>SDBT01001849.1_pt1 | contig 37906 bp, 37 predicted proteins | sample 2277101 | NCBI WGS metagenome assembly SDBT01 (sample SAMN10404973, study PRJNA504765) | marine sediment metagenome | isolation source: marine sediment core GS10_PC15, 103 cmbsf | place: Arctic Ocean: Southern Knipovich Ridge | collected 2010 | reverse complement strand
TTAACTGGGCTATATTTACGTTCAACATCATCCAGGAAAAAGCCAAAATGGATTGCCCAGGATTTTATAGCATTCAGTGTTCTCGAATCCCTGTCACAGATCTGATTGAAAAAACTTCTATATTTGTATCTTGTAGCTCCGGTGATATCATCTTGATTGTTAATCCCTTCGCTTTTGAACAATGTAGAAAATATTATCCTGATATTCTCATTTCGCTTGGATGTTTCTAAGCGTTTGCTTACATAGAATGATTTAAACCCTATCGTATCTGGATTTAGCACATTCTTCATTATTTTTTCATGTAAATCATCGTCATATTCGCTAATGAGTTCGCTGAATACTTCGATTTCTACTAATCTATCCTGCATCTGTTTACGCTTACATTTCCCAAATCCCAATATCCTACCAAGGCTTGTAGTAGCGTGCTCCGGGCTAACGTCATCTAGATTTGATATAGTGGTTTTCCCAAGAGAGGAATAATATTGGTTGATTGAGCCTAACAAAGCCTCTAGATCCAACGGTTCCTCTGCAAATGTATCCGCGATCAACTCTAGCTCTCGTCCCATTGTCACTCTTCTTTACCTTGCTTTATTTCGTTATCCCATGTTTCTACACAGAAAATAGTACGCCTGTCGGGAAGTAGTGTATATCTTCCAAATTGATCTGTCAAGGATAAACGATTGGGGAAGCTCTCGCCTCCCCATCGGACTCAAAACGCACATTCACAACTAAGCGAATATGAGCACCCACTGCACCCAAACATGCCTCGCGGGTTCGGATAAAAGCATTCCTTCTCAATGGCCTCATTAACCCTGAACATCAGGTGCATGAGCTTCTTTTCCTTCTGCTCATCAATGGTGGTATCCAGAACCTGGATCTTCGGCTTCTTGGTCTTGATGAGGTTCACCAGCACCAGTTTCTGTGGAGCTGTCCCAAAGAGCATCTTGAATGACCAGCCATAGAGGATCAGTTGTAGATTCTCGTCCACTGATTTTAGAGGTAAAGAGGAGGATCCAGTCTTAAGCTCGTAAATCTCACCGTCTTCGGAGATCATATCGATTCTGCCCACAATGTCTTTATCCATAAGCTCCCCCGTGAAGGTGTTGACCAGTGGCAGCCGGAATTCCATCTCTACTTCTAATGGCTTAAGCTGCTGGAAGCTATCGACGTATTCAGTTACCAATGTCTCACCCTTTTCCAGCAGTACATCAAACTCAGCATCGTTTTTGAACATGACATTGCTCTCGTCCGCATCCTCGATGAACAACTCCCTGAATACATCAGTATACACGCTCTTATCCTTTACACCGCCATTCTGCAATGCTATATGGAAGTCTCTGATCGACTCGTGGATCGCTGAGCCAAATGAGACAGCGGAAGGGACGTAATCCCAGTCCCTCCCTTCGACGTATTGCAGGTAGTATTTGTGAGGGCAGGAGAGCATTGTGATAAGCTGGCTGTGCGAGAAATGCGCCCTGTCCTCATTTAGTGTAAGCATCAGACTACCTCCTCTGAGCCACTGCCATTAAGCTTATTCTCAATAACAGCGATGACAGCAGAACCCATCTCCTTGTTGAGGCTCATTGGATCCCTGGTACTGAACATCCGCTCAGTGAGATCCAATACATCGTCAGATGACATGCCTGCTTTGGTTCTCAGGGACTTTATCTTGCTCAGTTGAGCTTTTGTTACGCGGCCGTTGCCTTTGTTCCCTGAAGGCTTATTCATGCCCTTATCGTTGGTTTGGTTGCCGGTTTTACCGTTGTTCTTTCCAGCTTTGCTACCGTTGCCACTGTAGAGATGAAGCCCGATTCCAAACAAACTAGAGCATTTCTTGAGAGCGTCTGACCCGGCGGCCTTAAAATCGTCGCCAATAGAAACTATCTCGCCTGAATCTTTAGCCAGTGTTATCTGGGAAGTGCCGTATTGAGTTTTGGAGATCCCTTCCGCAGTAAGTTTTGCCCTGACAATCACGAAGCCTGATTCAATCCTCTCTTCCTGGATGTCGAAAGACCAGTTGTAATCAAAAGCCATGTTCAGCCTTTTGATGTATTCCGGAACTTCGATGTAAGAGAGCCTGTTGCCGGAGCGACCTTTGCGGGTCTTGATAAGGGCTTTATCGAATTCCTGCTCGATGATCTGAGTATCCATGAGTTCCTCCGTTTTATGTTTTTATGGTTTGATTTTTGAGAATCTAATTTCACCCCAACACAAATAAAAATCAAAAACGCATGGGTGAAGAACGCTTACCTCTGAATCACGCTTTTCAACAGCTTGAGAAGCTCCTCACCGAATCTCAGCAAATCTGTCAGTTCCACGAACCTGTGGAAGTAGCCTGACATGAAGCCCGTGTTTATGCCCAATCCCAGCAATTCCACGCCTGCGTCTTTGGTCAACTCAACGGCTCTTTTGAAGCGAATTTCGGATTCAATCTCTTCTGCGTCCGTGACTATGAGAAGAATCTTCTTTCTCTCCTTTCTTGCCTCCAGTCTCCGTAAAGCGTAAGGGATGTTCTCCTGAGTATAGGTGCCGTTTCTATTGGTAGCGCCTGCCAGTCTCGTTCTGACAGTGCGGTAATCTTCATGGAATTGCTTGTAGAGAAACCTCTGAAGCCCTGGGTTAGTGGAATAGCCTGTTATGGCAAAAGTAATCCTCAGTTCATGCAGGACTTCACCTAAGACTGCAACAGCCTCTTTGGAATATTTGATCCTATTTGACGTGTTCATGGAATGGCTTTCATCCAGGAGGATGTAGATTGCAAGACTGTCTGGGTCTATATCCCTGGTTATCCCCGGTTGATTCAGTCTTTGCTTCATGACCCGGTCATTGCCAATAGCAAGCTTCCATAGCCGTTTTATATCAGGAGAGCCGGAAGTGCGCATAGTCTGGATACTTTTCTTTCTGCTTCGTCTCCGCTTTGTTTCCACAATGCTCTTAAGATGCTGGATAAGGTAGCTTTCATGTCGTGTGTGGTGTCTCACAAGCGTCAGGTATTCAGAAAGCGGGTGTTTGTCCGGGAGTGTCTCTGTCTCCTCCTCATCCACGTTCTCATCTTTCAGGAAAGGGTAATCATCCATATCATCATAGTCAGGATCAAGCTTGTGCTTATCCAGGGATTCTATCACCATGTCAGGCAGGTTGTTTCCTGTTACAGGACCCAAGCCGGGAACTATCCTGTCAGAACTGTTGTCCTTATGTTCATTCTCAAGATGTTTCAGTTTCTCGTGGATCTGCTGAGAGATTTTCAACACCCCGTTGCTGTTCTTGGCCTTTACTGCTTTTCCAACCAGGTCTTTCATACCTGAGATGAGGTCTTGAGCCTCTTGTGAGATGGGTGAAATATCATACTCTTTGCCCATGAGATATAAGCCATGCAAAGCCTGGACAGACAGCGGGATCTCTGAGTAATCCCGTTCATCTATGATCTTCCCCACTTCAGCGTCAAATAGCGCTCCCAGACCTTCGTATCTCTCTGTCATCAGCTTCTCTATTCTTGCATCCTCAAGGCTGTTAAGAATATCTCCCAGAAGGACTGATTTCTTAGAAGCTTTTTCTTTCAGATCCATGATGGAGTATAAATCGTGGCCCGACTCGTGGGCTACCAGGAACTTTGCCAACGAAAACGCTTCCTGAGTGTTCTCCAATGGCGGGACATACATTCTGTTGGTTGTGATAGAAGCTCCTGTGCCGGTAAAGATTACTTTCAGTTTGTAGTTGCCGGTGATCATTCTCGCGAAGCTTCTCAATCTGTCCTCTAAATAGAATTTCGACATGACGTCTCCTCATTTGAATATAGCGTTGAATATATCATTAGCCTTATCCCTGTCGGCGGTGGACATCTTCCTAAGAATAGCGGTATCAGCGGATGTCCTGACGTCGAATACCTGGGCTTTCCTGCAGAACGAGATAAGACTTCTTGTGGTGACGGTTGCAAAGATTTCTCCCTGTTTCATGGCCTGCCTTATGGAACCGGCAAACTGCACCATCTTTCTTGCGGTAACTTCATCTGAAAATCCAGTCATATCCATAATCAGCTTTGATTCTGTCTCAGGGGATAGATAGTCCAGATGTACCACAGTATCAAACCGGTCCATGAACTCGAAGCTCATCATCTCGATGCCTTTGTATATGGGAGAATCAGGCGGATTCATGGTGCAGACAAACCTGAAATCCCTATGAGCCTTCACTAACCTGGGTTCTCCGGCTACCGTGATGGTTATCTTCCTGTTGTCAAGAACCTCGTTTATGACCTTCATCACTCCAGGATCTATTGCGTTGATCTCGTCCAGCAATAGCCAGCAGCCTTTTCTCATAGCATCCGGGAGAATACCGTCTTTCCAGACAGTGTTTCCGTTCATGACTGTCATACAGCCAAGGAGGTTCTCGACCGTTATCTCATTATGTCCGCAGACGTTCTGCAGCGGTGTGTTTGTTTCCTGGGCAAGGTAATGGATAAGCTTGGATTTTCCTACGCCGCTTTCTCCTATCAAAAGCAAACTTTCATTGGAGTTCAGAGAGTATATGGCTATCTCCGGTGATTTTCCTTCCAGGATATATTTTATTCCCGACGGTATCAGTGGATTTCCCCGCTTATCTCGTTTGTTTAGCTTTTGTTTGCCGTAGCTGAAGAATTCGCTGGTAGATTCGACGTCCATACGGCTTGGTTGTGTATTGGCTGTTGGCTTTGCAGTGGATCTCGATCTCCTGTGCTGGCCAAATATCTCGTCCGCCAGGAATATATGCTTACACAGCATACCTGCGAATCTGACTTTTTTATGATACGGGCAGTCGCATTCCAGATCAGTCAGGTTCACTGTGTATGTCTTTGAACTCCTCTCGCTCTGCACCAGGACATACCCACTGCCGGAGTCGTTGACGGATAATGTTCCGTTGTTGTATCGATCCAGGAGTTTTGATGCCCTGCCCTGAATTGTTTCCATAGTTTTCGTGATCATCGGAAGCAAGACATTGAGCAGTTCCCTGACGCCCTTTTTTGGATCAGTGCTCCAGATTATTATGGCATCGTCAAACTCACTCTGCGGAATTGACGCGGAGCTCCTGCCGAACGCAACCTTAAGCAGGTAATTCTTGTGCTTCTCGAAATCCTCACTGAAGTATTTGAGTGCGTTTTTCTCGAAAGCTCTTGATATTTCCTGTAGAAATTTCACTATTTCACCTCCTCTATGGGGCAGCATGGAATAGTACCGCCCCGTTTGCAGTTGGCTATACTCAAGCGAGTATCTCATCAACCATAGGTTTGATCTCAGAAAGCTCTGTAGCTGTCCAGATGGCGCTCATGGTTCTGTCCATCTCGGCTTCCAGAGCAGTGATTTTCTGATTTTCGTCTGCTGCTCTCTTGTCTATCAGCCTTTTGGCTTCAGAGCCTGTGAGAATATCACCGTTGCTGCTGTATTTGCTGAAGCCCAGCTTCACCTTCTCAGCCTCAAGCTCCTTTATCATGGACTCGTGGCACGCTATCTGCTCCTCAATGTCTGTGACGCCAAGCTCTTCTCTTACCTCATGGGTGATTCTGGCTAGCTCATCATGCAGCGATGCTTTCTGAGACGCTATCCTGCGTTCGCAGTTTTTTTGGACAAGCTTTACAAGAGCAGCTCTCTGGCTGTTGTTTAGGTTTCCATTCTGCATTTGTATCTCCTTTCTCTGTTTGGCCGGGATTAGTTTCTGGAAATTCACCAAAACACAAATAGAAATCAATACGTATGGAAGAAAGTGCTGGTCTTTCTAAAAGGAGTTGCAGCAACCAGAGGAGCTACTGGCGGGATTCATACTCCCCTGGTTGACTTACTGGCGGGAATCACTCGCTAGAACGGAACATCGTCGTCAGCCTCTTCTTCATCTTTGTCCTGGCTTGGTTTCCCGTTGCTCAGAAACTGGACTGACCGTGCTACGATCTCGTGCTTGTATCGCTTCTGTCCCTCCTCAGTCTCCCACGAGTTTTGCTTCAGTCTGCCATCGATGAACGCCGGACTGCCTTTGTGCAAATATTCAGCGCATGCTTCTGCGAGCTTGTTCCAGCAGACGATGTCAATGAAGGTTACCTCTTCCTGTTTCTCGCCGTTTCCGTCTGTGTAAGCGCTGTTGATGGCAAGACCGAAGTTGCATACTGCCGCTCCGCTGGGGATGTATCTCAAGTCCGGATCTTTGGTAAGGTTGCCCATAAGGGTTACGTGATTGTAGAACGCCATTTTGTATTCCTCCTTGTAGAGATGGAGTATAGTATCTATGAGATTCACCAGAACACAAATTGAAATTAATCCGTTGGGTTAAGAACTTCAGTAGCTGAATCAGGTGTGGTTTTGTCAGGGATGGTTTCTCCGGTGGCTTCTCCCCACAGCTTTTGAAGTTCAGCGTATTCTGGATCATCGGGTTTATATCCGAATGTTTCCGGGAATTGCCAGCGAGAGTCCAAGATTATTGTTATTTCGCCGTCGTCGTTAGTATTGCAGATTATTAGGGTGTGCTCCTTTTGTGTTGATATCCTAGGATTGACTATTTCATGCAAAATCAAATAAGAATCAATACCTTTATCAAACCAGTTCCCATTTGCTCATCACTTGCTGGAACCAAATTGTTCTTGACTTACAGATAAAATGCAGCTAATATATGAAAGCCCGTATTTACACAGAAGATTTATATACAATGGGCGTTTGGTTCTACAGGCAGGTGGAATAAAAATATGTAACATCCGAATTTTTAAGATTTTTGGCATCCCAAAAGGGGCTCTCCCGCAGTTCTGGTGAAAATGGCAGTTTAAAAGTGACCAATGATACTGAAAAGGCAACATGGAAATAGCCTGTAAATCCTGAACATTCCTACGTTTGCGAGATCATAGTTTGGTGTTGACTGTCTGTCCATAGAACAGTGGATCACCAAAAGAGCGGGAGAACCCCAAAAGGGGTGAATAGGAGGGGGATGTAATGGCCTTGGACACCCAACAAATACTCAATCAAAAGCTCGACTATTGGAAAAGGAAACTCATTGATCTGTCAAAGAGAAACAACCTGATTTCTTACAGATTCACAAAATCTAAGTCTTTGAAGATCGATGCTCCGGAGTTTGACCAGGCTTTGTCTGACCTCAAGCTTGAAGGATATATCCGGTTTCTCAAAGAGTCATTAGAGGATAACACAAAGACTGCTTGGCTTTGCAGCGAAGATGAGGAAACCATAGGTAAGAAACTATACACACTCTACCTCAAGGCCAGAGAGAATTTCCAGGAACGGGGTATCAGTACCTGCTTTGTAAGCCTGGGAATGTTTTGCTATAAAGACTCATCCGACTCAGAAATCTCCCGCAGTGCTCCCATTTTCTTGTATTCAGCAGAAATAAACAGAACAAACCCTTCCAAAAATTTCCATAGGTTTCAGATAAGCTCCGCTGACGGAGAATTGAAGCTTAATCCGGCACTTATAGAACTACTGTCACGCGATTATGGACTGGAATTGAAAGAGTTCATTCCAGAGGAGTTCACAGAATACCTGAGATACCTTGAGAAAACGCTGAATTCTATTCGTGATACTCATATCAAAAAAGAGGTATATGTTGATATATTCTCATACCAGAAATACATCATGTATGAGGATCTTATCAGAAACGAGGAGCATGTAAGGAACAGTAACCTTGTAAAGGCGTACATTGGCGACCGTGATGCTTTACAGGATGAAATTTCTGAACTGGAAAGAGAAGACTTTGATGATGCCACAAGCATGGATGTACTGCCTGCAGACTCCTCCCAGAAACGCGCGATAGAACTGGCAAAAGCAGGTGTCACATTTGTTCTCCAAGGTCCCCCGGGTACTGGCAAAAGCCAGACTATTGTGAATATCATTGCCTCCCTGATCCAGTTAAAAAAGAGAGTTTTATTTGTCAGCCAGAAAATGGCCGCCCTTAATGTTGTCCAGAAAAGACTTGACCAGATTGGATTGGGAAGATATTGTCTCAATCTTCACGCTAACAAAGGTAACAAAAAGGAGATTATCAGAGAATTGATTCATGAACTGGATAAATCTCCCAGTATCTCTGATGAGACACGCAGATTCAGTTTTGACAGTTACCTGAATACCCAGAAGGTGCTAAATGAATTCTATGTTTTTCTGTGCAGTAAAAGAGAACCATGGGGTCTCTCAATCTATGAGTTGCGGGGTAAGATCGCGCAGTTACACCATGTTGATGATCGCGAGGTAGGTGTTGAGTTTTCGGAAGTGCTTCCACTCAAACCCGATGAGATAGTAATTCAGACGGACAGACTCAACAGGATCCAGGGTATACTCGGCACTGTGAAGAACCCGTTTGATACCTGGCTTTATCATTTTAAGAAGAATATGAATACAACGCTTGCGCGGCGGAATTTCGATAGCCTTGTCGCGTCATTTGAATCTACTGTGGGTTCCATATCTTCATATTCGGATACCGTGAGGAACGATATTGGCGTTGATGTTGACAGCGTCGCTGCGCTTGATCATATGTCGGAGATTGAAAAAGTCCTGTCACAGATAGATAATGTGCCGGATTTTTTAATCTCTGACAAGTTTTTCAGTTACACTAAGGCCCTGAAATCACTGCAAAATACTATTGTAGATATTAACCTACTAAGAGCGGAAGTCCTGGGTCGCGTGCAGGAAAGTTTCTTACAGAACGACCTGAAGGAGCAGGAGCGCGTCGTCACGAGCACAGGATTCTTTGGTCGCTTTGGAGCTGAATACAGGAATCATAAGCGTACTCTGAAAGGTTATGCCAAAGGCAAGGTAGCACATAAAGACTGGCTATTACTATTTCACAAGAAAAAGCAGATAGTAGACCTTACAGACAGACGAGACAAGCTCATTGAGGAACAGGGGTTTGCTGATTGTATTGATGACCCCGCAGATATTGACACAATTGGGAAGTTAAATAGGCTGTGTGTCCCACTGGAACCTGCTTTCAACCATGCTCATGAAATTGTGGAGGGGGGTTTTTCAGACCTTGTTCGATTTGGATTAGAGAATAAAGGGCCAGTGAACAGCCACCTTGATGACGCAAGGAAGCAGATTGACGATATTCACGCCTATATGGATCAACAGGTAATCCGGTTCGAAGGCAGTATTGGGCAGATACTCAGTAAAGCCCATGAGTTGGTTGTGTTGCTGCCACATTTGAATCAGATCCTTATCTTCAAGGATGAGTTGATGGCTTTGGAGAAGGAAATCCGGGAATTTGTTGTGAAGTATTTGGAAGCCGAAGTAAAGTATCCTCTTGTGGACGTATTTCACAAATCCTATTATCTACAGATTCTTGACTCTATACTGAAAGAAGATAACAGGCTTTCGCCGAAGGATTTAGTTGAGGTTTTCAGATCCAAAGATTTCACCATAAGAGACCACTACCGTAAGAAGATAATGCTGGCAGTCCAGGATGAGAAGCCCAATTTTAAATTTCAAAGCACAGGTGTTAATGAAGTACAGATTCTTCAACGGGAAAGCAAGAAGAAACGGCGACTAAAACCAATACGGCAGTTGCTTCAGGAAATATCAACTCTTGCGTTCAAGCTAAAGCCATGTTTTATGATGAGTCCTCTAACTGTGAGCCAATACATAGATCCTTCTAACCTGAAATTTGATGTTGTTATTTTTGACGAGGCTTCGCAGATCATGCCTGAGGATGCCGTGCCCTGTCTTATGAGAGCGGAACAGGCGATCGTTATGGGCGATACCCAGCAGTTACCACCAACGTCATTCTTCACTGCCCAGGATGATGATAATATTGATGAAGACATAGAAGATCTGGAGAGCTTTCTGAGCGAGGCAAGCGTCAAGTTCCGTGAGAAGTCTCTTGAGTGGCACTATAGAAGTAACAGTGAAGAACTCATAGCATTCTCCAACAGATTCTTCTATGATAACCGCCTGATCACATTTCCCAACTATCGCTCGGCGAGTGAAGATGCTTTGTCTTTTGTCCATGTAAGAAACGGGGTGTATGACCGGGGCAAATCAAGGAAGAACCTGGTGGAAGCCAGAAAAATTGTAGAGGTGTATCAGGATCTGAAGCGGAAGTATAAAGGCAAATCATTTGGGATAATTGCCTTCAGCATTGCACAGGAAAAGGCCATCCGTGAAGCTTTTCTTCAGCGCGGAGTTCAGCTTGAGGAGAATATTGATCCCCAACGCGAGGAGCTATTCATCAAGAATCTTGAAACAGTTCAGGGCGATGAACGCGATGTCATCATTCTGTCTGTTGGCTATGGCAAGGACAGCCAGGGACGGTTAAGCTACAATTTCGGACCACTGAATAAATCCAACGGGTATAAGCGTCTCAATGTGGCTATTACACGCTCTCGGGATATGACCGTTGTTGTTTCTTCAATACATCCAACAGAATTTGATCAAGACAGGATAAACTCTGATGGATTGCGTTTTTTAAGAAACTATATGGACTTCGCAGTCAACAAAGACTTCGACAAGCTGGTGACATCCACTGAGCATATGGGATTTGACTCAGGCTTTGAGGAATCAGTTTACGAGGCTCTCACTGAGGAGGGTTTCGATGTTAGTTCTCAGATAGGCTGTTCTGGTTATAGAATTGATTTGGCTATTAAGCATCCCAAGAGAAAAGGAGAATACATACTTGGGATTGAATGTGATGGCGCCCAGTACCATTCCTCCATATTCGCGCGTGACCGGGATAAAGTCCGTCAGGCAGTGCTTGAGCGGCTTGGCTGGAACATACATCGTATCTGGTCTGAGGACTGGTTGCGTAATCGCTCACATGAAATTGACAAGATAAAGAATAAGGTGGATGGTTTGCTTAAGTCAGGTGGTTCGTCACAGCCTGTTGAAAAGGCCACGTTCAAGGAAATAGATGATGTTGATAATTCCGAAGAGGTCTCCCTTGATCAGCAATACGAGCGCTACCAGATGGCAGATTTGCCCCTAGCTGCTACTATCTTGAAGTTTGATGGTCGTGGTAATCTCGTTGGAGGTATAGAGGAAGCAGTTGATTTGCTTATGCAAACGATCAAGATTGAGTCGCCCATTGAAAAAGGTTTATTGTTCCGTCGCGTTCTTGATTCTTACGGTATGAAGAAGCTCGGACAGCGGCTTAATGGCGCTTTTGAGACAATGCTGAAGCACATGAAAGATAGGAGTCTCCTACATATTGACGGAGATACAGTATCTATTGAGAGGATCGACGGAGTTGTTCCGGTTCGAGTCTCAAGCGAAGAGCAACGGCCTTTTATCTATATCCCCAAAGAGGAGCTTGGCGGAGCAGTAATAGATATCCTCAAAAACACCTATAGTATTGAGAAGGATGCTTTAGTTTCTGATATTGCAAAGGGGATTTATGGTAATGGTCGAACAGGCTCGAAGATTAAGCAGAAGGTTGACAATGTCATTAAGTATCTGGGGGACAGGAATATGATCATTGAGGATGGAGGTGTTGTCAAACTTAGTAAATTATAATAGTATATGCCAGCCATGTATAAAAGTCTCATTTCGTGAAGTACCGCCACACCACCTTCCACTCCTCTTCTGATGGCGGATCTCTGACCTTAATATTCTCCCTCTCCAACCGGACCAGATTGGCTTTCAGCTTTGGCAGGTGGCTGTTCTTACTGTTGTATATCCGCTAACCCATTATTCATACATCTCATTTACGGTCTGATTCAGTATCTCAATCTCTTCATCAGTGCCAAACGCTCGTATGAACTTTCCATAGGCTGATTGCTTTATCCTGTTATAGGTAACACGCCCCATGCCCAGTTTTCTCCTGGCTTTTGAATTGTAGAAATAGCCGTTAAATGTCTGGTTGCATGCATCCACAAGTTCTGTTTCCTCATTATTCAATAAGCCATAAAACTTCTCAGCACATATCTTATCCAGTGCGAGTATGTCAGGAGCAAAGCTGTGATCAGGGAACTCCAACTCAAATTCCGAAACAAGCTTATCTATGTAGATAGGAAGCATGTCCTTCCTGTATTTCTTGACCGTGCCATCAACCAGCTTCTTTGTGTATTGCCATTTCGGACCGTTGTCTACGGAAACGCCCCTGTTTTTGTAATGGCTTATTGCCCATTTAGCAGCACTGATGAGATAAGCATCAGTGGCGTATGGATTCCTGAGCAGTCCTTCACGGATCCCCAATAAACCTTCCTGGTAAAAATCATCGTCTCCCCTAACTATAGCCCTAATCTTGTCAGAAAGCTTTTCAGTCTTCTCAGTCCAAAGCCTGTTTATGTCTATTGCCATTTTGTCATCACAGCCTGATCCCCTGCAATCGCAGATTCCTGTGTGCAAGCTTCATTCATAGAACGCCGCTCTTACCAAAGAATCAGTTCATGGATAATCAGCTCAAGTCAATATAGACTCCCGCTTGCTATAATGCCACCAGATCGCTTCCCATTCCTGCTCACCGGGCGGATCCCTGACCTTTATCTGCCCCTTCTGCAACCTGACCAGGTTGGCTTTAAGCCTTGGCAAGTCGTGCTTTCTGCTGCCATAGATCCGCTTGATAAGCGCTTTTGCAGTGGAAGATAGATTCACTTTCTCCATTAGCTCACGCTTGCGATGATTATAAGCATCCCAGAAGACTGATCTCTGTGTGTTTGTCATGGAGTTGTACGTTTTCTGATAGAGTTCGGGAGCTGGAGTCTTAACAGCTTCATAGCAGGCTTTGCCGAGATTCTTGAGCTGATTAAGGCCTTTGCATCTTTCTGGCGTAGATAGCAGCCTTTGCACAAGACTGGGCTGTTTGAGGTGCCATGGGGTTTCCATCTCACCGATATACATGGTATCAACTTTGTGGAAGCCATAAGTTGCCGGAACAGCTTCGTCCTTGTTGGAAGAGTGCAGGGCATCATCCTTTCCCACGTCACAGGCTTCCATTTCGGTTGCCATAGTTTCCAGCCATGAAAGCGCATAGCCTATGCCTTCCTTTCTTATCATCTTATCTGTCTCGCTGATGACCGCCGGATAAGTAAACCCGGCCTTGAGCATATAGGATTTATACAATCCGGCCTGCTCATGGTTTAGGGTTCTGTGCCGCATCAGGATGTTGTCTATTCTCAACCTGGCTGGCACTCCGTCCGGTGATAGGTTTTCATGGCGCTGAAGGATGGCATTACCCTGGACCTCAAAATCCGCTGACTCAAAGTAAAGCCTTTCTCCATGAGATAGTTCGCTGCCTTTTGTGATCACTGCGTTTACAATATCTTCATACTCCTCGCTTACATAGAATATCTTACCCAGATATGTCAAGTTGTCCATTTCAATCACGCTCGCTATATGTATTCCTGATACTTAATCTGATCAATCATATCTATCTGTTCGTCGGTACCAAAGGCACATGTGAACTTCCTGTATGCTGATCGCTTCACTGTGTTGTACTTCACGCTGTCCATGCCCAGTTCTCTTCTGGCTTTATGATCGTGGGCACGGCCATCCAGTGTCTGGATACAAGTACCCACAAGCTCTGCTTCATCCTTATCCAGGAGATCATAGAACTTCTCAGCACACACCTTGTCAAGAGCCAGTATGTCAGTGGGATAGCTGTGATGGGCAAACTCCAACCCGAAATCTGAGACAAGCCTGTCTATGTATATCGGACGCATGTCTTTCTTATACGTCTTTACAGTGCCATCAAGAAGTATCTTTGTAACACTGTGCTTTGAGCCATTGTCAATTGATTTCCCACGGTTCCTGTAATTGTTCATGGCGAACTTTGCAGCCTGGAGAAGATATGAGTCATTTGCTGCCGGATCTCTCAGGAGCCCGTCACGAATTCCCAATATACCTTCCTGATAGAAATCTTCATTCCCCCTGGATATGGCTTTGACTTTGTCTGAGAGTCTTTCAGTCTTCTCAGTCCAGAGCTTGTTTATGTCGATCATTTTTGCTTGTTTTGTGACTTGTTTTTCTTAGACTTGCCATTTCTGGCTCCATTGTATGTCTTCCTTCCCTTCAGCTTGTTATACCAGCCTTTCGCTACCTTGTAACCAGCGTATAGGATTCCTATTGCGGCCACACCCACTCCTATATACGGCAGCGCCGCTCCCATATAGGCTGAGGTATATGAAAATGCAGAGGTTACATAGCCAACTACTGAGCTTATACCTGCGCCTATTGATCCAAGGACACCTGAAGCATAAGGAAAGCTTGCCGCCATTCCGTAGCTCAGTGTTTCGATTGTTTTAGGCAGGAAGTAGCCAACTGCGGGTATTGTCATCAGGAGTTTTCCTGTTAAAGAATCCAACTGATGCACTCCGCTTGCAGTAAATCCAAGACCGCCGCTGTAAAACCAGGACAATGGATTCATGGCAACCTGAGGGCTTAGTGTTCCACACGCTCCCAGAACAATTGGCGCTGCTGCTCCCACGAGTCCTCCAAGCATCATTCTCCCTGTTTCCTGTATGGGCCCTTCCTTTCCCAGAACACCATTGACTGAGCTAGAGACATTATTTACTACATCATCAAGAGCCACTGACACCACCCATGAGATTATTCACTGTTGTCTGGATGTAATCATAACGCCTGTCACGCTGGTATTTACCGAAAGGATTGAGCATCAGAATCCGTGCAAGAGCGTTGTGATCTGTTATCCCGGACTTAATGAGTTCACAGCCGAGGATCCAGTCATGCATTGAAGCATCGCCATTGGGACTAAGCCAGAGCTGCTTTATCGTATGGTTTGTCTTGAGAAGATCGAGAAATTTGCTGGGGATATTCCGGCGGGGTTTCACATGGACAGTTGCATTGTATGCTTCATCCGGGAGAGATAGGATCGCGTCTTTGATTTTATCATCGGGCTTGTCTTCTTTTACGAACCGCGATAGCCGGTGAATGTTACCTTTGACGGATTTTGTGCCAATGACTTTCTTTAGACGGGAGAGATCATAGCATCCGTCAATCCTAAGGCCATACTTTTCAGGCTGGTGGACTTTGATGATATTTGTCTGCCAGAGCCTGCATTTCTGCTTGATTATGTCCCTGTTTGTATCACTAACCTTTATTGCCGTCCTGAAAGGAATCCAGAGATAGGCACCATTGCCGGAATCATCAACCCAGCCGCCTAGTTGGTTATGAAGGTTAAGAGCGAACCGGATTGCGGATCTGTGCTGCTGAAGTGTAGATGAAGTTCCCTTTGGCCTGATGGGATCAATGTCCAGGCTGATAGCTGTAACATACTCAATGTCACTATCTTTTGCCCGCTGCCTGTATCTTGTATCAAGGTAGTTTCCACAGACTTTCGGAAACCATCGCGGTCTTGGATTCCTGCCACTATATATATTGTATCTGCCGTTATAGGCTTCGCAGGCTTTGACAAAAGCATCTTCATCATTGAAAAAGCCGGTGGCGATCACGCCGCTGCCCGGATCGATTACTGCAAGTTCAGTAATTCCGTAATTGGCGTGATTCAGCCGCCGGTAATAGTTCCTTATAGCTTCAATGTCCATTTATCCGCACCTGAAAAAATCCTCGGTCTGTTTTGTTATTATGTAATCCAGTTTGTGGCTGATGTCTTCCATGGTGTCAGCCATCCTGATCACTGCTTTTTTTACTCTTACATCTAGGTCTGTCATGCTATCACCCCAATCCCCCCTCTTTTAGATCGCCGGATATATCTCTAAGAACATCTTAGCGAGCTTCACGCCTGTGTCAGTGAGCTTGATATACTTGATCTTGCTGCCTGTATGCCGTTCTATGATGTTTTTCTCCTCAAGCTGTGCCACAAGGTCTCTCATATGCCTGGTGGTCATCCTGGTTTTCCTGTGAAGCCGTCCACAGTAGCAGTGCTCTTTTGGTGTTACATACAATGCAACAACCACATCTGTCCATTTTGGTAGAAAGATTTGTTCAGCCATTTTCCTCTATTTCATAAGAAGTATCCAGGCCTTCGCCGGTCTTCCGGATAACAATAGATATGGTCTTTAAGCCCTGCTCTTCAGCCTTCACAATGATTGGCTGTAGCTCTCTGATAAGGCGCTTGCTTGTTGTGCTGAAAATCTTGCTCACTGGTTCTGAATCCTCCTCAACCACGTCAAATTTCAGGCCTGGCTTGTCGAACCAGGTGCCCTGTCGCCAGTTAGTCAGTTTGAGATTCTTGGCTATACCTGATTTCAGTTTTACATAATCCATCTGGAACTTGTTCCATTCTATGTTCTCTGTTTCGGTCATTTTCATTCCTCCGTTGTTCTTCATGTTTTCTGACAGCATCTCGCAGAATGTGGAACCATTCCGGCATTCTGTTAAGGATCTCTTTGTGCATATTATTCACCATTGATCCACAGCGTAAGAGCTTCTTCAAGGGATTCCTGGATTAGTCCCCTTCTGATGCCTTTGCGCTGGCCGATCTCTCTAACAAATCTGTCCCATAAATCCGAGTCGACCAGCGTAGTGGGATATCGCTTTTTGCCCATAGAATTGAGTAAATACTCTAATTCCTTTATATATTTTGTGGAACTGTACTACCTAAAGGGGGTGAATAGAGCAAAACGAAATCTTTATATAGTATTTAGAGTATTTACACTATATGGTAATTAGGGATAAAGGTGACGTGAAATTCCGTGTAAAGGTTGATTTGGCCTTGTTTGAAGCTATACAGCGTGATGGTAAACTTTCTGAAAGCGAAATAGCGCGAAGGACACACATTTCGCCCACAACAGTCCATTATGCCATGTCGCGGATAAAGAAACGTGGCTTCTTTAAGATTAAGGCAGTTCCGTGCCTCGAGAGGTTTCCGAGGATACCCAAGGCTCTCATCGGGTTTGGCGGGCTTTCCCAAGACAGCGTGAATGCATTACGGGCAGGTTATGAGACTAACCCTAGAGTCATGCAGTTTTTCTATGACAGCAAGTCGGTAATACTATTTGTTGTAGGGCCAAGCATGGAAGAGCTGACAAGAAGTCTATTTGATATTGTTGAGTGCGCTGGTAAGAGACCGTGTATTCATATGATCTCGCCGAAGATAGCCAAGTGCGACTCCGCTATACCTGAGAATGTACTGGAGTCTGTGTATTCGGAATTGCCGGGAAAGAAGAAAATCCTTGCGTAAGTCTGCCTATAGGATTCGGAAATTGATATTTGGCTTAAGATGCTTGATAAAGTGTATAGAGAGCTTCCTGACAGGAAATATAACGCTTAGTGATTGTTCCAATATAATTTTGGCTCGGAGAAAAATCTTGACAAAGAATACATTCACTGATAGAATTCCCCATCTTCGGGACGTGATTCGTTTTTACTGACGTATTCTCTTATAGACTAGAAAGATAAATAATGCTATAAATAGCAATACCACAATGGCAATAGGTAGAGCCCATTTCTTTTTGGCAGATACATTTGAGGGTGGTTCTGACAGGGCAATTTTCCCATATGAGTTAAACCAAACCATGAGGTATTTATCTTCTGGCAGTTGAGGAGCATGCGGGATAAGGTATGCCCGCACAATTTCTCCGATTTGGAAATCTGCCAGTTCCGAAGAACATGAGTCTCCTTTAGATTTATCTCTACACAAATCTCTTTCTGGTTTGAAGAAGTATACTTCGATGTAGCTCCAGTCTGAGATGTTTTCAAATCTGGAATAGAATTTGGCATAGCCACCATATTGTTTGAATTTATTGTTTCTACCTGGCCTGATATTATGAACTGAGATCTGTGCGAGTAACGCTTCGCCTTTGCCGAACCAATAATTATAGCTTTTGGTTGAGAAATTGTTATCGATGTTAGTGTATGGCATTATGCCAATTACTTCTCCTTCGAGTATAAAAGCGGCTTGCTCCAGCAAATCCTCATCTGGAGGTTCATGGACATAGGGGGTTCCAGTACCTGGGTTCATGAAGATACCTGATACTGAATTGATGAGGATATTCAGCAATAATGCTGTGTAGACGAATGTGAATGTTAAGCGTATACGATTCATATTCTTCTCAGGGATTGTCAGATACTTAAATGTTTCTCTTGATATTTTTAGAAGGAGTGTATTATGAGGAATCTGGTTCTCATTTTTTTAGTTAGTACGTTAGCTATTTTACTCTTTAGCTGTGGCGAAGATAAAGATCATGTCAGCAATGAAACAAATGGATTGGAATTCTACGATCAAGTTTCTGGAACTATTGCAGAAACGGGCGGGACTGTAGACTATCCTGATGGTGCCGCTGTGCAGATTCCTGCCAACACTTTCAGTTCTGAGACAATAGTCACGGTTAGCAAAATTAAAGATGATAGTATTTTGCCAATAGCGGAGGAATCGAAGCCTATTACTGCTGTTTATGAGTTGAGGTCGGAGCCAAAAATGGACTACTTTGGTGGTGTTGTCGAGATCTCCCTGCCCGTAGACAGTGAGAATACGCCTAATGATAATAACTTAGCCTATATAGCATACTGGAATGGTGAGAACTGGGTTGGGATCGCTAGCTATTTTGACAAAGAAACAGATAAATTGGTGGGCTATACTAATCATTTTAGTCAATACAGAGGATATTCACAGCAGCAAGATTCAGCTGACGAGGTTTTTCTTTATATTCCATATTACAACCAAGGCGGCTATCCTTGGTGCGCATATACTACCGCAACAATGATTCTGAAAGCTTATGGAGTTGATAAAGAGGTTTATAACGTAGTCAATGATATCAATGATCAAGATTTTGCCTGTGGCCTTACTGTAAGTGAGGGTGGGGTGAGATTGATTGGAAACTATATATCCGGACAGATTTCCTGCGAGATGAATTATCGTGAGTGGTACAGAGGAGAAGCTATATCTGATGAAATAAAGATAAAGCGAGCTTTCAAAGAATATGTTAAATTGCGACTTAGTAAGGGCAGCCCTATATTAATGTCAATTCAATTGCGTATGGGTCATGCAATCATTGTGGTCGGCTATGATAAAGATAATGTATATATTCATGATCCGAGCAACTCCTATTTCATAAAGTCAGAGCTTGAGGGTTGGGATGGGTCATTGGCAAGTGTGCCAGTAAGTTGGGGACATTTTCTTGATTCCATGTTCAGTGGATGGTTTGAGGAAGATAGCATTGCAAATGCATATTCCATCTCCCCTTTTGATCCCGTACAAACTGATAAAACAACAACAGCCAGTATACAAATTATGACACGAGAAGATCCGAATGGAAATTATGTTATGGAGGGCTTGGTATTCGGTGGTAAGTCTACGATACCAAGTGACGAGTTCCATTTTGTTGTTTTCCAATGGGACAATACAAAGGCCAATGGCTACAAATTCCATAAGCCCTATGGACTTGATACTGAGAACAAGTATAATTTGCAGGACAACGCATTCGAATTTACAGCAAATCAAGACGATTTCATGTATCTTTCTACGCATGTTTCCAATAGTGATAGAGGAGATGAAGAAGATAGAGAAAGGCGCTATACTATTAAAGCATATATGGATAATAGACAAATCGGTCAATGCTCCATTAGGTTAAAACGCGGAGAAGCTATTGCATTAGTGGATCTCATCGGTGGCGATGACGGCCACTCTTATGCTACAGACTCACCTGGATTGATCCAAGAGCATTACCCGTTAGTAAACTTCCGAGTAGGTCAACATACTCTAAGGCTGGAGCTTTTGGAGAGTGGAGATAAAAAAGACGAGGTCGAAATATCATTTATGGTTGCCAAATCGCCGGAAGACCCACCAACACTTTCTGTAAATCCTGAAGTTCTCAACTTGGGCGATACTGAGACAACCGCGAACTTCACAATCACTAATTCGGGCGGCGGTGATCTTGATTGGACAATATCCGAGGATGAAATAAACGTGGGCGCTGCTTCTAGGTCAGGGAATACAGATGACGATGGGACATATAGTGGAACAGGTGACGAAAGCATCACTGTTACAGTGGGCAGAATAGGGCTTGCAGAAAGAACTTATGAGGGGAAGATAAATATTACTTCTAATGGCGGGAATGCTACTGTTGTTGTTAGATTTAAAGTAGTGCGAGACCAAGGAGGCACATTGGCAGAAGGCTTGGTTAGTTATTGGAGTTTTGACATTGACGCAAGGGATGATCATGACAGCAATAACGGCAATGTTCGCGGAGCGATCCATGATAAAGAAGGCGGAAAAATCGGCGGAGCATATTTGCTGGATGGAAATGATCTCATTAGTATATCTGATAGTCCAAGCCTAGACATAGTCGATTCCATTAGTATCTCAGTTTGGATATATAAGAAAGGCACAAGGAACCACTGCCACATCCTTACAAAACATTCTGGCAATACTGGTTTCGACTCTGGATACCAACTGGCCATAAACCAAGACAAACTCTTGTTTCAATTCGGGGATGGAGGCGGTGGTTGGCCGTATAGCGGCAATCCACGATCAGATACTATCATCAGTCCCGATAAATGGTACCATATTGTTGCGATTCGAGCGGGAACTAAGGTAATGTTCTATGTTGACGGAAAGCCCAATGGTACGCGTACGGTTGGTGATCATAATATAGCAGCAAATTCCAAGGAAGTATGGATTGGTGGGGATGTCAATTCAGGCAATGCCAATTTTAGCGGGATCATCGATGAGGTTGGCCTATGGAATAGAGCATTATCCATAAGTGAAGTAGAAAATCTTTATCGTGAGGGACATTGTCTAGCGTACCCATTTGATTAATCTGGCATTAATTAAAGATCAAAATTCCATTATATGCTATTTATACGTTTCAGTTGAATTATTAATCCGTCAATTCGCCTAATCTGACATTCATCTAACGTTCGTAGAACGTGTTATCTAACGAGTAGAACGTTCGTCGAACATGTTTGGATTTTGCATTTGCAGCTTATCGACGAGGAATAGCAATATTGCGAAAAGACGTTCGATGGATTTATAGAACGTTCGTAGAACGAGTTATAGAACGTGTAGAACATCTATCTAACGAGTTATCAATTCCTTCATCCGATTGAGACGCTCATTATCTGCATACTGGAGCGCAGATTCAGTGTAGCTGAGGTAGAGTCTGTAACCGCGCAGTTTCTCAACAAAACCGTTTCGGTGAAGAGCCTCAATGTATTTTGATAGTGTGGATTTGATGCTGTCATAAGGCTTCTGCGGATAGATTTCAGATGCAAGATCTCGCATGCTAATTCTTCTTCTGCCGGATTCTACCTGGATTAGCATCAGACGTTTGAGGATGTCGAAATGCAGGGAACTTAGGTTCAGTATTTCTTTGCGTGTAACCGATTGGTTACATTCTTTAGATTTGGTGGATTGCTTGCCATCCCTGAGCTTGTCAATCCTTGTCGCAAGTTGTTTGCTTATCTTTTCCTGTTCTACGAGTCGGGATTGGAGATCCTTAATCACTTTGGCTTGATCGACGAGATCATGTTTGAGGTTTGAGAAAGAAACCTTGAGTCCTTCATCCAATAACTGCAATCTTTTATTCAGGATCCCCAATCTACGTTCTGAAAGCATTATTTCACATCCGCAAACGACAGATTCAGTTCTGCCATTGCTTCAGCTAGGACTTTTTGGACTTTGGGGAGCTTTATGAGTTTGGTCATGAGGTCATCATTCTTCTGCCTTTCAGTATCAAGATCTATTGCAGTTCTCACATCCAGAAGACACCCGCATTTGCAGCAGAAGCGTGCCCCAACACTATTGATTACTTGGCATCGTGGGCAATGCTTGGGTTTGAGCATCTTTTCTTTCGCATCTTTGGTTTTGATTCCGTGGATTTCGAGTATTGCGTTGTTAACATCGTTTGACATTAGATGCGCATATTCAGACAACATTTTGCTTTCTGGTACCCAACCGAAATAGACTTTAGCCTGGGCTTCGTTTATCTGCTTATTCATCAGTAAATGCGTTGCACGTGTATGTCTGAAAAGATGAGAATAGACCCTTTTTTTCACCCCCGCCAGTTTCCTGACACGCTCAACCAGGTTGCGCAATGAACCATATTGCATATACTTACCATTGTAGTTGCCGCCAATTATGATCCACAGAGGAGCGTCAGGATTATCTCCCTGTGGATGAGCATTTAGCCACGCAGTTATGTCAGGATCCGAGATCACGATGCGTGGTGTGCGATGGCCGGTTTTTCCGCTCAGATCCACGATATAGCTGTATTCATCTTTCGTCACGTCCTTTATGCGAAGTCCGCCGATCTCACCTATCCGTGCGCCAAGCTCATAGAGCATTGAGATAAATGCTTTGTCCCTTGGGTGCTGAGAAACGGTTATCATTTTTCGTATTTCCTCTTCGGTCAGGAGATCCGATGCTTGGACTCTTGGCTTATCTTTCTTCTTGACATTAGTATTGATCCAGCTAACGATTTCGGGGTAATCATGAGTTCTGCAATAGGCATCACCTTGAATCATCCATTTGTAGAACTTCTTGATAATGGACTTGTAGCCTTGCTTGGTCCATATTGAGTAGTCATCCTTGGTATCTATTCTCAGTACCATTTCCTCAATACCTTTCTTGTCCAATTTATCAAAGTCTCCATGTGCATAGCTGCGAGCAATAACACTCAATGAACCCATTATTCGCATAAGCCTTGGTTTTGACAGTGCTTCCTTGAGAAAGCAGGCTCTTTCAAAATCGAGAATCAGTTCTCTGTTCTGTTCAGACATATCTACAGTCTGAACATGTTTCTTCATAGCCTTATAGGCTCTATCGTAATTGTGGATATCTATCCTATGGTTTCTAAGCGTCATGTGATCACTTCAACGCCAAATAGCTTATAAACATTGCGGCGTTGGAGTGCTGGGATTACGCCAGGCCCAGACGTTCAGTGGTTAGGGCAACGCCAAACACCGATTTTTTGAGGATTTAGCTATTTTGGCCTTTCTTCTCTCAATTTCTTTATAAGGCTTTTATAAATTGTCCAACGCCTTGGATATTTCTTGGGACTTTTTCTTTATATATTTTTTGATACAAAACCTGAAAATCTTTCAGAAATCTTAGAATTTATCACAACTGCCAAGCTTCAGCAATAGCTTCATTTCGGCGGCAATATACTCAACTGGCAATGGATATTTTGCTCTTCATCAGAATCTCCACATTGGACCAGCCGCTCATCTTTTTAAGCGGTTCCTTTTTACTCATTTTCAGAGCAGCTACTGCCAAGATTTCCTGTGTTGATAGTTTCTTCATTCCACATCACCGAATTGCAGTTAGGATGACACATTAAAGTGTGTTCCTGCGTTAGGGGCGGAGAATTTGCCGTGGGTTGAGAAAATGCTTCGATAGTATCGGAAGAATTCTTGTGGAGACGGGTGCTGATGGAAAAGTTCCGGGTATTGGTAAGATTTTCTGGGAGGTCTGCGCTTTGAGGCTTCTGATCTGGACTTAACGCCATAAATTCCGCTCCGTTTGGTTCCCAATTAAATGAGAAACCAAACAGAGGTGGTCAGATGACCGAAAAAAAGATAAAGAACAACACCACAGTAAACAGGATGAGGAAACTTCCTGAGTTCAGAGGTTTCACAGTTGATGTGAGGCTCCGCCAATTCAGAAAGGGAAGTCCTGAAACTGGGATGGAATTCACTGATTTTTCTTCACCACAAGGCGATGATTTGCTTGAGGAATACATCGGTACGTTGGATAAGAACTCCGCTGAGTTCAAAGAAATTGCCGCTTACATTTTCACAAGGTAATAGATTTCTTTATTTCCATAGATTATTTGTCTTCGTGTATCCAAAGCCATATAAGGCGTAGCCCCTTCGGTTCTACTAGCCATATAAGTCTTTGCTTTCCTGTGGAAAGGTATATCTCCGCATTTCCACAACCATTATACTTTTGCATTCTATTTTCCAAATTTTTCCTTCTGATGTACCACTCCGTCGGTTTTCCAGGGGAATACCATAGAAAACCATCGGAGGTGGTTACAAATGTCAGAAGGAAAAAAACCATTAAGGAAAGTGAGAAGTGGAAAGGTAAGCATTAGCATCTGGAAGAGCAGCATCAAGCGCAAAGACGGCTCTACCGTGGAGGGAGAGCGTGCCTGTGTTCAACACAGCAGGAAAAACGGCAACACCGGAGAGTGGCTCAATCAGCAGATTTGGCTGAACGTCGATGAATTACGCAATTTGGCAGAGGCTCTGGACGAGCTGAACCATGAGGAGGGGGATAAATCCCCTTCTTCTTCTGTTCGAGCGCACTGCATAGTTGAGTATGTCAAGGCGAACTCCATTGACGCAGGCTTAGACGTGTATGAGCTTGAAGAACGAACTGTTTCAGAAGTTCTCCGGGAGTATGGAATCCGTGTTGAGCTCAAATCGTGGGAGGAGAAGATTGTAGCAGATGAATTCAGGGAACTTATCGAGAGGCGAGAATTTGCGGAGATGGCCATCTGTGCTTCACGAGTTCCTGCCATTTGGTAGGATAGCTTGAATACTTTTGATGCAGAAATACTGATTTCGTGTATTGTTGTCATGCGAAGCTTCTTTCCGGTTGAAGAAGCTCCGCACGTTGACGGGGCTTTTTCGGGGGTACCAGAATGAAGAGTTTATCCAAAGCAGACCTTTTGATGATTTCCTGTCTGCGTAAAGATTCGAGAGTTAAGTTGACCACTTTGAGTAGGAAGATTGGGATGCCGATTTCCACGATATATGAGAAGCTTAAGAGGTTTAGAGCTGATGGTTTAATTCGATTGACTGCGCTTGTTGATTTTAGGAGACTGGGGTTTTCTACGAGAGTTGTGATTGCTTTTAAGGTTGACCGGGATATTAGAAGGGATGTTGAGGAGTATCTTGTTGGGAGTAGGAATGTTAATTCTATCTTGAGGATTAATAATGGTTTTACGTTTATGGTGGATGGGATTTTTAAGGATATGACAATGGCTGTGGATTTTTTAGAGGATGTAGAGGAGCGGTTTGATATTAAGAAGAAGATGGTGTTTTATGTGATTGATGAAATAGAGCGTGAAAGATTTTTTAGTGAGTCTGATATGATTGATGTTGTCTTGAATGGAGAAGTGGATTGACTGAGGTTGATTGTATGTTTTTCTGAGTGGGGTTGATATGAGTGATGATTAGGATTATAGGGAATAGTAATTTTTCGGTACAGGTGAGGGTTGATTAGATATGTGATTTTATTAGAGATGGATTATTAGAGGAGAAGTTTATTGAGAAAGATTGGTGGGCCGAACCTCTTACGAAGGTCGGATAGAGATAGATTGGGTGAAATTTAGTTATAGTGATGAAAAGGGTTGTAAATAGTGGGTTTAGCGGAAAATGAGTGGATTTAGTTATAGATAGAAAAAGAGTTGTAGATGATTGATAGGTAGGGGATTAATGGTTATAGTTATATAGTAGAGAGGAGTAGTACAAAATCTATAACTATAACTAAATTCTGTCCGGATTTTCCTGATTTGACGTTGACCATCAGCCGCTTTTCTGATAGAATTTTACTTGTATATCCAACCGCTTTTTCAACCTCAACAATGGATACCATAACGGTATCACCATATTCAAAGAAAGGGATGCAAAATGAGTAGCAAATTTCTTACACAACTTGAGCATAAGCTCATGAACCCAGAACCGGATCTGAGCCATCTATCGGCTGAGGAGCAGAATGACCGGATCCTAGACAAGGTTGCCACCTGGCCGGATTCAGTGATCACCCGGGATGAACTTCTCGACCGTCTGAGAGAATCTAAGGCAACGGGCAAGCCTCTGAAGGTCAAGTTAGGAATTGATCCGACTGGACCAGATATACACCTTGGTCATCTGGTTCCGATCCGGAATCTCCGATTATTCCAGAGGATGGGTCACAGAATCCTTCTAATCTGGGGAGATTTCACATGTGGTGTAGGTGACCCATCGGGAAGAAACGAGGAACGCCCTGCACTAACTGAAAAGCAGATTCAGGAGAATGTGAGTAAATACGATGAGCAGGCGTCCAAAGTGCTTGATATTAGCGCTGATTCTGTGGAGCAGTTCCGAAACGGTTCCTGGCTTGACAAAGTCTCAACACATGAATGGGTAGAGATTCTGAAGGACATACAGGTAAACGAAATCCTCCAGCGGAAGGACTTCAAGGCAAGACAGGACTATGCTCATAGCCTTTCCATGGCAGAATTCCTATACCCAGTGTTTATGGGCTATGATTCGGTACATCTTGAACCAGACATTGAGATCGGCGGAGTTGATCAATACCTGAATATGCAGATTGGCCGCCAAATGATGGCCAACGCTGGCAAGAAGCCGCAAATGGTTATCAGCTACAACCTGCTTCCAGGAAAACATGGCGTCCAGGATGAGGAAGGGCGATACATCAAGATGGGTAAATCCCTTGGCAACCATATCCCTGTATTGACAGAGCCGAATGATGTGTACGCGCAGGCTATGTCAATTCCAGACATAACGATGTGGAAATGGTTTCGGGAATTAACAGAAATTACCACTGAAGAGCTTAACCAGCTAAGATCCTACGTGGATGATGGAACAGTTAGTCCCAAAACAACGAAAGAGCTTCTTGCCTGGGTCATTGTTGGAATGCTCAATGATGGAGATGAGGGAATCATCAATAGCGCGGTAAAGGATTTTGATTTCAAGCATCCCTCGAAAGGTAAATCCGATACCACACTTGTCCCGGACTCAACCGAGACGGTGAAGATAGAGGCAGATGAAGACCTCATAGATGCCCTACAGCGTCATACTGGACGAAGGAGAAGGGAACTCCGGGATCTCGCTGACAAAGGGAGTATAAAGGTGCTTGAGGGAGACCAATACCAATCTCTCACACAGGAAGACATATTCAAAAAAGCAACTGACTGGATCGGTAGTGTAATCCGGATTGGAAAACGCTATTATTACAGGCTAGAATCTTAAGTCTCAGCCTGTCATCGGAGGCTTTCTCCGCTGACAGCATAAAACACCTCGTTGACACTCAACAATAGTAAACTTTATAACGTAATATACTTTACCTCTAGAAAATTCGCTGGATAAGAACCTTTCCTAGCTTATGGTGATACCAAAATGCCTGACCCCCTTTACCAAGTATGGATCAATGACGACGATGAACTCAGTCTTAAGTTTGGACGTGAATATCTTGAGAGTGAATTTCCCGGACTCCTAGAGATTCGGACACATGAGTATTATGGGGATCTGGTAAGAACCGTGGAAAGGTGTATGTCCCAGCAGGAACCGGAATCAGAGGACTCCATCATTTATCCGCCAAACTTAGTTATCCAGGACTATAATTATGGTCAAACTCTGAATGCCCCAGATTTTTGCTGGGCCAGTCTGAAACTTATTACTGAGAGCTTCCCTTCAGCAAAAGTTGTTATCGCAACAAGCAGTGAATACTTTGATGAAGCCCGGCAAATTGCTAAAGAAAAAAACTTGGATCTTTCTGTAGCAGGTAAGGTTGAGTTAGACACAGAGGCTCAATCAATAGTTGAGAGAATTATTACACAGGGTTTGCAGAAACCTGGGTATGGAAAACCGGAATATCACAAATAGAGTGAATCACGGGTATTTCCCTCATCTCACAAATTCAGGAGATCTCAGTCAGCAGCTTTGTCTACAACATCCCTGATGGACGACAATTCAGTGACTTCTGACCTTGCTAATATATATCCGGTTCCAAACCGACGATGAACTTCTAGGGATGGCGGCCAAATTCTGCAGCAGCGTTGTAAAGGTAGGTAACCATTATTACAGGCTAGAATCTTAAGTCTCAGCCTTTCATCGGGGATCTTCTCCGGTGACAGCATCATGATCCCCGTCCCGCCAGACTTCTCCCATCAACAATTCTCACCCTCTTTAGCCTAGAGATTGGATTCGATTTAATCTTTCTGAACACTTTGGTATACGTACCCACCGACACAACCTCAAATCCTGCAGCCAGACATTTCTTGATGTTCCCGATTGCGTTGGATTTTCCTGTCTCAATCTCAATAGCAATTTTTTTCTTTTTGCCGATGATTGCCAGATCCACAGTCTCACCGTTTCCAATGGGATGCTCTTCAAGTACTTTATAGCCTTGAAGCAATTTCTTAACTCGTTTAACCCAGTAAAGATGCTCCACTCCGCCATGACGAAGGGATCTTGAATGACCAAATTTCTTCATTAATGTCTTTCCTTTATCTGTAAGCTCCAGCAGTTTGATTCTTCCCTTGCCGTTGTTGATATTTACTTCCTTTACCAGCCCGAGTTTCAACAGTTGTTGTTTGTATTCATTGCCGGTTTTCGGGTTCAGCCCTAGCAAGCGGTATCGGTTTGCTATAGCTATTAGCGGCTTCTGAGCTATATCCATAAGGAGTTTTTTACTGTATTTATCTGTGTCAGAAATAACCTGGATAATCTCCGGCTGAGTTTTTTCAGGGTAAATAACCCTCTGTTGCGGTAAATAACTCCTCATCTTAGCTCTGATTGCTTCATCAGTAGTTTTTCCTGTCTCTATTTTCACAAACGGCAGTTTTAGCATAAACGGTGCATGCCATCGGTTCTGGAGTTTTACTATGGCAGTTCCAACAGGCAATTTACCCAGGAATTGCTGTTCATCTCTATCAAGCATCATGCCGTTTCCTGCTGCCCTGACATCATTGCTATGCTTCAGGCTCAAAGTGATCTGGGTGGCTGTATTAGCAAATGCCGAATTAAGAATTGTTGATGGCATCTGGTCAATAATTATGATACTTTCGCCATATTCTCTGATCTCTCTGAATATCTTGTCCATCACGCTCTTGGCCTCAACGCTTTCCTGCTCTTTTTTCAATATGTGATGCGCTTCTTCAATTACTGTCACATGCTGAAATCCTGAAGGCCTGAGCTCCTTTCTGTAGAGATAGATCTGGCTCATTATGATGTTCACAAAGAACTTGGCTTCTGAGTCAGTCAATGCATCCAGCTCAAGAATGACTTTTCTCTCAAGCCAGTGGCTGATGGGCTGGCACTCTTTGGCGTTAAGGACATTATTTATTCCGCCATAGCATAAGGCTTTAATCGCTCTCTCAGTTGATTGCAGCCATTGAAGCTTCCGCCACTTGGCGGGATATGTCTGGAGTTTTCTTAATACGTCAATGAGTGTTGGTGTGTCTTTGCCTATTACATCCTGCATGATATTTTCACAGCCATGTCCCAAGAAATAAGCGTGAGAAATGCACTGGATGAACTGCTTATACCATGTGATATTATCAACACCTGGTGGCGGGATAAGGGGATTCATGTAGAATGGTGAAACATCTCTTCCCACAGTGAAAACATGGATATCTTTTTCTATCAGATCACGGTAACCAGCACGTTTCCAGTCAAAGACAAGCCAGGGGATGTTGTTTTTGTTAAGTTGCTGGAGAAGGTGGAGCATGGCGTTGGTCTTTCCCCTTCCAGTTTGACCGAATATTCCTATGTGGAACCAGTCTTCGTCTTGTAGAGAAAAGGGATGTAATTCCTGATTGCCGGAGAGAACTGTTCCCAGTGGATACTTACCGAGACTAGCGGATAAAGGCGGAGGATGGATTCCTGTAATGGCGTTACTATATATAATACTCAGGATTTTTTCGACGCTTTTTCTTGATTCCTCATCTCCTGCTAGGTAGACTGCTTGGAGCGGGTAGATGTCCTCACCCATTATGGGCTTGAGTTTTTTGAAGAGATCCGGGGTGAACATGAAGAATCATAGCTATTGGGGGATTATCTGCTTTACGGAAATATATTTCACCCAAACGTTTATATTTATAGATAGGGTTTATCTGCAACATGGAAGACCTGGGAAGTAAGTTTCTGAAGACTGTGATCGGCGAAGTTGTAGGAGCCTTATTCTTTGTAATCCTGATAACAATCGTTGCTGCCCTCAAAGATGCAATGCCGGAATTTCCCTTATCCATATCCCAGATCGTGCTATTATGGGTATTGTATGGAATCGGAACTCCAATAGTAATCTTCTCTGATGTCATGGATTTCTTTCAGGACATTATTCGGAATCTGCGTTGATTATGAAAGGAAATTTAGCATCCATAGATCAAGCAATGCTGACTGGAGTTGTTTTTCAGCCTGGTGTATCTCCCGCCTCATTTCCTTCTTATCTTTCCAGAACGAAAGATCCTCCTGACGTTGTCCCCTATACAAGTCGTTTAACTGTTGGCTTAAAGAACATTTGTTGGGATTTGATCTGTAAAGGAATTCCTGTTCAAAAAGCATATTCACCGTGTTGCAGATACAATCATCAGTTTTTGATTGAAGGTTCTCATTTAATATTGCCCTCTCGCGCGCCAGTGAGCTTAAATCTGCGAGCTCCTTTCTGCAAAGCAGAATCCTGTCGGATGTTACCTTTGTCAGTATGTCTTTTCCCGCTGACAGATTGAGAATTCCTGGAGCATATTCAGGACTGAAGAGGATGTAGTCAGAGAAAGGCATGGGTTGATATTGCCTTCTGCTGTTTTTATATTTTAGAGAAGTTCGATTCCTGTATTACCCGACGCGTTCCTCAAGCCTGACTCCTACATATCTTCCAATACAGGCGTATCTTCAATAAACTCAGAGGGTAATCCCATTTCTGTAAAATAATCAACCATTGATATACAGGCAAATTTCTCAGTGGAATAATGAGTTCCACCAAGTATGTTTATTCCATGTTCTTCAGCAAATTCATGTGCCTCTCTGGAATAATCATTCTTCACGGTAATTCCGGTAATATAAGTATTAACTCGTGCTTTGGCGATATCGTCCAAAATATCAATGAGCAATCCACCGCCACCAGTGACAGCAACAGTCCTATCTTTGATTTTATCATCTCCATAGTTATACAAACTAACTTCATGTCCGATAGCATCCTGAAACCTCTTCCTCAAATCCTGAACTGTCATCGATTCAGTTGCTCCATAAACTCCGCATAAAGAGCCAGAGTAAGGAGCAAAAGGTTTTTCAGGTGTAATACCTAATGCTTTTGCCAAAGTTACACTTGTTGAATACTCCCCATAATTATCCAGGGGCACATGAAGATTATAAATCGATATTCTCCTATCTCTGAATTGCTGAAGTAATTCCCTATCCATTTGCTGAAAAGCATCCGAAGTCATTCTGATATCCCAAATCTTTGCGTGATGGACAAAGAGCATTGCATCCTGAGTGCCATCATCCAATATTCTTTGCATGACACTTCCTGATGGAAAAACAGCAGTATAGACTTTGCTAATTTCTGTTGCGAAATCACAAACCAAGCCCATTGACCTATTCCTGAAGTTCTCACAAAGAATATCAGAAATAGATCCCATATAGAGGATCCAATCGTCACTCATTTCAGGAGTGATAAATTCCTCAAGCTTTTGATATAACTGGATTGCCTTCATAATACCTGGATAACTCCCTGAATATATAAAACATGCCTCGATTATTGACGGGATGGATTCCTCGCCCCAATACAAAACAGAAGCTCGGATCCAGCAAACATCGCTATATCTTCAAACCCCGTCGCTTCCAGATGCGATATTGCCAATGAAGGTTCAATACGATGGTGTACCGGCGGCCCGTCCGGGGCATCCTTCCGCCAATCAGCTATCAGGATTTTACCGCCGGGCTTGAGAATACGGCGGCAGTCCTTCAGAAGCTCAACAGGTTCATCAAGCTCGTGATGAAGAGAGATCATGAACAGAAAATCGGCTATGTTATCCTCAAGAGGTGTCTTTGATTCTTCCATAAGCAACGGAATCAGCCTTCCCTCTCTGTATATCTCACGGTTATTTTTGATCCATTCGAGCATTTCAGGCACGATGTCCAAAGCATAGCAGCGCGCTTCCGGCAGGAGATTCAGGAAGGCTTCTGCAAAGAGGCCAGTGCCTGTACCGATCTCAACTAGGGTCATATCCTGCTGAAGCCCAAAATGGTTGCATACTTTTTTGAGATCCAGGATTTCAAGCCGTTTTGGATCGTTTAACATGCTCAAATGTTCTACATTGAATTTGTGGGACATTCTCTATTCTCCATCTATTTTCACTGCCTTCCCAACAATATAGGTTGACAGGAATATCAAAGCAAACGGTATCCAGGTCCCGATAGGGTTTCTGAACATAAATTATATTCAATAAATGAATGGGAACAGCTTTTTCGTGGTCTTCATATACTTCCTGTATTCATCCCCGAATTCTTCGATCAACATTTTCTGCTCAATTCTGATTCTGCTTAGACAAATCGGGATCTCTAACAACATAATCAAAAATCCATACAAACTTGAGGTAAATATGGGTATGCCTATTGCAGCTAAAATGAACCCAAAATATATTGGATTTCGAGTGAATCGATATATTCCATGCGTTCTGAGTTTCTGACCTTTTTTGATAATAAGCATTGAAGAGTAAGACCCCCAGAGTGTAACCTGACCTGTAATCATAATTGAAAGCCCAGTAAAGATAAGGGTCAATCCTATTATACTATGTATTGAAAGCATCATTCCCGCATAGGTCTTAAGTCCGCTGAAAATAAGCCCCAGGGTAAATATTGTTATCCAAGGGATAAAAAAATAGATCATGTCTTTCTTTATGTATTGCCTTACAATTACAATTCCATGTTTTGCTAAGAATTTTTTCATCTTATTGGATCCAGTAAGATCGTCCGGGCTACCTCGATTTTCATGGCTTAGAGTTCGTTATACCGAAAACACCCCACCACATGATCGTTTACCATCCCTATTGTTTGCATGATTGCGTAGACGATCGTGGAACCCACGAAATTCATGCCGCGACGTTTGAGATCGATGCTCAGGGTTTCCGACAGCTCTGTGCGGGCGGGCAGATCGGATATCCGCTTCCACTTATTCTTTATCGGTTTGCCGTTTACAAATCCCCATATATACGCGTCAAACGATCCGAATTCTTTCTGAATTTTCATAAACACCTTTGCATTCCGCACGGCCGAAGCGATCTTCAATCTGTTCCGCACAATTCCTTCATCCTGAAGTAATTCCTGTATTTTCTTTGCGTCGTACTTCGCAACCTTTTTTACGTCAAAATTATCAAATGCTTTACGGTAATTCTCGCGCTTGTTTAGGATGGTTCGCCACGAAAGTCCCGCTTGTGCGCCATCCAGGATAAGCACCTCAAACAAATGCAGGTCATCGTGTACAGGCACACCCCATTCTTTGTCGTGATACTCCGCCATGAGTGTATCATTTCTATCCAACACCCAACATCGTTCTGTTTCTTTTATCATTTTGAATCCCTGTTCGGAATATTCCGGATTATTAATCTTTTGCCCTAAAAAACAGCCAATTCTTCTCCACTTTCCCAAACTGTACCAGCGTATACTTGCCCTTCAGCTTCTCCCCATCAAGCATGAACACAAGCTTTTTCTCTTTCCTGCTCAGTAGCTTGTATGTGCCCTTATCCCAGATCTCGACCTTGCCAGCGCCGTATTCGCCCTCGGGAATGTCTCCCTCGAAGTCAGCATAGTCAAGCTCATGGTCTTCCACCTGCACAGCAAGCCGCTTTAGGCCGATCTGAGTTGGCGGCTCCTTTGGCACTGCCCAGCTCTTGAGAACACCGTCCATCTCAAGCCGGAAGTCCCAGTGGAGGTTTCGTGCCTGGTGTTTTTGGAGTACGAATATTGCCATAACAGATAACTCCATATTCCGCAGAGATTTAAACCTTTCCCAGTTTAGCACATCCAACATAAGGAATCAAGATTTTCCATTTGACACGCTATAGAAACAGTGTTAATATGTGTCTGGTTGTGCTGCCTCCAATCTGTCTTGAATCAAAGCAGCACAGACGAGGCCTTTATTAAGACAATATTTAAATAATATCCCTTCTTTTAGAACTGGAAGACATGCAGATTAAGATAGGTAGACTATGAATTATAGAAAATATATGACGTGGCTCGTGCATGGTGGTGCCTTCATTGATGAAATGCGGATTCTGATTGACAGGTTCGATCCGGAGAGAGAGATTGACGAATGGGTGGAGGAGATTACTAGTGAAAATATCCTCGGGAAGAGATCACGTTCCTGGACCCGTGAGATTGTTAAACGGTATTTCCTGGCACGGTTTGTTACAGAGGAATCTGCCTATGCCTGGAAATCTCTGAAAATCCTATGCTCGCAAAGTGTTGATCTATCAATCATCCGCTCAATCATGTACTATCATACGGTAAAGATCGATGATTTCCTCTATGATTTTGTAACCATGGATCTATTCGACCGATACTACACAGGCCAAATGACTATTTCAGCTAACGATGTGCATAAGTTCATTGAGGACACAAGCCCGGATAAGTTCGAGAAGCCCTGGAGCGATTCAGTGAAAGGGCGGCTTTCCCGAGGTGTAATGTCAACACTTAGGGATTTTGGCATCCTTGAAGGAAAATCTAAGAAGCGGATTGCTGATTTCTATCTGCCTACTTCCGCTTTTGTATATGTGGCATCCCTATTACAATCCAGAGTTTCAACTGGGGAACTCGTGGTAAATCACGATGACTGGAAGCTTTACTTGCTTAAACCACAGGCAGTGGAGCATATGTTCCTGGAAGCCCACCAGTCGGGATATCTTACCTATAACGCGGCTGGGAAAATCATACGCATAGAATTCAAACATAATTCAACGGAGGAATTGGCAAATGATATCGCTGCAAGAGCGTCTTAATATGCTCCAGCAAGATTTGCTTGCAGAGCCTATCCGGATAAGTGCATACCATGACCTTCCTTTTACAATTTTCTGCTATCCTCCGGAAGATGAATATACGCTCCGTGAAGAAGCTCGACGCCTGGCAACGCGACTTGAAAATGATGGCAGGAAAATCACGAATATATCTCTTGCCAAACTCATGTGGGATTGTATCGAGAAAACTCGTGGAATGGAATACGTAATAAAAGCAGAACAAAGGTTCGGTTTCAACAGGGCGCAGACAACAGTGAATAACCTGCTTTCAAAACTCAGCCCACTACCGGTTATGCTTGCTGAGAAAATACAGGGATTGGACCCCAAGAAGGATGTCATTTTTCTCACCCGGGCAGCGGCTCTCGCACCAGTAATATATCGAATGAGCAAACTGCTCGATGAAATGCACGGAGAAACTATGGTTCCAATCATACTCTTTTACCCTGGAGAACGGGAAGGTGAAAGCGAACTCAGGTTTATGGGCATCCAGGGAAGAGAAGGCATAAGTGGCTATAACTACAGGGTCAAGATATATTGAGGTAAGGCTATGGATAAAGAGATACGGAACAGAATCAAGAAAATGGTCAAGGATGCACGAACCATCCTACAAACTGAGATTGAAGAGCTTCTGGAAGGAGTCTTCGGCCTACATAACGATGGAACAATAGAGGATATTTCTCGCCTTCCGGCTATTAGAGAAGATGCAAATGCTATCAAGGCGCGCGAAGGGTTTGCATACTTTATAGAGCGGGAAGCGGCTGCCGATAACACAAAGCCGGATGCTGTAAAAAAACTTGTGCTGGGGCTTACCTTTACGCACTTAAACCGTCTGGTTGCCCTGAAACTCATGGAGCGGAGAAACGTCATCAGAGAGACTGTTTCCCGAATAACTAAATCCAACGGCTTCATTCACTATGTGGTTGACGTGCTTAAGAAAACCGATCTCTCACAGATTGAAGATGTAGATGAAGCATACAAGGGCTTTATAATCTATCAGTGCCAGCAGGTTGCTGAAGAGATTAAGGTATTGTTTGACCCAGAAGACCTATCATCCTATGTGTTCCCAAGGCCACGGGCGCTGAAAGCTATGCTGGATGTAATCAACAACGATGACCTCAATGAGATTTGGGAAGAGGACGAGACAATCGGCTGGTTCTATCAATACTTCACGCCAAAGGAGATGCGCGAACAGGCAAGAGCAGAGAGTAAAGCCCCGCGCAATTCATGGGAGCTTGCGTTCCGCAACCAGTTCTATACTCCGCGATATGTTGTCCGATTCCTGGCAGATAATACACTGGGCAGAACATGGTATGAAATGAGGCAGGGCGATACAGAGCTAAAAGACTTCTGTGAATACATGGTCATACCACAGAACGAAGTATTCCTTGAAAAGGATAAGAAACCTTCCGATGATAAAGATACTTACCAGATACCTTTCAGGGAGAAGAAAGATCCGCGTGAGTTGAAAATCCTTGATCCAGCTTGTGGAAGCGGCCATTTCCTTCTATATGTATTCGATCTACTCGTATGCATCTACAATGAAGCATACACTGACCCAGACCTCGGCCCAAAACTCAGTGAAGCGTATCCAAATAGAGATGAATTCGAGAAGGAAATACCGCGCCTGATTCTGGAGAATAACCTCTACGGCATTGATATTGATCTGCGAGCTATCCAGATCGCTGCGCTTGCTCTATGGTTGAGGACGCAGAGAGAATGGAATGAAATGAATATCAGTAGAAACGAAAGACCAAAGATCACCAAAGCCCATTTCATCTGTGCCGAGCCAATGCCTGGAAATCAGGATCTTTTCGATGAGTTTGTTGTGACGCTCAAGCCTGCTCTGCTAAGCGACCTCACCAGAGATGTGTGGGAGAAAATGAGACTGGCAGGTGAGGCTGGATCATTGCTCCAAATTGATAAGGAGTTAAGGCAATCCATCAAAAAAGCGAGAGAAGCATGGCTTAAGCTCCCAAAAGAGACTCAACTCACTCTGTTTGGCCATCCCGAAGCACAGCAAATGGATCTAAGCCTACGGGAAATAAAGGATGAGACTTTCTTTCGAGATGCGGAGGAAAGGGTGTTGGATGCTCTCCGAGGTTTCGCAGAGAAAGCTATTACAGACAATCATGGCTACAGTCGTAAGCTGTTTGCTGAGGAATCCATAAAAGGGTTCAGATTTGTGGAAATACTGCAGAACCGATTCGATATAGTATTGATGAATCCTCCGTTCGGTGAGACAAGTCCATCGACAAAGATGATATTTCAGAGACTATATCCAGAGTGGAACAGAAATCTCTTGTGTGCCTTCATCCATCGCATGCTTGATCTTCTTACCAAAGATGGCTCGCTGGGAGTTATTTTCGACCGTACAGCAGTTGTAAAATCAAGCTACCGAAAATTCAGACAGGAAATACTGATAAGCCGCAATACTATTTTTACGGTAGCAGATACCGGTTGGGATGTACTAGATGCTAATGTCGAGACAATCGCTATGGCTCTTCATAAAAACGTTGCCAGTATCCAACATCATCCTGCATTCTTCTTTGACGTTAGAAGCACTGATTCGCAAGATAAGCAAGAACAACTTTTGTCGAAGACAAAAACACTCTCATACAAAGAACGGACACCCGGAGTATATGTTGCAGTTCCACTTGAATTCATGATGCTGCCTAACTCAGTGATCGGGTATGATATGCAGCATTTTGTCCGGTCTGCTTTTGCTAGATACAAGCCCGTTAAGGAGGCCCTTTTTAAGGCGGTACAGGGGCTTGTGGTCCCAAAGGATGAATTCGTCCGTTTTTTTTGGGAGGCTAATTTCCGCGACATCGGAGTGAGCAATAAATGGTGTCTCTTCTATAATGGGGGACCATTTTCCTACTATTTTATGCCATGTCAGCAAGTAGTTTTCTGGAATACAGAGGGTAAGAGAATAAAGATTCACAGGAATTCTAGACCGCAGAATATACCATACTATTTCAGGGAAGGAATATGCTACGGAAAGCGAGGAGAATTTATCGACGCGCATGCATTTCCAGGAAATAGAATCTTCTCTAATGAAGGAATGGCCTGCTTTCTTGTTGATAATGGAGACCGCTGGTTCGCTCTATCGATTCTGAACAACTCGTTAAGTCAGTATACCATAAACACATATTGTGGTCTGCACAAAGATGTAGGTTACGTTAATATACTGCCAGTTCCACCCTCTCCGCCAGCCAACCTGAAGAATGCTCTGTCTACACTATTATATTGTGTCTGACCTTGTCAAGGAAAAAGTGGATTTTGAGATGCTACTGTTGACTAGTCCGCCATCTGTTTGTTAACTTCTTTCCTCCGCTTCTGAGCAGCTTTGTGCCTCTCCTTTCT
>SDBT01001848.1_pt1 | contig 37911 bp, 55 predicted proteins | sample 2277101 | NCBI WGS metagenome assembly SDBT01 (sample SAMN10404973, study PRJNA504765) | marine sediment metagenome | isolation source: marine sediment core GS10_PC15, 103 cmbsf | place: Arctic Ocean: Southern Knipovich Ridge | collected 2010 | reverse complement strand
GGTTATAGTCTTTGTTTGATGGAACTTCACTTCTTTTAGGCGCAAATATAGGGCCTTTATCACGTGTCCATTGGCCACTTGCATGTTTAATTGAGGTAATTAAGAATAGTTGATTATTTTCGTAGAACAGTGCTTGTTCCAATCGTAAATCATTTTCAAAAAAGTACGGCTTAATTAAGTCTACCAATAATGGCAGTGAAGCATACTTAAAGCCATATCCCTTAGAATCAGGGGTAAGTTGAGGTAAACTACCTTGCACTTTAACAAGAGCCGCATCCAGCTTGTCGGTTTGTTCTGAAGTAAACTTCCATTCATGAGCGGGTTGTTTAAATTCTTTAATTTGTTCGCTGATGTGTAAAAGACCTTTGACAATGCGGTCATTATTTTCTTCGTTCATGGTCGTCTTCTCCATCTTCGTGGTTTATTCTTTATGATTTTTTGATTTACAACAGTTTTGAGGTAAATAAAATTCATCAAGATATTTCTCTACGTATATTTCCCCCATTGAAAATAAACATAAGTGTATTTTTTCAAGATCATCTTGAGAAAGATGGTCTAATTCGAAATCGCTTTTACTATCTCTTAACCAGTTAGATGAAAGCGAAGTAGTTATAAAAGTAAGTTCTTTTGTAACTACTCGAGGAGATTTTTCGCTTAATATTTTCCATGTCCATTTCATTGTAGATCTTTTCTATAATTCTTTTTAAAAGGTTCAATAGTTTTTTCAATATCTTTTATAGAAACGAGGATTCTTTGATTAGTTATTGGATATTCAAAGTGGAACTCTTCTAATATTCGGGCACATGTCACCATCGATGCTTTGAGAACAAAGAGTTGCCCTTCTCCATAAGTTTCATCTTTTTCAGTTTTTTCGTGATCATTTTCCATGCGCTCACACAATCCATTGTGTTGAGTAGCAAATGCATAAAAAGCAGAAACTATATTAATAAGAAGTTCTTCAGTATCAGTATATTTTTCTTCGTTCATGCTTGGCCTTTATTTTGCTGTTCTTTAATAACTAATCCAATATCATCCATGAACTCTTGAGAGTGATCGAAGAAATTCATCATCTTTTTATAAAGAGAGTAATTTACCTTTTTCTCATCTATAACTACGGCTATTGTCTTAAATAAATGGATATTTTTATAGAGTTCAAGTTTAGCACGGGCGCCATCCATTGTTTGGTATCCTCTCTCACACATAGCCTCATATTGCTCTACAACGCGACCGAACCAGATAAAGATAATTTTATCTTCAATCGTTTTGCATCCCTCTTCTTCTAATTTTTTATGAAGTTCTTTTGAGTCTTTTACGTTTACATATTCTATCATTATTCAAAGCCCTTCGGAGATTCTTCGTTCATGGTCGTCTTTCTTGTTCTAGCTTATCGAGTCTCTGTTTTATTTCTGATATTACGCGTGATAGTTTCCAATCATCTTCTCTTTTTAAAGATCTTAAACGCTCATGGTTTTCACTCAAATACTTAAAAGCATATCTTGAGGGAAGATTGCGGGTCCTCCGTAATGCAATGAAAGACATTATCAGGGAACTAACGAATAGAAATAAATGTATTAATCCCACAACAACAACTTCTATCTCTGATGGTTCGTTCATGGTCGTCTTTCTTGTTGATATTTTGCGCTATGTCTTTATAAAGAGCAGTTTTAAATGTAAGTTTTGAAGGAAATTTCTCGTTTCCTATATAAGTTTCTATTTCAATTTCTTCGGGCATTAGAAATGTTTTTTTATCAAGCTTACAATTGGCTTCAATAATACCTTGTTCTATTTCAAGAATTGTTTGTCGCACTAATATAATTAAGCTCATAGTTATTCCTTTTTGCAGAGAATATCGAATAGAAAGCAGAATGGAAATACAAAGATTCGGCGTAGAATATATCTCATCATAGAATTTTCCCCTGGAATAGTAATGTTATTTAATTTCGTTTTCCTTGCCGAGCAAAAAATTAGTTACATTGAGAGAATGTTTCCATGCTTTAAGGCCTTCTTTGGAAGTTTTTTTCTTAATGTATGGAATAATCGACTCTACAAAAATGGTATGGTTAGAGAGTCCCGTTAATGTAGCGTGAAGCCAAGAGTCTCTACATTTTTTACATACAGCAGGTTGATTTTGTAATTCTTTATAATAAGCCCCTGATAAGGCCATAGCTGTCTTAATAATTTCATCAAACTCTTTAAGAGATGGTTGATTTAAAAAACTATCCACTGCCTCATTAGCATCTCTTGCAACTTTATCTTCTATTGCTTTATTCATGATTTCCCCTGTAGATATTGATTAATACTGTAGAAAGAGTAAACTTTACCACAGTTATATTTTACACAGTAGTGTGAATAGATTTTAGACAAACAAAAGAGAGTGCATTTTACAGCACTCTCCAATATTTTTACCCCCTGTCAGAGGAAATCATGAAAAACCACTTCGTCGCCTGCAAGCGATATATCAGAACAACTAGGTTGAACCAACGCAGGATTTCAATATGTTAAAAAGAATAGCACATCCTTTTATTAAAAGCAACAGTAATTCTAATAAATATTTTCTATACAAAAAGAAGATACGTAATCTACACATAACAGTAGCTTCATTGTCAGAGACCGATAACGCGATATACAGCCAAGTTATTAAAGGTGGTAACCTCTATGATGTCATTTTACCAGCGCAGGGTACGATAGCCAATGCGTTAGGTCTATGCCGTGAATGGGTTAATAAAAGATTACATTATCTTGTCCGTTTAGGATTACTCAAGATCCAACGTCGTGGTTACAATGAAACATGTCTTTATTTCCTCCCTCATTTATTTCTAGAGTTGGTTACTCGTCGAGAGCTTGCACAGCATATTCCCATGTTGTGGAATGGTGGTATTAACAGGCTTTTTAGCGTTTTACCTAAGCACTTCACACTAATATATAACTATATTAAGAATGGTGTTTCTCAAGAGAGTCATTCAGTTATTTGGAGCTCTCCGGCAAGATCAGCTCGCGGAGATCCACCGACTGATCATATTTTTAGCGAAAGAGATGTCGATCTCTCCAAAAATCTTCTCAAATGTACTAAAGTACCTCTCAAGAAGGTAGAGAAAGCTGTTTCTAAGACCCATAAACGGGAAGGACATGGTTTGATGAACAAAAAGAGAGCGCGTAAACGTGCATGGTCTCTCATCAGTGTTGCTTCTGAAGTGAAGAAATGTCTCGACGAGAAGTTCTTACAAGGCTTTACCAGGATGATGCCTCTCCAGGCGGCACTCATCGCTCGCAAAGGCATCATCTCAAATATAGTGAATGGCAAAGTAAATGATATTGTCTCTTCTCATTCTTCCATCGAAGATAAAGCAAGAGAATATATATTATGGCGATGTAACGATCTCGGAATAAAAGTAACTCATCCTGTTTATGAAAAAAAGGATTGATTTTTTGTGAAAAGCGTTATGATAGAGAAGAACGCACGGAAATGTCTATATCTCAACTCAACGAGTAGCCCCGCTACGAGGTAATGAATGTACATCAAAGAAGTCCCTATAAGTTCTGATATTGTTTTAAAGTTCAGGTCTCATCATCCCTTTGAAGAAATTAATTGTCTTTGTATAGAGGGAGATATATCAATAAATTCTACATATATTTGTTCGGGCCCACTTATAAGTTATCTCAGTAGATGGGAGGAACTTTTAGCCTATAATCAACGAAATCTTCTCTTAGATGACGATAAACGAGCTCTTATGGAATGTGAAAGTGATGATATTGGCAAAGCTTACAACGATATGCATTATTTTGGATTACGTCCGTGGAGAAAGAATTATAATTTTGATTATTCCTACTACATTTTATTTAGTGGATCACAATATGTGGTTTGGCTTTACACTAAAAATAAAAATATCTTTCTAGAAGTAACTCCCATTTATTGGCAATTTAGTATGCCTAATTTTAATGAGCGTAAATATAAAATGTGGATCCAAAATGAATATAAGCCTCTTTTGAAGATTAAGTATGACCAATAAAAACAAGGACACTTCTCCTAAAAGACGCATTGCAAAGAAAAAGCGCATGTCTCCAGTAAAAAAACCCAATAAGAGAGAACTTTCTATACCAGTTAGATACTACGAAAAGCTTCATCGGCCGCCGCGTGATAAACTTTTACAAGATAAACTCGCAGATAGACTAGTACTCTGGGCTAAGACCGATGAAGCACTCACTATCGATGGATTCGCTCTTAAAGAACTCATATCTCCCTATAGATTCAAAAGAATGGCTCCCGAAAATGAATACTTTCAACAAGCACTCGAATATGCACGCGCTGCAGTAGGAGACAGACTCTTTAAACTCGGTCTGTTTAAGAAAGCTGACAGCTCACTCGTAGCTAAAACATTACCGATTTACAACGAAGAGTACCGTGAATTCGTTCTCCAGAAACAAGATAAGCAACAACAGGGTATTATTAATGTGATCATGGAACGGTTCCCTAGTTCCTCTGAGGTGCCTGAGATACCCGAGGAAGACGAATGAAATGGATAAAGACATCTGAACAGTTACCAGAAGCACAAAAGCTTGTTCTATGTTATTGGAAAGAAAATTCAGGGTGCTTTGAAATTGCAAGTTATCAAAGTGCGACTAACTGGAGTAATACCTGTTGCTGTTGCGACGGCATTTATGATAACCCGGACTATTGGATAGATTTAAAAAATATTCCTATTGCAATACCGAAGGACGATCATTAAAGACCTACTTCTTGTACCCTTTACTCAAATACATGACTTGACAGCAAGACGGCATTATGCTATTCTATAAGTAGATGAAAACTACTAACTTTTAGGGGGCATTATGAAAGAAATGACGTTTAAAGATATTCAAGCATGGTTTGGGGAGCGTGGTCACATAGTACTGCCACCTATGTTTAAAAAATTAGGTGTAGACGAAGATTATATTTATTGGATGCCTAACAATGCTTGGTGTGAAAGAATGGAAGAAGATTACCTTACGTCAGATACCAAGAACGGTGTTCTTTGGGTTTCCATAAATAATTTGTGGTGTGAAATTGAGGATGAAAAGCCTCTTAAAGAAATGCCAGTACGTGTTCAGAACTTATTAAAGACTGGTTTGTAAGGGATAAAACATGAAGAAGCTAACAATAAGAATACCTGACGAGCTGCACTGGCAGTTCAAGAAAGTATGCTTGGAAAATAAATCTAATATGAACAAGATCGTGGGTGACTTTATAAAGAAGTTTGTGGTGCTGATTCATAAAGAGATCCCCAAGGACAACGATGAGTGAATGGATATCAGTTAAAGATAGGGCGCCAGATAAAAAATCAAGAATACTAGTGTGGGATTCTATATGTAAAAGTGCTCACGAAGTTGTGTATGATTATGACGAGTGGAATCACGTGGGAAGCTGTCGGGATGGATGGACTGTAATTGATGACAGTATAAGTTTTGAGCTTTCTTACTGGATGCCCCTACCAGAAGAACCCAAGGGACGACGATGAGTAAATGGATATCAGTAAAAGAGAGAATGCCGCCTGATGGTGAAATAGTGTATGTCAAAGATGTAAACGGCCGAAAAGCCTGGTGTGCATGGGGTGTTGATCATACATGGTTAGAGACAACTTGTTGTACTGGATGCGACATAGATAAAATTACTCACTGGTCATTTGAAGGTGATGGCGAAGAATTGCCTGATATAGACGATTAAGGAAGGACGACGATGAGTAACTACCGAGAAAAAATTATTAAACTGGTGTTGATTGCTCTAAGCTTTATAGTTTTTCGTTGCACCATTTCTGTGATAGTTCTTTTAAAAATTATAATTGTTTTATTGGTAACAATAGCCTTATAAGACTTACAACAAAGGACGACGATGAGTAACGCCGGACGTCATCTTATTGATGAAGAAGACTTAGAAAAGATAGGGTGTAAGACCCGAGAAGAAAAAATTATTAAACTGATGCTCAGTTATATAGTTTCCTTCAAAAACAATATGATTAAACATGAAAAAAAGTGGAGCAAAGACGGTGCAAAAATGGCGGTTAGGGACTATTTTAATTTAGTTATTATGTTTGAAAACATGTTGCGTCTTTGTATTCCTAATATATCAAAAAAGATATATGAAGAGTCCAACTCTTTTTTGAATGAAGAGAAGGAAGCTTTTAATAAATTTAATTATTACGAAAAGGTTGGACCAAAATGAGTAAGTGGATATCAGTTAAAGAGAGGCTTCCAACTCATAAAGAATTGGTAATAGTATACGTAGAAGCGCCTTGTAAGATGAATTTTTTTATTTCTTATTACAATCATAAGCGGAAAGAGTGGGAAGAATTATCTTATCATTCGTGTGATGAAGGCTGCATAGAAGGCGAATTAATTACCAGTTGGATGCCGCTACCAAAACAACCAAAGGACGACGATGAGTAAATGGATATCGGTTAAAGACAAGATGCCGCCAGAGGGTAAGGTTATTCTTATGTGTTTTGGTGCTCGTGACGATTACTTTGTGGGCTTCTTTGAGGATGAGCATTGGGTAGACATGACAAGCGCTCTGAAATGGGCCCATAGTTTAACGGATCCTTCTATGACGCATTGGATGGAATTACCAGAACCTCCAAACAGTAGATGATAAAGAGTGAGTAATGCCGCGTAAAAAAGAAAACTACTATATTCAGCTTTCTCCCCGTGTTCGCATTTATCTTATGAGCGATTTAAGCTCAGAGAAATGTGGTGACTGTATTATGAATGTTCACGAATCTTACATGAGAAGATATGCTTGTAAGTCCCATTACCAGGAGATATTAAACGGCTCATCTGAGTTCAACTTTTGTACATAATCTTAGTCAGTTGATGTAGATAAATAAAAAGTGTCTGGAGAGAAATAATAATGAACGCATTAGAAAGAATATTTGGACCATTAAGATTGCGTACTCATAGCGATGTTTTTGATGGATTGATGCCCTATTTCGAGAAGTACTTAGAAGAGATTCAGTTTAAGTTCTTTAAACGTGAATTCGCTATCCTTACGAGTATAATTGATAAAGATGAGCTAGAGTTAGAGGCTGTAAAAAATGCGGACGAAGAGCGTATTTTGCAGTATTCTTTCGATCGCCATTTAAAGCAGCGAGATACATTTCTTAATTATTACAACGCTATAGTAGAAGAAAATTTAAGTATTCGGGAATCGTGGGATACTCTGTACAATTTCATTGAAAAGAACGAGACCGATGTTGATCTTCTTGAAGAGTTCCAAGCCATCTTGTTTATAGACGACGGTGATTATAAAGATTCAGTTGCATTCTTTAAGAAGAATCTATCTAAGAAAGCCCTATTGGAAGAGTTTATTGCTTTATCTATAGGGTTAAACTTTATTACGATTATAGATGTAGCTCATAAGCCTGTATCGTGGATCAAAAAGTTGAATCCAGAAAACCCTACATTACGCTTTTATGGATCTGTTGATAGTGAGAAGAAATTGAAAGAGATGATGACAAAAGAGAAGTATAAAGAATTTAAAAAACTTACCGGAGAGCCAGAAATTTTACGGGCAAAAGCTGGAGAAAAATGAAAAAAAGAATAATAGTCATGGCAACAGATAAAAAAGAGCTAGATGCTCTCCTTGCTAACGAGCTTCGTTGTGTTGTTATTATGCCGGAATCCATATTAGATGGAACAAAGTTAGATAAAGAAGGTAAGCCAGCGCGAGCTATTTCATTTGAGGATGCAGAGTTTGAGATATGTTATACTAAAAGAAAGTAATGAAGTACTGGTTTCCTAATTCCGATGATTCTGAATTTCACCAGAGTGATTGCGATTGTCTTGATCGGTGCTGTGAAGAGCATGAAGAGAAGGAGTGCTCATGCAATGAATCTTGGTGGAGAATAAAAATACCGAAGGGGAAGCTTTTATGTGTATCTCATGGTGGTATAATGGAAAAAGATTCTAGGACTTGTGGTAATTATCCTACTTTATGTTCTGCCCAATCTGAATATAGCGAACGCCAATGAAAGTAGAAACACGAATAAAGCTTAATAAGTTTAAGCCACGGCCCTACCAGGTCCCTATATTAGATGCTTTGGAGAATAAAGGGTACCGTCGTGCTCTCGCCATTTGGCCTAGACGTGCTGGGAAAGATATTGTTGCTTTCAACTATTGCATTCGTCAATGTCTACGCAAACCTTGTGTCATCTTCTATATATTCCCTACGTACGCTCAAGCTAAGAAAGTTATCTGGGATTCTATTACCAACGAAGGTGAACGCTTTCTCCATTATATTCCAGAAGAGCTCATCGAATCATCTAACTCACAAGAGATGAAAGTCCGCTTTAAGAACGGTTCACTCTTACAGCTTGTTGGCTCTAATGACTATGACAAACTCATGGGAACTAACCCACAAGGCTGTGTATTCTCTGAATATGCATTACAAGATCCAAGAGCTTATCAATACATTCGTCCAATTCTTGCTGCAAACAGGGGGTGGGCGCTCTTTATTTCTACGCCACGTGGTAAGAACGCTTTATGGGATCTCTATCAACTAGCTCAGAACTCTCCAATGTGGTTCTGTTCTAAATTAACGATAGATGATACTGGCCATATTCCCATTGAAGAAATACAAAGAGAAAGACGTGACGGTACTATGTCTGAAGATTTGATTCAGCAAGAATTTTATACATCATTTACTATGGGTGTCGAAGGAGCATATTATGCTAAATACCTCGATAAGATGCGCCTTAACTCTCAGATGGGGATGGTTCCCGTTGAAGAAGGGTTCCCCGTACATACTGCATGGGACATAGGAGTTCGAGATTCTACAGTAATTATATTCTTTCAGACTATTGGGCAAACTATACGCCTTGTAGATTACTATGAAAACAACAAGGAGGGCCTCGAGCATTATGTTCGTATTGTGAAAGACAAAGACTATTTGTATGGGAAACATATTGCACCGCATGATATTAAAGTTAAAGAGTGGGGGTCAGGTATAACACGTATCGAGAAGGCCAAGGCTCTGGGTATCAAGTTTACACTTGCTCCGTCAATATCAATTGAGGACGGTATTGAACAAGTACGTTCTACTTTCAGTAAGATGTGGATCGATGAGAACAAATGTAAGCTTCTCATAAAAGCTCTGGAGAATTATCGACAAGAATACGACATTAAAAAGAAGATTTATAAGCTGCGCCCTCTCCATAATTGGGCCAGTCATGCGGCAGATTGCATACGATACCTCTGTATATCGCTTTCAAAAACTCGTGATGGTATGAGTGCAGAAGATATTGAGCGAATGCAATATGAAGCTCAATATGGTAATGAGAGTCGTGTTCCAGATGTATTTCAGAAACCTCATAACTGGAGATAAATATGAAACTCTTATGGATGTTAGCTTTCTGTGTGCCGCTTTATGCGCCGCCACCTCTCAAGAGAGTACCGACTGCGTATCTCGTAGTTCTACGGGAAGATAGAAAGTGTACACATTGCGGAGGAAAAGCTCGGTTTATTGTTAATTTTAATAGTAAAAAAAGATACACTTGTATGGACCATGTTGATCAATGGAATAAAATGATTCTAGAGAACGGAAGGGAGCAGAAATAATGAAAAAACGTTATGGAAGCTGGACTGTATTAAAAACTTATGAAAATTCAGCATTTGTTCTTGCGCAATGTAAGTGTGGAAAGGAAGTTGAAAAAAGATTATCCGTTTTAGAAAAGGGTCACTCTAAGCGGTGTTGGGACTGCTACATGAAGTTTCGACGGACCAGAGTAGCTAAAATAGTTCCCAAGAGAAAGACTGTTGATCCTGAATATAGGGGTGATTGGATACAAAATAACAAATCTGTCATGTTTTGCGCGGTTGTGGGAGCATCATTTATAACATTTTTATTATTATATTATTCTTGCTATCTTTATCTGCCATTTTTAGACTAACCTGGAGGTACGTAGTACGCTGCACTTAAAATGATTTTTAAAAAGGGCAAGTAGGATGGCATTATTTCCAAAGATCAATCCAGAATTTTATACTGATAATAGTCCCATTGTCTTAGATAGAATGGAAGACTTCTATAATCAAAGTCTGACTACCAATCAAGCTTTCTGGTCCGAAGCAGATGTAGATACCCGTTTTGAATCGGGCGATCAGACAGTTTGGAACGAGATCTACGGTAATTTACCCGCTAATCGCCAAAAACAATTTTCTTTTAATCGTATTCGTCGCGTTGTTAACATGATTTCTGGACATCAACGGCGCAATCGTAAGTCAACTATTGTTGTACCCGTTGAAAACGGCGACCAAGAGACAGCCGATCAGTTTTCTAAAATACTCATGTGGGCCAGTAATCAAGAACAAATTCTAGAAACAATCTCGGATTCATTTCATGGAGCACTCGTAACGGGTATGAACCTGCTTCAAGTCTGGATGGATTACCGTGAAGATCCTGTTTCAGGTAACATTAAAGTTGATAACTGCAGTTATAATAGTTTTCTCATTGACCCTTATTTCCGCAAGACTGATCTTTCTGATTGTAATGGTATTTGGAAACGTTCCTATATCACACGCCGGGAAGCTTTGTCCCTGCTTCCCGGCCGCGAGAAAGAAATATTTGGCGTTAACAATTATAAAGACGATGGCAAATTTCAATATATGCCTGAAAACTATAATTATGATTCTAAAGAATTGATCGCGTATGATGAATTTTATTATAAAGACTATCGCACACAGAAGTTACTCGTGGATACGCAAACTGGAGAAACCTTCGAGTGGTCATCAGAGGATAAAGAGGCACTCGACCGGTTCCTTCGTCTTTATCCAGAGATTACTACCATAAATAGTGAGATTCCTACAACCAAATTATCTGTAGTCCTCCAGGGGATCGTCATGTACGATGGCCCCAATCCCCTGGGGATAGACAAGTATCCATTTATTCCCGTTCTAGGTTATTATACTCCTCAAATGCCGTACTTCCCTGACAGAATACAGGGTGTTGTTCGCGGTTTACGTGATCCCCAATATCTTTACAATCGCCGTAAAGCAATTGAATTGGATATTCTTGAAAGCCAAGTTAATTCTGGTTGGATATTTAAAGAGAATGCACCAATCAATCCAAAAGATTTATATAAGACTGGCCAAGGTCAAACTATTGCTCTTAAAGAAGAAGCGCAGATGTCTGACGTTCAGCGTATAGAACCTCCTCAAGTGCCACCTTCGATGATTGAACTTTCTAAAATATTAGCCCAAGAGATAGAGGCTATTTCGGGTGTTAATGAAGAATTGCTAGGTGCAGCAACAGATGATAAAGCCGGTATCCTAGCTCAACTACGTCAAGGAGCAGGACTTACTACATTACAGCCTCTCTTTGATGGACTAGACCGAGCACAAAAGCTTTTAGGGTCAGTATTAATTAGCTGTATCCAAGCTAACTTTACTCCGGGTAAAGTACAAAGAATTATAGAAGAACAACCTTCAGATCAGTTTTATAATAAAGCATTTGGCAGATATGATGCTGCAGTTGAAGAAGGATTAAATACGACTACGCAACGGCAAATGCAATTCGTTCAGTTGTTACATCTTAAAGAAGTCGGTGTAAATATTCCTGACGGAGAGCTTCTCAAGGCATCTACACTACAGAACAAGAATGATCTTGTTAAAGCAGTTGAAGAACAAAATCAACAACAAGCTCAAGCACAAGAAATGCAGACTCAAGTTGCTATGCAAGAACAAGAAGCAAGAACTAACCTGGCTAATGCACGAGCAGTTGCCGATGAAGGTCTGGGAGCTGAAAGATTCAGTCGTATCCCAGAAAATAAAGCGCTGGCTGCTGAACGTATTGCACAAGCTCGAGAAAACATTGCTGATTCTCAAGCAGCACGCTCTCGTGGAGTACTCGATATTGTGAAAGCCCTTAAAGAAATAGAGTCTATTGATTTAGGTAATGTTGAGAAATTATTAGCACTTGCCAATCTGATTAAAAGTGCACAAACTGAAGAACAACAACCATTTTCTGTTCAACCACAAACAGAATTAGGTAGTTAGAGGCTATTATTAACCTTGCTCGTAACTGAGCAATTTCTACCCAAAAGGAGAGGCGATGGCAAAACGCTATTACCAAGGAAAAAAAGACAGAATGAACGAATCTAGTGGCATGAAGAAAAGAATGGGAGAATACAAAGATTATTCTTATTCTCGTGAAGGTATGATCAATTCTGACTATTCTGCTGTGGCTAATTTACCGCAACAAGTCATGATGAAAGAGTACCCACAAGTTCCTTACATGTACCAAGGCGGCTATGCTGACACAGTTCAAGGTGTTGATTACGCAATAGGTCAAGCTGTTAACTCTAAGTACGTTAAGAAAAACGGAAGCAGGTCATAGTATGCCTGTTATGATTCGATCTAATAAAAAAGCTACTAACATTGCTTTTTCGTTGATCGGTAAACCAGCTAATATGCAAAAACGTTCTTATCGCAAGATAAAGCGAGATGAACAACAATTTAATGTTCCTATAAAACGTAATTATTAATAGAGGGGCTTCGGCCCTTCTTTTTTTGAGGACATAGTAATGTCTCACAACTCATCTTCTAAAAAAAAAGTTAGAGTAGCTAAGGGCGTAAAAATTTCTCGTGCAAAAGAGAAAAAACTTGAAAAGAAGCCCGGTGGTTCGGCTACAGGCGAATATAAAACTGTTAAAAAATCTGAATTTGCTGGCAAATCTGGTGGTACAAGTCCCTACTCATATCCTATAAACACTCTTAAGAGAGCAAGAGCAGCTTTATCTTATGCTCGACATGCTCCAAATCCTGCGGGAATAAGGAAAGCTGTTTATAAAAAATATCCGCAGTTGAAAAAGAAATAATCTAAAAACGCTCTCAATACTACTATTTTAAAGGCGCTGGAGATCATTTGACCTTCGGCGTCTTTACTTATTGATATATGAGATTGTATAATAAAAATGGTAGCGAGATTTATAAGCCAAAGGCTCTCTCATCTCCTTTTTCTTGTCACCTAGTCTTCTCGCTACTATCTTTTTAGTTTCGAAGCTTTCTTAATCCACTAACGATTTCATATCAATACGCTTAAATATTTAATGCGTTGCGTTAAAATCACTTGTAACTAAAAAAATTTCATTTACCCCATCAATAATTATAACCACATTAGATGCTAGTAAGCAGATTTACACCGAATCTCTATTGATGGGGCAATTCATTTATCAAAGAAACTTATAATTCGCATAAATAAATTGTTCTCTGGTTTTTTAAGAAATCTCCATTGAGGATGTTTTAAGATAAAATTCAATGTGATGATATAAAGAATTATTCCTATAAAAGTATGCATAAAAGCATTCATCATTTTTTCCTCAAAAAATCACACAAAATATTATAATAGACATGACGATATATAACTATGTGGCCTATTAAAACAAGAAGATATACTTCGTACCAGTAGAACATACTTATTATACAAGTCCAGTAGCAGTACCGCCGGCAATACCACCAAGAACAGCGCCAGCAATACTTGCAGCCTCTATTGCGGGTCCAAAAGTGGACTCTAACGCAATAGTAACTGGTATTGCAAGAGGACCACTGCAAAAAGCAATTACCGCGATAGTACCGTGTCCAGCTAGTGAAACAACCGCTTTTCCAGCATAAGCTCCTATAGTCGCACCCCAATAACCGCCGCCATTAAGACGACCGTTCATTCTTAGAGAATATTCGTTAGGACCATCGATCTTATTAAGCGTCAGATATGAACCGGCTATAACATGTTTAAGAAGCTTTTCGCTAGAGATGCCTCGAAGTTTTTTATCCATGTAAGCCCGCTGAATTGGAAAGTCTTGGCCCCCTCTTTGAACTGTAAATCCATTATTCGCATGAACAAGAGTAACAGCTCCAAGATGAGGTGGTGCCTTAAGAGCATTTTTAACCATCATTGCTGATGTAACGCTACTTGAAGAAACAATAAACATGAGAAGGGCTAAAAAGCCTTTGTTTATTGGGCGTGAAAAAGAATGGGAATTAGAAAGATTAGTCATAGGTTTCCTTACCTATTAGAGGGTTAGACAAATACTGCTTCTATAAGACACTCTACATAAATATAAATAAAAATCAAGAACAATGTTCTACTAGCTCATATCAATCATATAATTACTCATAGAAACTATATAAAAAGAGTGATATTTAGCTTTTTCCTTTTTATGTATATGCTTAATAAACAACCATAACGATGAAGGAGTGGCCTTATCGAAAAGAAAGAAAAACGTGATACCGTTGGTAAATTATCACAGGAAGCATTAAAAAAGGGACAGGATGATCTTGGGCAGATAACGGCTGCTGAGATGGGCAAAGAGATGCTCGTGCCGTATGAATCAAATTTAAAAGAAGCTATTGAACGGGGTGAAAAAGAATATTCATATGATTTCTTTGTTGTAGTACTTACTAAAAAAGAACGATTATTGCATAATGTTATACGGAATTATTTTATGACACGTGCTACATGTCCAACACCCGAATATGACCAGGCGGTGTGGTACTATCATAGAGAGTCAGGATTGCCAGAATTCATTTGGGTTGTTCCATCAAAAGACGCGTGCATGTCTATGCGGACCAACGCATTAATGACGTTGCCTGAAGAAAAAGAATTGCTTAACTTTGTGCTAGAGTTTTATGATGGGACCTTGTTGGTACGCGCAAAAAAACTTAATAATGAATTAGGTGATGAACCGAACATCGTATTGTACAAAAAAGAAGAGGACTCACATGGAAGAAAATAATAAAGAAACGCAGGTTGTTGAAGATAAATCTCTTTTTCAAGAGCAGGGTGTTGTTCAAGAAGAAGTTAATCCAGAGGTAAAGACATCAGAAACTCCTATTGAGAAGAAGCCCATTCAAGAAGAAGATCCTGCCGAACGAAATTTCCTGGAAATTAGAAAAAAAGCTCATCAAGCTCAAAAAGAGCGAGACGAACTCAAGCGTTATGTTGAAGAGCTGCAAAAACAGCAAGCTACACCTAAACCAACGCCAGAACCGGAGCCGCAATTGGCTGCTGACGATCTTGTGGAATGGGGTGTGGTTGATAAAAAGATTAAGGCTCTTGAACAAAAGATCGAAGAACAACAGAAGTATGCCCGTCAAACCACTGTTGAGTCACAGTTGCGTAGTAGATATAATGATTTCGATGCTGTTGTAAATAAAGAAAATGTTGAATCATTGCGAGAAACTTATCCTGAACTTGCTACATCTTTAGCATCTAATCCAGATCTTTATTCTCAATCTGTTGCCGTGTATACAACTATAAAAAAACTTGGCATTCAAGTAGAAGATACTTATAGTGATGACCGTGAATCTGCTCAAAAAAATGCTAATAAGCCAAGGCCTTTGGCGAGTGTTGGATCCCAACAGGGTGAAAGTCCAATTTCAAAAGCAAATGCTTTTGCACAGGGATTAACTCCAGAACTTAAGAAGCAACTTTGGAAAGAAATGAACGAGTACGCAAACAAGGGTTAGACAACTGCAATTAGACATGCAGTCCTGCTTCCGTCGGTAGTATCTATCTTGGTACTACCGGCGTTTTGCTTTTGTAAGCAATTTTTGTATATACTGCTCTTGATTGTATTGAGCTTCGTCAACTCACCCTTGGCTGTAGTGAGATTCGCCCTCTCGGACTGTACTTAAGCCTCGTCAGCTTACAGAAATGTTTTTTCATTTTTTGTAAGGAATTATTATGGCTATTACTACTACAAGTACGCTTCCTTCTCCCGTCCAACAAAGTTTCGATATGAAACTTTTATCAGTTCCAACACCGGATTTTATTCATAGCATTCCTGCTATGAAAAAAGTGATGCCCCGTAATGGCGGCACAACGTATCGTATGAGACGTTACAATGCACTAAATTCATCGTTGGTTCCTTTGGGGAACACTGGCGTTACTCCTCCATCACAGCAACTAACAGCTGTTGATATCGATGCAAAAGTTGATTTCTATGGTTCTTATGTTGAACTTAACGAACAAGTTACTCTTCAAAATACTGATCCAGTTTTAAATGAAGCTGCACGTCGTCTTGGTGTATCATTACGACAAACTGAAGATGAATTAACGCGTAACATGCTTGCATCTACTGCTTCATTCATTAACTGTACTGGTGGGGTTAACGGAGACAATCCAACTGAAATTACACGTTCTGATGTAAATGAAGTTGTTAAATCTCTTAAAGGTAGCGATTCATATTCTATGCTTCGCAATATTGAAGGGGCTGATAAGTTCGGTACTGCTCCAATTCGTGATGGATTCTTTGCGTTAACGCATACTGATATGATTGGTGATCTAGATAATGTTTCTGGTTTTGTGCATAGAGCTCAATATCCAGATCAAACTGATAGAATTCCAGAATCAGAATGGGGCGCAATTGGTAACTTAAGATTCTTATTGTCATCTATTGGTTCAAAATCACTTCTTTCTTCTACTCTTGCAGCTAATGTTTATAACATTTTCTGTGTCGGCCTTGAAGCGTATGCATGTGTTGAACAAGATGGATATAGCTCAAACTTTATCTATCGTCCACCAATATACTCTGGACCATTAGCTCTTAATGCAACAGTTGGTTGGAAAATGGCACAAGTACCACGGATTACTAATGATCTTTGGGTGTTGAATCTACGTTGTACGCTAGCATAAGAAGGAATTAATATGTCAAATGCAATTATCCAACAAGGACGTTTTACTGCCGATGGCAATGCTAAAACGCTTAAAATTCGATCTGATGTAGATTGGATGAGAGTTGTTAACTTTACGATTGCCGATGCTAATCAAACTACTGCTGTAGGTGTTGAATACTTCTGGCAGCGTGGTATGGCAGCTGATACTGGTATTGAATATCTGAAGTCAAGTGCGGCAAATGCGGCAAACTTAACTGATGCAATGGCTTCAGGCGGATTTACATTAGTAGATTCTTCTGCTGAGCCACTAGGAGCAGCTACTTCAATTAGTTCAGCTACTGATGCGACTCGACCTGTTGTAAGTACTGGTAGTACTTCTGGTTTATCTAACGGTGATATTGTTCGTATGAGCAGTACTACTGGTCAAGAAAACCTGGGTGGTATTGATTTCCAAATCGATTCAGTGGTAACTAATACTAGTTTTCGTGTTGCTAATACTTTAGCAACTACACCGGGTGCTGCAATGAGTGCAGGTTTCTGGCGTAAAGTTAGCTTTGATCCTATTTATTATCCTGCACATCGTGTAATTGTAGATATTTCGGCGGCTTCAGCTGCAGTTGTGACTACTTCAGTTGATCACGATTATACTGTAGGACAAGAAATACGTATGTCAGTTCCGGCTGGCTCCTCTATGATCGAAATGGATGGCTTGTTGGGCACTGTTACAGCGGTTTCTGCAAGTACATTTACGGTTGATGTTGATTCATCAGCCTTCACAGCATTTACTTTCCCGCTTCCAGCAGAGGTGCCATTTACTCCGGCCCTTGCTGTTCCTGTAGGAATAGATGTTGCGCAGGCTCGTAGCAGTTCTGTTGATGAATTTGGTGATGAAACTGATAATATAAGCTTTGTTGGTATGATTCTAGCTGCAGGCGCTAACAGCCCAGCAGGAGAAAATGCTGAGGTAATTTACTGGGTAGCTGGTAAATCATTTAGCATAGATAATACGTAATAACTACAGGGGGCCTTGTGCCCCCTTTTTAAAAGGGAACTATATGGCAACACAAACTCAAAAAGAAATAGTTACAGCAACTGTAATTAAGCCAAAACCTAGTCTAAAATTTCAACGTGAAAAAGATAAAGAGCCAGTTCGTGGGATGTTTCGGTTTCATGAAGTTCCTGGTGGCCAGTTATCCTTTGTATATAAAGCTTATAAAGGTGATCCAGTAGAAAAGTATTTATTAAAAGACGGGCAAATTTATACATTACCTTTGGGTGTTGCTCGTCACTTGAATAAGAATTTAAAATATCCTGTCCATGCATATGCAACTGATGAAAATGGGAAGCCGCTCCAAACAATTAAGACACAAAAATCTCGTTGCTCTTTCCAGAGCCTTGAGTTTATGGATATGGACGGTATGGAAGCTATGGGTGACACTATTATTAAAGATTCGCTCTAGGATAGGTTAATGGCAATAACTACGCCACAATATTATGCAGTCGCTTCTCCAACGTATCAACCCGCAATGCGTAATATACTTTCTATTACGCAGGCAAATCCGGCTCTTATTACTACAACTTTTGATGGGTTAGTAGGAGGGGATCATGATTACTTGACTGGTCTTATTGTAAGGATATTTATTCCTGTTGGTTTTGGGATGCTCCAAATGGATAAACTTGATGCACAAATTACCGTTGTCAACGACACTCAATTTACTCTCGATATTGATAGTACTGCTTTCGATGCGTTTTCTGTGCCTGCTGCGAATCCTGGGCATCGTTTTACGCCGGCTCAAGTAATGCCGACTGGTGAGATAAATTCACTACTTTCACAGGCAACTAGAAATGTATTGTAATTACGTGGTACGCTGTTGAAAAAAATAAGGAGATGGTATGGCAGTTGTAGATTCTACTCTGGGCGCAATAAGAACAAAAATTCGTAGATTGACTCGTTCGCCATCCACTTCACAAATAACCGATGCCGAAATAGACGCGTATGTTAATACTTTTGTACTTTATGATTTTCCTGAACATCTCAGGCTAGAAACCCTTCGTACTCTTTTTGAATTTTATACTTCTCCTAACATTGACACCTATGACAATAATACGACAGATGCTACTCAGCCATTGTTTGACTTTATTAATAAGTTTATTACTTTTCATGAGCCACTTTATATAGGTGGTGTAGAAGCATATTATTCTCAATCACGTGAAGAATTTTACGGAATATATCCACTTAATTCGAGTAGCCAGTCCATTGGATCTACGGGAAACGGAGTACTTACAGCATTTACGGGAACACTTTCAGCTAAACCTGTATTACAAAATGAGGTTCTTTTTGAGTCTATTGATGCGGCCAATGAAGGATTAGCTTTAATTGATGTCCCAGTAGTTGATGCTACAACTGGGTTGCCAACAAGCGTCGGCAATCTTTATGTTCCGGGAACAGAGCCAGCTACGCCCCCAACGGTCGTTCTTGCTACTAATACTATCAACTATGTTACTGGCGTATTTTCTATTACGTTTCCTACTGCTCCTGCAAGTGCTACTACTATTGAAGCACAAACGAGGCCCTATCAAGCAGCTGAACCTCGTGCTCTTTTATTTTATCAGAACTCTTTTATTGTTAGACCAATTCCCGATCGCGTCTATAAAATTAGTTTAGAAGCATATCAACGGCCTTCAGAGCTTCTTGCTGCAGGTAGTTCTCCAGAACTTGAGCAGTGGTGGCAATATATAGCTTATGGAGCTTCTAAAAAAGTATTAGAAGATAGAAGCGAAACTGAAGAAGTTCAACGAATTATGCCTGAATTTAAGCAGCAAGAACGCTTAGTTCTTAGAAGAACTATTCAGCAACAATCTAATGAAAGATCGCCCACTATCTATACTCAGCAATCAGGTTTAGGTTCAAGCTTCACTAACTATTCTGGTAATTAAAAGGACAATTAATGGCATATGATTCAACAATACCAAAAGCCACAGATGTAATGAGTGCATCTCAGTCACAAATTCAAGCAAATTTTGCAGCATTAAATTCAGTTGGTAACGGGTTTATGCTTTTTGATCAACAAGCAACGTCTCCGGCTACATCGGCTACACAATTTGGAATGTATGTAGAATCTTCAGGAGGATCGCCAGTTCTTTTCGTTCAAGAACCGAGTGCAATAGTAGGCGATCCTGGCGTAAACTTAACTGGTATGCTTACGGCTCTTGGTTCCGGAACTATAGCTGCTCCGGGATGGTGCTTTTTATCTTCTGGTTTACGGATGGTTTGGGGCAGGCCAACAAGCAATGGATCGAATGTAACTGTTAATTTTACGCAAGCTTTTACTACAACCTCATTTGCTGTATTTGTTTCTCCTGTTGTTACTCTGGGAGCTAATGACTATGTAACGGTAGTAAGTCATGGTCCGTCATCTTTTGTTGTTACTACCTCCGCCAGAACAACTACTACTACAAAAAGTGTGGTATTCAATTATTTGGCAATAGGGGACTAAGATGGCACGTGCACAACGTTTTCTTATATCACCGCTCAACTCTGGACAAGAGAATGATAAAGAGCCGTGGCTTATCTCGGATAATGCATTTTCTGAACTACGTAATGCATTTCTCTTTAGAGGTCGTGTAAGAAAGCGCTTTGGGTCACACCTTATGAATACTACGGCAACTACCAGTATTGCCCAGCTTAATTCAAGATTACGAGCCAATATTGGAACTACAGGGGCTTCTCCTTCAACTCATGATATTCCTCCTCTATCGAGTGGAACTACTTTAGCAATAGGACAAATGTTTTCTATTGGCAATGATATGTTCACTGTATTTCAAATAGGCGCGGGAGTAGATACGCTACCTCTAGTTGGAGCAATTACTGCTGTTATTGATACGACTGTTACTCCTAACACGGTTACTTTCACAGGAGCAGGAGTAGGCATAGCTGTATATTGGTATCCAGCTCGTCCGGTTATGGGATTGCCGAGTTTTGAACAAGATACTGTTAATGAAGAGATGCTTATAGCTTTTGATACGCAGTTTGCTTATCAATTTACTGGTGGCGCATTTGAACGTATTACTACTGGTGGAGCCGCAGCTCTCTGGACTGGAAGCGATTCACAGTTTTTCTGGGCTACCAATTACCGTGGCCAGAATATATACAATAGTTTTATATATGTAGTTAACTATAATGCAGCTGATCAAATAAGTTTTTATAATGGGAGTACATGGGCCCGTATGAATCCCATCATAAATGGTGTGGGCGATACTTTAGAGAGTGGTCGCATTATTATTCCCTTCAAAGATCGTCTGGTTGTACTGAATACCATTGAGAAAATAGCTGGTACTGATCGAACTTTTGGATCAAGAGCTCGATTTTGTCAGAATGGTGATCCAACCGATGCAACGAATGGATGGCTGGAATCTGCCGGGAGAGGTGGTTATAGAGATATCCCTACAGGCGAGTTTATTATCTCGGCGTCACTTCTAAAAGATCGATTGATTGTTTATTGTGAACGAAGTTCGTGGGAGCTGGTTTACAATGGCAATAAAGTTTTACCATTTAGCTGGCAACAGATTGATAGTGAACTTGGTGCTGAATCTACTTTCTCAGCTGTTACTTTTGATAAAGTAGTACTTGGTGTCGGCAATGTAGGTATACATGCTTGTTCTGGTGCTAGCGTAGAGCGGATTGATCAAAAGATTCCGGACACGGTATTCGCTATTCACAATGAGGACGACGGCCCGACTCGCGTTTATGGAATACAAGATTATTTCTTTGAACAGGTTTATTGGGCATTTCCATCGGCTACTAATAATCGTAAGTTCCCACAACGGGTACTCGTTTATAACTACGAAGTCGGTTCATGGGCATTCTTTGATGATTCTATTACAGCTTTCGGTTATTTCCAGAAAAGTGATGATCGTACATGGGCAAGTATGAATTCTACTTGGGAACAGACAAATGAGACATGGATCTCTCCGGTTCTTCAATCTCAATTTAGAGATATTGTTGCAGGTAATCAGCAAGGGTATATCTTTGTAATAGATCCTGGTCTGGGAAGAAACTCTCCAGCATTACAAGTTACCAATATATCTTTTGATGCCGTATCAGCAACATTAACCGTTGTAGATCATAATCTTGAGGTTGATGATTATATCGTTGTTGAGAGCGTTCAAGGTAATACTTCTATAAATGGTGTCATTGCGCGGATAACTGACATTGATCTTCCAAATGACACGCTTACAGTAGATATTGTCGGTGTTGGTGGCACTTATACTGGAGCTGGTACTGTCGCTCGTGTCAGTGAGATGAATATTAAGACTAAGCAATATAATTTCTTTACACAAGAAGCCATTAATACACAAGTGTCTCGCGTAGATTTCTATATAGATCGAACATCGAAAGGTGAATTTACCGTAGATTACTTTGTATCTGCTTCTTCACGATCTATGTTAAAAGAGTCTCAATTGAGCGGTGCTCTTCTAGGAACGAATATCGTAGAAACACGGCCGTATACACTTTTTCCATTAGAAAGTTCTCAAGCCAGATTCTGGCACTATATTCGTATCTTTTCTTCAGGTGAAAATGTTCAACTAAGACTGTATTTAAGCGATGCACAGATGCGTAACGCGTCAATAGCTTGGAGTGAGTTCCAACTTAATGCTATGATCTTTTATGCGTCACAGGGTGGACCTTTCTAATATAAGGAACAGGTATGCATTGCGGCTTCCTATTTTGGTTGATGCTCATTTTACTTAGCAGTAGAACTCGTGCGATGGAAATGGAGCAAGTAGTAATAGCAGTTAATGACTCGCCTGAAAGAATTAGTGAAGATGAACTTTGCAAGCATACGATGGACGCTTATTTTGGAAATAATGGACATAAACTTCGCGAAGCTATCGCGCCCTACATTCGTCCTAAATTAGCTGACGCAGAAAAACATGTATTTAAATCTCGCGAAGATCTCGTCAAATCGGTTCTTAAACTTAAAGAAACGCGTCGTTCAGGAAGTTCATCTTCTGAATCTGCACCAGAAGACACGCTCTATGAAGATACTATTCATGATATTGTGGTCTCTTCCTTGGAGGCAGTTCTTCACCAGAAACAACAAGAAGTAGAATCATTTGCCGCTCAAATGAAGAGCAATCTTCGAGACAAAAAAGTAATTATTGCACTCCTTACCTTTAGTGGTACATGTGTTGCTTCTGGGACAGCATTAGCTTTAACTTTTGGAAGTTGCTAGAGCTACTGCTTGATATATTCCATGACCACATAGCACGCAGTAAACCCAGTTCTATCTATTCCAGTAGTGATATTTACATGGGTAGCATTCGCATTGAGTTCAATATTATTTACTAAAGTTGTTGATGCATAAGGGATTGGTATAAACGTTGTGCTCGGATCGGTAGCTCCTGCGTACATGCGTGTAATAGCAGTATTAGCGTCTATAGTTATACCATGGGCTACCGACTTGGTACCATTGGGAAGAGCACCAAAATTAATAACTTTTCTAAACACTTGGCGCTGTTCTGGTTGTTGAGCTGTTATTGAGCTAAGAGCTGGATTAGGAAAGTAAATTTGTCCGTTAACGAACTCTTCTAGTGCATAGAATCCAGAGTCTTTGATATTAAGAACAAGAGCCATATCATTGAGGCTTTGTCTTAAGTGGACAAGGAACTCTTTAAACTGCTGAGAATTAACATTCATATCTTGTATATTACGGGAATCAAATATATCGGTAGTTGGTACAAATGCTCCTGGTCCTACTGCATCACTGTAAGATCTAGCCATCATTATCCTTTTTTTTATTTTCACTTGTGTTCTATGATAGTATACATATTAAGTAATAATATCTCACAAATTAAGGAGAGAATATGGCATTTAATATTGGATCGTCGTTACTCGGAGGACTCGGAGGAGCTGCGTCAGGAGCTTCTCTAGGAAGTTCTTTTCCTGGTTTAGGAACAGCTGTTGGCGGAGGACTAGGAGGACTGTTAGGTCTTTTAGGAGGCGGATTATCTGGAGGTGGTGGTCAACAAAATCAGCAACCGCAACTTACTTCTAATCAGGGCCTAGCTTCTAATTTTGGTCGCATTCAATCACAAGATGTTCCAGGAGCAGGAACATTCCTAAGATCACCTATTTTTGGACAGGAACAGCAATCAGCTCAAATGAGCCTGTTACAGCAAGCATTACAAGGACTACAGCAACAAGGTACCCCATCTTTCGGACCTATTAGAGAAGAAGCATTGCGTAGATTCAGTGAAGAAGGAATCCCGTCTATTGCTGAGCGATTTACTTCTATGGGTGGAACACGTAAAGGTAGCAGTGCCTTTGGTCAGCAAGTAGGATCGGCCCGTGCAGGACTTGAGAGTCAGTTGGCGGGACAGGAACAACAGTTTGGACAGCAGAATCTACAAAACTTAATGCAAATGCTTGGAGTGGGACTGCAGCCTCAGTTTGAAACGACTCATTTTCCTCAAGACCCAGGTACTATGGGGCAACTAGGAGCACCACTATTGGCAGGATTAGGAACAGGAATAGGGACGGGAGCAACTTATGCATTACAATCGTTTCTCAATAAAAAAGGAAATCAGGACACAAAGGAAGCTAATCCTGAGCTGGCAGCAATTATACGAATGTTATTAGCTAAACAAGGTCAATAAAAGGATAAAAAATGGCAATACAATCTTTATCTCGTGGACAGAGTACTGGAGATCTCTTAGCACAGGGTTTTGGAACTGGCCTCGGTACTGGCCTTGGCGGAGGACTACAAGACCTTTTTCAAGGGTTACAACAGCAACAGCAACAAAAACTGAAAACTCAACAAGGAGCTCAGTTTTGGGAAGGCCTAGGATTAAATCCAGAAATGGCATATCAATTTGCTTCTGCTCCAGATCCGGTACAAAAATCATTATTAGATAGATTAGAAGGTCTGCAACTTGGTGGTGCTCAACAAGGAGTAATGGGGCAACAACCGGGAGCTCTCCCACAACAGCTAGGACCAGGCGTTCAGGGACAAGTTCCAACTCAAGGAGGAATACGTCTTGGAGCATCTCCTCTAGAACGACGTCATAGAGAAACATTGGGCCTAAAACAAGAAAAAATGGATTGGGAAAAAAAGAAATATATTAATGAAACCTATCTTAAGCCATTTAGAGAAAAAGCTGAGACAGCTCAAAAAGAAATAAATGATTATAACCAGTTGATTCCTCTCTTAGAATCAGGAAAAGTTTTTACTGGAAAGGGAAGAGCATTACTTGAACACTTAGGATTAGCTGATTTTGTTACCAATCCAGAAACAGCACAAGCCCAAGCTATTTTAAAAAGACGAGCAACTGGTGCAGCAAATGCTTTTAATACAAAGCGTCTTACTAATCTTGAAGTAAGTACATTTAAAGATAGTTTGGCACGATTACGTGATCCAATTTTAGCTTCTGTTGTTATGTCAAAAAATGCTAAATTAGCAGCTAAAGCCGAGTTGGTTAAAAAAAATGTAGCTAATGAGATTGCACGAGAAGGTAAATTTTTAAACCCGTTGGCCTTTGAAGATGAATTAGATAAACGTGTTCAACCACACTTAAAGAAGTTTGCGGATAAAGCACTGAGAAATGTTGAGCAAGCCTTAGAAAAACAGCATAAAAGAACCGCTTCACAAGCGTTTACTGAAAAGAATGCTCCTGAAGGAAAACCTTTTCGCAATAAAAGAACTGGTGAACTATTTATAAAAAGAAATGGAATATTAGTTCCTTATAAGGGAAGAAATGGCACAAAACAATTATAATCTTTTAGATGAAGATGAATTTGAGTTAGTAAGTCCACAAGATATTTTTCCTGCACAAGAAGGGCCTGAGACTGGAGCAGATACCTTAATTCGTAATTTATTAAGAGGACGAGAACGTGTTGGTGAATCTTTACGTGGAACACCAGGAGATATAACACAAGGATTATTATCTCTAGGAAACATAGCCTCAGAAAAATTAACGGGATACAGGCCATTACCCGAAGAGACTTTTCTTCCTACTTCTGAGAGTGTTCGGAAAACAGGAGAACAGGCACGTCAAGAATTAAGCCCAAGTTTTGCTGAACATTTCCAGCCTCAATCTCAAACAGAAGCAAATGTAGATGAGTTTTTAACTGATTTAACTTCTTTTTTACATCCTATTGGTGGTCCTATAACAAAACCAAGAGCTCTTCTAGGAATAGGATCTACTGCATTAGGGCATCTAGCTCAACTTGGAGCACAAAAACTAGATCTTTCCGAACCGTGGCAAAAAGGAATAAAAGTAGGAACAATGTTACTTTCTTCTTTATGGGGTCAAAAAAAGCTAGAAGATATAGCAGCAAATTATTTTAATACTGCAGAAGAATTAAAACCGGTTGGTCGATCAATACGTCCTTCAGGATCTGAAGGAATATTAGATAAAATGAGAGCACGCGCAAGTAGAAAAGTTGAAACTCCAACACGAGATTTTTTTAAAGATAGACTTAAAGAACTAGAGGGATTAACTGAACCAAGTGGAACTGAAGCTTTTACTCGTGGTTTAATGGATAGAAATAATATTGATGCTGGAGATGCATTTGATTGGATAAGAGACATGAATGAACTCTATAGTGCCAATAAAATACCCGATCAAGCAAAGCCATTAATAGAAGAACTCAAGAAATCTTTTTCGCAAGGTATCAATACTCTTAAAGAATCCAATACCGAGTTTGTAACAGGATTCAACGAAGGAAGAGACATTTACCGTACATTACGTACTTCCTCAAAAGTAAATGAATTTGTGCAAGATATAGCAAAAAAAGGAATGCAGTTATCGCCTTTGAGTTTACTTTTCTTTAATCCTATTAAATCAGTAGGAGCTTTTATAGGCTCACTAGGAACTTCTGTTTTAGGTAATACCCTTGATAGATTTTTAAGAAGTAGTGCTGTTAAAAGAGCTTATTTTGATATTGTTTCCAGTGCTGCACAAGGAAAAGCCGGTCCAACAGCACGTGCTCTGAGGACATTTGATAAGGCTATTACTAAAATAGCTCCTAAAGAATTGACGACGGATGAATATGAACTTATATAAGATCGCAATCTTTTAAATAATTACATAATGCCCATACTATGATAGGAAATAATAAAAAGTACATAATTAATTCTCCTCTTGAGTTAATTTCCATATGGCTACTTCTTGATTTCTATACGGTTCTAGGTCTACTTTTTTAAGTTCTGGAATCTGCTTATAAGCAATACTTCCTTTTCTAAAAGCTACCGTAAACATATAGATATCCCCATATGAGTTTTTATTTTGAGAAAGCATTTTAAGTTTCTCAAGTAGATCTTTTTCTTTTTTAGAATATTCTTTTCTGAGTTGTTGTACTTCATACGTCTCTTGAGCAATACGAAGCCATTCGCGTCCTGTCCTATGTACCATAATGTCCCTTTCCCTATCTTAATTCTTTCCCTAAAGTATACCCTGCAAATAGACACATAAAATGTGTTATAATGAGCAGGAATGAGATTCCTACTATAATATTTATAATTTCATACAATGTTAATGTCATAATGTCCCTTTCCCTAATCTATTTAAATTTATCCCAATATTGTCTGAAGCACACGTAACATAAAGTCTTACTTTGATAAGCTACTGGTGCATTACATTTGATACATTTCATTCTTTTTCCTTGACATTTAAAAGCTTTTTAACCTTTTCAGTAAGACAACGTATATGTACACGAAAATCATTTCCATCCTCAAACGAAAAGTTAGAATGGTAGCCGTGATGGACTATATCATCAGAGCACTTCTCGCATGGATAGAATCTTTTTTCACAGAGGTAACATTTGATACATTTCATTCTTTTTCCTTCGCTATCTTTTGAGTTACTGCGTCCAGTACATACGCTGATATTGTTGTCTCGTTCTTTGTTGCCCATAATTTTATCATCCTGTGGAACCGTTCGCTCACTTCAATTGCGAGTCGCTTTTTTTTCATGAATACCTTTCTTATTATTATTACTATAACACACTCTTGTACAAATGTACAACCCTTTCTTTTAATTAATTGATTTATGTCATGTACATGTCATAGGATGCGGCTAGTTACAAATATTTTTTATAAAGGAGACGTATAATAATGGCAGTTAAAAATGTTGCACCGATTTTTGCATATGGAATGGGTGATAATCTTGTTCAATTAACGCCGCTCCCTATTATTGCAACACGGTCGCCGAGTACATCTGATTTTGCTCAAATTGGGACTACTTGGGTTGATAAGCCAAGTGATGCAGTCTATGTATTAACAAGTATTGTTGCTAATTCAGCTAACTGGTCTACTTCACCAGCTTCTGGAGTAGGTACATTCACTGCAGTTACTGTTAATCCTGGCGATCTAACTATGACAGCCGGAGATATAATTATTTCTGCAGGAGTTCTAACCGTTACTTCCGGTAATACTACTCTTGGCGGCGATCTTACGGTTACGGGAACAACTACTATTAATGGTGATTTTGATTTATCTTCTGCTGCGCTTATTGATTTGGTGTCTACACTTAATGCTGATCCAGCAATTTTTTTGCATGCTAATGGTGGCGTTCTAGAGGTCGTTAGATTAAGAGCTAACCAAGGGACAGCAGTTGATTCTATTGATTTGGTTTCTGATGTTGGTGGCATTACTATGACTGCTGGTCTCGCTTCTGACGACGCGATTAATATCGTTGCATCTTCTGGAGGCCTGGACATTAATGCCGCTCTTCAAATTAATATTGCAACATCTGAGAATGCTGCTGATGCAATGGTATTGAATGCTAGTGCCGGAGGGATAGACATCACAGCCGCCGGCGCCGCCGCTGAAGATATAGATATCACATGTACTTCAGGGTCAGTAAATATCTCTGGTGGTGAAGCTATTGCTACTGCCATAGTTATTAATGCCGGTGCCGGTGGGATAGATATTACTAATACAGCTTCGGCGGGTCTTGATATAGATATCGCTTCTACTCTTGCGTCTGTAAATGTATCTGCAACAGAAGATGCTGCTCGTGCAATTTATGTTCATGCTAACGGTGGCGTATCTGAAACCATTCAGCTTCACTCAGATCTTGGGACAGGAGTAGGTTCTATTGAGCTTCTTTCTGATGTTGGTGGTGTAACGCTTACTGCTACAGGTCTTGCTTCAGCTGACGCAATTAATTTATCTGCTGCAGCTGGTGGTGTAGATATCGATGGTGCCCTTGAGGTAAACATTGCTTCATCTCAGGCTGCTGTTTCTACATCTATATCTATGGATGCGAGTGCGGCTGATGGCGGTATTACTATGGCTGCTGGTACAGGTGGTCTACTTTTTGGTAACCAAGCAGATTGTACTACTATTGACGCTGGTAATTTTGCACCAACAGCATCTCGTACTATCACAGTTGGTGGTGGCGCTGTTGTAACAGCATCAGTTACAGATACGATTGATATTGGTGTTGATGGTGCGACAACTAATGCTGACTCTATTAAAGTAGTTAATGTTGGTGTTGGTACTGTCACAACTGGTGAAAATAACGTAAACATCAATAGTGGAACAGCTGCATCTGGAACTCAAACAACTAATATAGCTACTGGAACAGGTGGTGGTACTAAAGTCGTTAATCTCGGTAATGCAGATGGTCTTACAACACTCAATGTTGATGCTATTACTCTTATCAATGATTCTATTAACGTTAATACTTCTGTTAATACTGGAACTTCAACAGGTGCTGTAGCTATAGGTAATGGATCTGCTGGTGCAGTTACTCTTGATAGTGGTGCGGGTATATCGCTTGATGCTGCTGCTGCAAGTAACTTCTCTACTTCTGGTGCAGGAATAGATATTGATATTGCATCTGCTTCTGGTCGTGTAATAGTTACTGGCGGAGAAGATGCTGCTCAAAATATTTATCTCCATGCTGATGCCGGCGTTTCTGAAACCGTTCATATTCATTCAGATCAAGGTACTGGCGTAGCCTCTATTAATGTTGCATCTGATGTAGGTGGTATCACTCTTGATTCTGGCTTAGCTTCAGCCGATGCAATTAACATTAACTCAAGCAATGCTGCTGGAGGTGTTGATATTGATGGTGGAACTGCTGGTGTTATTATTGATAGTACTGGTTCTGTATCTCTTGATGGTGCCGCTGCAAGTAATTTCACTACAACCGGTGCGGGTATTGATCTGAGTCTTATATCCACTTCTGGTTCTGTTAACATTACTGCTGGTGAAAGTGCAGCCAATTCTATTGTTATAAGTTCTACTATTGGGGGTATTGATATCACAGCTGCTGGCGCTGCTGCGGGTGAAGATATCGATATTCTGGCTACTGGTTCATCAGTAAATATAACTTCTACTGAGGCTGTCGCAAATGCGATTGTTCTGGATGCATCTAATGCATCAGGTGGTATTGATTTAAGTACTGGTGGTGGAGCCATAGATTTGAGCTCTTCTGGAAATGTAACAATGGTTCCAGTAACGGGTAGTGTAGCTGGGGTTTCATTGACATTAAATGGGCGCGTTGGAGTAGCTACTTTCACTGGTCAAACAACTGGTGCTGCCGCTAATGTAGATCTAACGATTACAAACTCATCAGTAACACAAGGTCAAGGCGTACTGTGTACAGTGAGTAATATAGGTTCAAACGATGCTGATATAACTTTAGAAGGTTGTATTACTGAAACAGCAGGAACATTATTGCTTAGATGTCAAAACAACGGAGCTGCTGCTCTTAATGGTGATATGGTGGCAACATTCTGGCTCATTAATTAGAAAGAACTACTTTGGGGGTCTTTGGGCCCCCATTTTTATGATGGTAGAAGTAAATGACGGTTTATATTAGACTGCTGTAATATTTAACATAACTAAAAGGATTTTCTATGAACTTGCGATCAGAAGTAGTTATTGAAGTAGAAAAAGGTGATAACATGTACCGTTTTTGTATGCCTGGTGGCGCAAATTATGGTGAAGCATATGATGCAGCATTTGAAGCTTTAGGCAAAATCATGGAGCTTGCTAAAGGAGCTCAAGAAAGCATGAAACGTCAAGAAAAAGAAAAAGATAAAAAGGACTAATTATGTCATTCAAGGATTCTATTATTCCTCTTGAACTCGCTAGTGTAGGAAGCAATACACTCAATGGTGTTACTTATACAGCGATCGATACTTCTGGCATGGAAGGTCCGGCATTCTTCATCAGGCTCCAAAATGATACTGATCAAGATGTATTTATTAGTTATGATGGTACGACTGATCATGAGTTTTTGTTGTTAGGAGCAACTTTAGAAGTGAGTTTTCAGAATAATGCACAACCAAATAATTATCGAGCCGTATTCAAAAAAGGAACTGTTATCTATGCAAAAGGTGTAGCTGGAACCGGTAATGTTGTGTTGAGCGGTTTCTATCAAAATTAATTAAAAGGAGAGTGTGATGGGTGCAAGTCTGTCGGTCCGTCTATTACCCGAGACTGTCAGAGAATTGGCCTCCGGCTCTATTAGTGCTGCGTATGCAGGACTTGGTACAGCCATGAGTCGTCCAATCAGAATGATGGTTCTACAAAATTTAACTGATGAAACGGTGTGGATTTCATTTGATGGTGTTAATGATCATATGCCGTTAGCAGCTCTTGGCTATATTATCTTAGATATTACAGCCAATAAAACTCGTGAAGATGGTTTCTTTCTTTCTGAAGGGCAACGTCTCTATGTTAAACGTCTGGGCACTCCCACATCTGGTTCTGTGTACCTGACTACTTTCTTTGGGGCAAATTGATGACTCATAGAAATATTAAATATAAAACTACATGGAGGGAGTTACTATGAGTCAAATTGGACAATTTCAATCAGGGACAGTTTTACCGGATATTGAAACGATAACGGGTAATTCTGGTGGTGCTGTTGGACCCGATGGGGCCGGCGATATAGGGTTTACTGGATCAGGTAGTATTACTGTTGTGGGTACTCCTGGAACTAATTCTTTAGATATTTCCATTGTGGCTCCTATTTCTGTCGCCGACGGTGGAACTGGAAATACTTCTTTTACTGCTGGATCTGTACTATTTTCAAATGGTTCAATTATTACTGAAGATAATTCTAATCTGTTTTGGGACGATACAAATAATAGACTTGGTATTGGAACTACTACTCCTTTACGCGAGCTTCATGTTGTGGGATCTATGGAGTTAGTTCATCTTGCTGCCGAGTCTGACGATCATGCGCTAGAGATTGATTGTGATGCTGCTGGATTCGGTGATGTTAAAGCTCTCGATATCGCTTATGTAACGGGAGCTATAGGTGCAGGATTTGAAGAAGAAGCTATTCTTATAAATATAGATGAAACTCTATCTACGGGTGGTGAAGTATTTGGTATAGAGGTTCTTTCTACTGCTGAAGGATCAGCTAATATATTTGGAGCAAAGCTTGGTGTCGGCGTCAATCCTATTCTTCAAAATTCAGGTACCTTTGGTAATGCAGACACAATTTTAGTATTGGCTGTTGATCAAAGGATTCCTTTATCCTCGGGCGGTGCAGGAAATATTACTACGTTTGTAGCTGATACTGACACGGTAACTATTGGAGATGCAGCTCAATTTGCTGAAATAGAATTCATTGTAGATACGGGTGCATCAGGTGCTGGAATAAAACCTACATTTGAATTTTCTACAGGAGTTGGTACATGGACAGTATTCGCTCCATCTGATGGTACTAATGGTTTGAGGAATACTGGTATTGTTGATTGGGACATTGCTGATATTCCTGGATGGTTAACAGGTGCCGGAACAAAATTCCTTATTCGTATTACTCGTACAAGAAATACTGTTAACACTGTTCCTATCCTTGATTTAGTACAAATTGGTGGGACATCCGTTTTCTCTTGGAATAAGACTGGCGATGTTGTTATCAATTCTCTCACTTTATCAACAGCTCTTACGGTTCCTAATGGTGGAACAGGAGTTGCTTCTAATACTGCTTATGCGGTTCTTTGTGGTGGGACAACATCTACTAATCCAATTCAATCTATTGCGAGTGTTGGAACTGCTACTCAAGTATTAACTTCAAATGGAGCTGGTGCTTTACCAACATTCCAAGCTAATACTTCTTTTACTTGGAATGAAGAAACTGGCACATCAGCAACAATGGCAGTTGATAATGGCTACATCGCTAATAATGGTGGCCTTGTTACTTTAACACTCCCTACAACGGCAGCAGTTGGTTCTATAGTACGGGTAGCGGGTAAAGGAGCTGGGGGTTGGCGTATTGCACAGAATGCCGGAGAGACGATTAATTTTGGATCATCTCCGACTACTCCTGGTGCTGGTGGCTATCTAGAATTTACCAATCAATTTGATGCAGTAGAGCTGGTATGTATAACGGCAAATACAGATTGGAATGTTCTTTCAAGTGTTGGCAATATTACAGTAGTTTAAGGAGAGATAGTGGCAACGAATAATAATTGGAATAATCAGATAGCGGCGGCAAATAGTGCTATCACATTAAATTCTGGCACCAATACAGTATCAGTATCTAGTGATGCCTCAGCTACTACTGTTGATTTAGGAACAGGAGCAGCAGTCAAGACAGTTACTTTAGGATCCACAAATAGTACATCTGCTACCACAGTACAATCAGGAAGCGGAGCTTTAAATGTTACCGCAACTGATGGTGCCCTTACTGCCAACTCTGGGACAGGAGTTCTTTCTATAAGTTCAGATGCATCAGCTACTACAGTTAATGTGGGTACAGGAGGAGCTGCAAAGACGGTAACCCTCGGATCAACCAATACAACATCTGCTACCAACGTACAATCAGGAAGTGGTGCTTTAAATGTTACTTCTACTGATGCGGTATTAAATGTTAATTCTGGGACAGGAGCTTTATCCGTAAGTTCAGATGCGTCGGCTACTACAGTAACTGTTGGCGCCGGAGCGGCAGCTAAGACAGTTACTGTAGGATCGGTTAATACGACATCAGCTACTACCCTACAATCTGGAAGTGGAGCTCTTGCTGTAACAGCTACTGACGGTACTCTCACGGTAAACTCTGGTACTGGTGCGCTATCAATAAGTTCAGATGCATCGGTTACTACTGTCGTTGTGGGTACAGGAGCGGCAGTTAAGACAGTTACTTTAGGTTCTGTTAATACTACTTCGGCTACAACAGTACAATCTGGAAGTGGGGCTCTCAATGTAACAGCCACTAATGGTGCTCTTACGGTAAACTCTGGGACGGGTGCTCTTTCTGTAAGTGATGACGCAGCAGCTACTACAGTAAGTGTTGGTACCGGAGCAGCTGCTAAGGTAGTAATAGTTGGATCAACTAATACTACATCAAGTCTTGCTCTTCAGTATGGAACTGCAGACTTTACATTAGCATCAGCAACGGGAACTGTGGTGAGCGCGCTGGATACCGGTGAAGTTACTATGCCACTGCAAGTGGCCTTTATGGCTTATTTACCAAGTATAGATGCTAATGAAACGGGTGATGGTACAGGTTTTATTTTAGGTTCTACTACAGCTTTAACTGAAGTATTTGATCAGAATGCAGATTTTTTAACTGACACTTTTACAGCGCCAGTTACAGGGAGATACTTTCTTGGAACTAATTTTTTGTTACAAGCAATGGTAGCTGCTACCAATGGTACTAATAGTGCGATTAATACCAGTAATAATACCTTCAATATTGGTAATGATGCAGACTGTTTTACTGGTAATAATGCATATACTTATGCTCAGTACGCAGATATGGATGCTTCAGATACAGCAACTATTAGTGTTGCAGCGACAGGTGGAACTAAAATTGTAGATGTTTTTGGTGATGCAGCACGTAGAACAAATTTTTACGGCTGGCTAGTTTGTTAAAGGATAAATATGAAAATTTCAGTGAATGATGTAGAGCTTTTTACTCTTTCAGATACTCAAAAACAAGTTATCAGTAATGATATTAATGTAGACATGCTAGAGAGTGATCTCCAAAGAAGATTACAATATATTTTAATGCATAAGTACGAACAATGTTTTAAGAGACTTAAAGAAGAATGGGATATAAAGTTGGTAACTAATGGTGTTGAATCGGTTCCTACTGATCCAGATGCCTATGCAGCACTTGTTTTCAGTCAGCCGAATTATAAAGATCGCAATGCACGTGATCTAGAAGCATTATAAAACCAGGAGAGTAGTATGGCTAAAAGAAGAACTGGCAGAAATATTCTTTCATATCTGGGGGTAGAATCATCAACACCTCCTAACTATATAGAAGTTAATCGTGCTCCTGGCGTCAATGATTATATAGAGTTTAATATTGGTGATTTCTGGTTAGACACTACAACTAATGTTCCGCCAGAGGCTACTGATGTTTATATGCTCGTTAGTAAATCAAATCGTAGTGCTACCTGGATTGCTTTTGCTAGTGGTAACGATATAAGAACTTTAACGGGTGATACTGGAGGGGCAATTTCAGGAGATTCCGTTAATAATATTGATGTACTTGGTGGTAATAATATTACGACAGTTGGGACTCCTGGGAGCAATCTTCTGACTATTGATCTTGATGGGAATGTAGCCGACTCATTTCCTACTGATTCCGGTACAGCAACTCCTTCATCAGGAGTTCTTAATATTTTAGGTACTCATAATATCAATACGTCTGGTGCAGGTTCTACAGTAACTGTAACTGGTGACAATGTTATTTTTTTGGGTGATCTTGTTGATGTATCTCTCTTGGATGCGTTAACTCTGACAACGGGTAATATGGTACTTGCGGGTAGTACAGCCTCTGATACTACCAATCCTCTTATTCACTTTGGTTCGAGTGGCAATAGGATTTCATTCTTTTTAAATGACGTATATCTGGGCCAAGCTGCTGGTAACTTAACGAGTGGTCATACCGGTATTTTTAACGTAGGAATTGGACCGTCTTCCTGTTCAAAATTAACAAATGGGACCCAAAATGTTGCCGTTGGTAATGGAACATTAAAAGATGCCAACACGGCGCAAGATAATGTGATGCTAGGTTATGTGGCCGGCGCAGAGATCACCACGGGATCATCAAATATCGGAATCGGTTCGGGTGTTTTTGACAGTGCTGGTGCGTTAGGCCTTAAAACAGGAAGTCGGAATATAGCTCTGGGTAATGGCGCTGGTAGTACCTATAATACTTCAGAGAGTGACAATATTTTACTCAATAGTAATGGAACTATTACTGAAAGTAATGTTTTGCGTATTGGAAGAGGGACAGGTACGGGAAGCTTTCAGATTAATGAATGTTTTATATCTGGTATCCGTGGAATTACTACAGGTGTAGCTGATGCTGTTGCTGTGCTTGTTGATTCAGCTGAGCAACTGGGCACCGTATCTTCTTCTTTACGATATAAACAGAACATAAAAGATATGGATACTCAATCACGAGTTATTTATGAACTGCGACCTGTTACTTTTAATTATCGTAAGCATCCCGACATTCCTGCATGGGGTCTGATTGCTGAAGAGGTTGATGAAGTCTTTCCACAGCTTGTGGTCTATGACAAAGAAGATCATCCAGAAGCAGTTAAGTACCATGATCTAGTTCCCTTATTGCTTAATGAAGTGCAAAAACTTAACAAGCGTCTATCTCAATTAGAAAAAGGGTGCCAATGCAAAGGGAACTTATGATAAAGATAGCACTTATACTTGCGGCTCTCCTTGCCGGGACAGGTATTCCCTATATTTTAAGATGGAAAAACGACAATATCATTGAAGAAGTCGCGGAAGAATATATCAAATATGAAACAGGATTTGATATTGATCTGACGCCTAATAGTCCAGAAGTTCATGAATTTAATGATGAGGAAGAGCAAGAGATCAGAGAGTATTTTGACTCATTAAACGAGTGGGCTATTTTAGAAAAAGAATTAGAAGATAAAAAAGGATAGTTCATCTTTTTCCCCGCCGTCAGGGGAACCAACGGCGAGGTATATAAAGAAAATAGGACGTCGGTATGTCCTACATCCATTTTTAGTGTACATCAGTGAGCAGATTTTCTAAATCTTTCTTTTTAGCTCTCTCAAAAAGAGATAATATCATGTGCATAAATTCATCGCTAGAAAACAGGCCTTCGAATGATTTAATAAGTACTTCGCTCATGAGTTTCCAGGTGGGCACATCTTCTTTGGCACTTATTTGTAGATAATAGATAACTTGATCTTCATCAACGAGAGCTTGATAGACAGTCCCATAAGGCGCTTTATCGAACTTAGTTGGCCGATGAAACCGTGTTATCATCATGAACTCAGTATTATCGAGTTTTTGCTTCTGCTTCTGCATTAACCACCTCACGAATCTTAGTAATTACAGGTAGGAACTTACTTTTAGGAATATTAGCTAAGCTATTAATACGATACGCTTTGTAAATACTTTCTACAACAGATTCTGGATTTGGATGTCTTTCTAGCTCATATTCTACTTCTTCTCGTTGTTCCTTTGTAATTGATTCGTATGACTCCCGTTCCATCTTGTACTTGTTGATAGGTGCTCGAGTTACTTTCTTGCGTTCATCTACCATCGATATTTCGCCGTCATCGTCTTCTTCTCGAGAGGCGATACCCACCAATGCAGCATATGAATGGCGTTTGATATAGGCCAGATATGAGCCTAGAGTTTCTACATCATTTTTGGGAGGGTTAAGAGGAATGTTACTGGAGATCCATTGGCCTGAGCTATGACCGAGAATACTTTGTAGTTGTTGGGCACCGTCTGTGGTTACGATGCACTGGATAACAGCGAGGCCGTTATTAGAGAGCGGCTTACGGCTTGTCTGAATGATTGAGCTCAGGTCAGAGTATTTGGATTTAAAATAACTGTTCTCATGAGTATTCTCTGCGAGGGCCATTTCGCCTTGAGCTTTAGAGAGAGCGGTAAACAGTTCATTCTTTTCGTAAGAGCTTGTAGGTTCTTCTGTTTGTGGGACAGTAATCTCATCAATCCTCGAGATGATACTGTCGATCATTTCTTGCAGTTTAAGCAGTTCTGCACTCTCCATAGTACTCCTTTATCTAGTATGTTCGTATTCTCCATCTTCGTCGTCTATATCTTTAGCGTTATTTTTGATCTAAGTCATCTTTATCAGCTTTGATACCGAGCATACATTCTAGTGCATAGCGACGCATATAGGTAATAGTAGTGCCAACAGCTTGGTTATAGTCTTTGTTTGATGGAACTTCACTTCTTTTAGGCGCAAATATAGGGCCTTTATCACGTGTCCATTGGCCACTTGCATGTTTAATTGAGGTAATTAAGAATAGTTGATTATTTTCGT
>SDBT01001846.1_pt1 | contig 37914 bp, 57 predicted proteins | sample 2277101 | NCBI WGS metagenome assembly SDBT01 (sample SAMN10404973, study PRJNA504765) | marine sediment metagenome | isolation source: marine sediment core GS10_PC15, 103 cmbsf | place: Arctic Ocean: Southern Knipovich Ridge | collected 2010 | reverse complement strand
GAAACATTCCTTGCAACTCCTAATGAGCAAATTCTTAGAGCAACTAATGAGATAAGAAGTGCTCTGGAGGCAAGGGGCTTTAGTAGGGATTTCATAGATAAGATGTCCTTCCCTGAAATGAAACAGGCATTGAGACAACCTATTCCTAAAGCTGTGCCTGAAGTTGGAGTTGAACGAGTTGATTTTAGTAAAGTATCTAAGGACTTAACGCCTGAGCAGGTTATAGGGGAAGTACCCGAAGTCAAGGCTATCTTTGATAAATTTGAAGCTACTAAGGGAAAGGGTGGTAGAATTGCTCTTACCTATAATGAGCAGTTTATATTAAGAGATTTTATTAACTTATATGCAAAAGAACATAAGTTAGTGGGAACTGTATCAGAAGGTTTTGGTGGTCTGGAAGTTATTCTTGGGGTTATTGAGAGGTCTGATTGGAGAGGCACTGAATATATAGTTTGGAATCCAGAAACAAATGTCTTTGGAACTCATGGAACTACCCCTGAAGCAAGGGAGATAGCAAGAGCAAGGGGGCAATACACTGAAGCTGCTCAGACATTTTTATTAGGAGAACCTGTAGCTCCTACCGCTGCCCAACCCCCAGCAGTTGCTAAACCTCCAGTACCTAAAGATGAACCTATTATACCACCTACTGAACCAGTAGCATCGAGTGTCGTCAGTAATACACAAGGTATGAGAGACCTTGGGGCTAAAGAAGTAGTTAGACCAGCCCGTAAGGTTTTAATTAGAATAGGACAATGGCGTCAATTATTTAAGCCTACACAAGAAGCAGAGGTTTTGTTACACGAGGAGCAGCAGCGTAAAACCAAGATGTTCGACAAGTGGCAAAAACTACTAGGCAGAGATAAGGAGCGCTGGGCATTAGTCTCTGATGAGATAAACGAGCAGGGCAGTGTTGTCGGGTTGACCTTTGATGAGAGAAGGGTTGTCACTGAGTACAGAAAATGGGCTGATGAGTGGGCTAATAGAAAGAATCTCGCTGAAGGAAAACGCATCAAAGATTATATGCCGCATCTATTTGAGCAAGAGGCCACCAGGCAAGTTAAAGAGGAGGGTGGTATTGATCCAGTATTAGCTCAATTACTAAGTGAGAGAGAAACCAAGAAGATAGCAGACCCATTTCTTAAAAAGAGATTAGGTGCTGTTGGTTGGATTAAAGACCCTGTGTCTGCTGCTAGGGCTTATGAAGCTGTATCATTGAAGTTTGCCTATTATACTCCTTTGTTAAACAAGATAGATGCAATGTTAGCTGACCCTAATATCCCCGGAAGCGTTAAGAGGTATCTAAGTGGTTACTCTAAGCGTATGACCGGTGAGCAATCAGACATTGATAAGAGTTTTAATGTTACTATAAGGGGGTTTGCTGAGGTTATAAAGAATGTTCCCGGGATTGGTCCCTATCTCTATCCTCGTATGACTCAAGGTAACCCCATTGGTATGGCCTCTTATCATTTAACTGGTGGATTGTATGGGCTCTTCTTAGGTTATAAGGCTACATCGGCAATCAGAAACCTTAGCCAGCATGGATTGACTTTAGGAGAGGTAGGCCCGAAGCACTTTGCTAATGGTATCAGATTGAGAGTAACGAGAGAAGGTAGAACTGCCCTTCGTAAATCTTTAGTGCTTCGCTCACGTAAGTTTGCCTATACTGCCGGACTTGACTCCTCTTATATCAATAGGTGGACGGATAAGTTCAGGGAAGCTGCCCTGTATATGTTCAGACTTGCTGATAAGCAGAATGTATCCGATGCTTTTCTAGCTGGGTATTCTGAAGCGAAAGAGTTTTACCCTGAAGCTAATGAACAGGTATGGATTGACAGGGGTGATGAAGTAGCTGCGGATACACAGTATCTTTATACTAAGATGAACAGTATGTCCTTCTCTCAAAATGCACCAGGCAGAACTATGGCAATGCTAACTACTTGGACTGAGAACTGGATTGAGTTAATGACTAAATGGATCCGGAGAACGCCATCTCAAGTTTACGCAGAGCAGGAGAGAGTAACAGGTAAGGCAATCCCTAAAAAGAACTGGTCACAAACACATAAAGCTATCTTACTCTATATGACAATAGTTGGTCTAGCCTTTGCCTTTGAAGACGAGAGCAGGTTAAAGTTAAAGGAATACACTGGGGTTGGTTCATTAAGATATTTGGCTGGTGCGGTTGGTGGTGAGTTCCCCGCGTTAGAGGCTATGGGGTCTGTGGCTGATATGATAGCTGGCTTCCTTACCGATGATGAGAGGATGCTAAAATCAGGACTAGCTGAGTTCAGGTCAACCTTTACTCCAGGTATTGTCAGGCAACTAAGTAATGTAGGTTCTGGTGAGAAGGACTGGATGACCCTACTATTTTATTTGGAGGGTAAGGACTTCTTTCTCAAACAACTAAAGGATAAGTGGAGTAAAGACTTTAAGCCGTATGAGGCTTTAACCCCTAAAGAGAGAACTCAATACCGGAAGGACAATCCCTTAATTGAGGCAAAGCAGTTTGTTGTAGGCCAATTCACAACACTATCCTCTGATGAGGCTAGGGCTGAAGTACTACGACTCATTGAAGAACATAACATTGATACTGAACTGATAAATGGCTATGAGAAGGTCTTTGGGGTTGATACAAAGGCAGAACTTGATGGCTTTCAGAAACAGATTGGAACTACCAAGGAGTTGGTTGCTGGTGAAGAGGTCGACTACTTTACTACTAGCAACTTTGCCAGTGAAGTTAATAGACTAGTAAAACTTATGGGTCGAGCTAAGGTAGAAAAGGATGGTAATAAACTAGCTATAGAATACCTCGAAGCCAAGGATTCATTTGAGGCATATGATAACTTAGAAGAGGCTGATGCCCGTATATTATGGAGAAAGCAATTCCCCGATGTAGAAGCCCTATTATACCTGTTTGGGAAAGTGGCCTCTTTCAGAAACCCCAAGAGTGCTGAGATACTACTTAACTTGATGAAGAAATATGACATACCACCTGAAGCGGTGCCAGCTTTCCTTGAGGACCCTGAAAGGTATGACGAGTTGCTTACGCCTGTGTTTGAACTAAAGCAAAAGACATATGATTTATCCACTCAGTATGAGGATTATGGTAATACAGAATCCCCTATTTATATTGCGGATGATGATGCTAGGACAGAAGCTAGAGATAAGTTAAAGCACGATAACCCCGAGTGGGTAGATGATATGAGGCGGATAGACGCTATTGAGTATGAGATACCTGAAAATCAAATTGAGGACTATGTTGAACACTACAAGATAGAGCGAAAGGGGTATGAGGACGATTGGTTCTTGATGGAACACCCTGAGTTTTATAAGTCTATGGTCGACTTCGGTATATGGAAGCCAAAAGACTTTAGCAAGGTCCCGAGCAGAGAAGTCAACACGCTATATGTAGAGTGGGAAGCGTTGAGGGATGAAACCGGTAAAGCCTTGGGTAGTGAGAGAAGAGCGTTTGAGGCCGCACACCCTGACCTTGACCAATGGTTACATCTTACGAAAGGTACGAAGCTAGAATCTGAGAGGAATGGGGTAACAACAACTGTCACAGAAGAACCCAAAGAAGAGACTAAACAGGAACCGCCAAAAGAAGAGATAGACCCTGCCTTGGATAATCGAAGATACTGGCTCGATCAAGCATCTCACTATAAAGACATATTAAAGAATCTTGGTATTCGAGAGGACATTACTGCTGAGGAATTGACCGATGCACAAGCTGACGAAATTGAAACGGCTATTGTAGCACTGCGAGGGTGGTGAAGTGAAAAAGAAACTTATTTAAGGAGGTGGCATTATGCCAGATGAATCAGCTACACCAAGTAAGATGAAAGAAAAGGAACGCAAACTACAAATTCTATACCGCATCGCTGTGGATATTAAGAAAGGTACTATACCCGCTTCATACTCAAAGAAAGGAGCGGAGTTAGCCGACAAGTATCCTGGCGAGGAGCTGGAGGCTTATGCGTATGGAGGATATTAACTATGCCGGCAACTAGTTCTAAGCAGAAGACTCTAATGTGTATTGCTTTAGAAATTAAGAGAGGTAATACGCCAGTCTCTTATAGCAAAGAGGCTGCTAAGATGGCGAAGCAGATGACTGAGGCTCAACTTGTAGAATTCTGTGAGCCTCCTGTCTCTAAATAGAACATAAAACATAATGGAGGTAAACTAAAATGACAAACCCGGACACAACTCAACCTGAACAGGACACAACTCCAAAGCCAGAGGACGGAACTCCAAAGGCTGAAGGGACTCCTCCTGAGCAGAAAGAGCCTTCTCCGAAAGAAGAACCCAAAACTCTTACCATACCAGAGGCCGAAAAGTTAGCTCAACTTGCTCGTATGGATGCTGGAAGAGCACAGAAAGCGGCAGAGATTGAGAGAGATACTGCCCAAACTGCATTAGCAGTCAAGGAAGTAGAACTAACTGATATTGCCGAAGAGAGAGAAAAACTCAACACTCAGATTGATGAGCTTTCCAGTAATGACCCTGCCAAGTTTAACATTATCAAGAAAGACCGGGAACTCCTTTTACGGGAGAATACCCTGAAAACAAACATACGGGCAGAGGAAGCAAAGTGGAAGGTCAATGAGGACAGGGTAAAGGCAGCCGAAGATACTAACCGTGAAATCACCATCTGGGAGATTGCTACCACGCACGAAGGTGGTGACCCGGTAAAGCTCAAGGATTTATGCGAGACTTTTGGAGCTAATACCGAGGAGGAGATAGTGAAGGTAGCTGGAACTCTGTGGGCGAAGAAAACGGCCAGCCCCAATGCCCCCAAAACTCAGCCTCTAAAGCCTTTCTCTGGTAGGACAACTGGGGGAGTGCTTGATATAGATGGCCTAAGCGCTAAAGAGAAAATAGAAGAGGGTCTCAAAGAAAAGACAAAGTAAGGGAGGTTAATTCAAAATGCTAACCAAAGTCCAATCTGATTATCTAAGAGCAGACCTCGTATTGGAAGGGGTCTGGGATACGATTGTCAAGGAGAGTCCGCTGACGCAGGCTCTCCCGTTTAAGGAAACTAACAACGATATTATCAAATATAATGTCGAGCTAACCATGCCGACAGTAAGCTGGTTGCAACCCAGGGACCAGATTACTGAAAACACCGGCACCATCGAGCAGAGAATCACCAATATGTATACCGTTATCGGTGATGCCGATACCGACAAATCTATGATTGCCATGAATCCTATGCAGAATCCAGAAAGCGTTGACGTTGTGGCAAAGGCTAAAGCAATGGCTCACGCCTTTGAGCTTGCCTTCATCATGGGGCAGACTTCCACATCCAGTTCAGAAAAGGAGTTTAAGGGTTTACTGAGGATACTGGCAGAGCTGGAAAGTAAAACAACCACCGACCTTGATGGTGCCAACAACAGCCAAGTCATTACCAAAGCTATTACGGGCGTCACAAATCACGATAGTTCCATTGCCCTGACAATGCCTATGATGGATTGGCTAGTTGCTGCGGTAAAGCCTGGGAAGCCAGATGCGTTGCTAATGTCTCGAAGGATGAGAATTTGGCTCAATGCGCTATCAAGGGCATCCGGCACTAGTGGTCTCACGATGCAGGACTCTAAGCTGTTTGGTCTCACGATGATGCACTACGATGAAATCCCCATCTACATATCTGACTGGATTCCAGATAATTTACCAGATGGGTCAAGTAATGTGTTGACAATCGCCAGCTACGACCAGTCAGTTACCCGGGCAAGCGGCTTCGACAACAGCATTATCTTCGCCCTCAAGATTAGCGAGGAAGATGTAACTGGACTTCAGGCTGGTAATATGACGCATGAGAGAGAGACCTTCGTTGAGGACTACAACGCCATTCGTAACAGGTTCTCATGGAATGTCTCGGCAATGTGCAAAAAGAAGTTCAGCCTGGCAGCGCTCATCAATATTCTCGATGTGGCTCTATAAGGGAAATAAAGGAAAACAAGGAGGTTAAACTAAAATGTCTGTAGATAAAGAAATCGTGCAAGTAAACTACAAGATGATATCCGGCAAGTATGGCGGGCAACTCATCTACCCCTCTGACTGGATGCGCGCTGACTTAGCCAGGGAAGCGATCGCCATGCCAAGTGAAGCTGACCTGTTTAAGGAAACAGTAGGTCAGCACTATCCCATCGCCACTCAGCTCAGGAAGAACGGCAAGCTGTACCGATACTGTAAGGCTTCGGAAGCAATGACACAGTGGACTAGGTTGAAGTATAATAGCTTCCTCTGCCCAGGTAAGGCGGGCAACAATACCAACTCAGGGTATGAAGCTGCTGCCTACGCTGCCTTAGTAGTCGGTCAGACCTACATTGACATCACCGATACCGCTGCTGCCAAGAACGAGTATGAGAATGCTTATGCAGTCGTGTATGATGATACCAATAATTACTACGATGATTACACCATTATTGGCAATGATAAAAGCGATGGAACCTTCACCAGACTTTACATTGCTCCGCCAGGAATCGTGACTGCAAAGCTCGCAGCTAAACAGTGGACGATATACCGCAATCCCTATATGGGTGTCGGTGATAATGAGGGACCCTATGCGAGTTGCATCGGCTATGCGAAGTTCCCTATTACCAGTGCATACTACTTCTGGTTGCTGACTGCTGGCTCTGTTTCTGGCGTTGGTTGCACGACAACTTGGCCAGGGCAGACCGCTTATCAGAGAGAGGTTTACACCGCAAGTGGTGGGGAGCTAACAGGTAAAACGTCTTCTACTTATCTCTATCAGAGGATTGGATACCTGCTCAGTAAGACTGCCAGCGACTACGGCGACAACTTCATCATGCTACAGCTAGACCAGTAAGTTGATTGGGAGAGGGAGGTTGAAATATATCTCCCTCTCTAAGGAGTAAAATATGGCAGAACCAGAAGTAAGAAGTTTCGTATCAGTACCGAAGGCAGATGGCAGTGTAGAGCGGTGGGAGCTTACCGACCAGTGGAGGCTTACAAGGACTGACAATCTAGCTACATCGATTGCTACCCATGCTGGCTTACCAAATGCTCATCATCCACAGACACATGAACATCCTACTCACGGAGACATCAACTTCACTGGCACTATATCGGCTGGTGGCGAAGCAGGGATAGACACATCCGGAGAAGGTGAGTTTGAGGTTGCCCAGATTGAAAGCATAAAGGTCAGAAACGGACTAATAGTAGCCTTAACAGAGAAATAAGGGGGAATGATGGACATACAGAAAAGAGCTAAAAAACTGGGAGTGGCAGTTGAGAGCCTTACCAAGATGAATAAACATCTACTGGATAAGCCTGTAAAAGATTTCCGAAGGCAGGGAGCTGCGGTAACTCCAAAGGCGCATAGGCACTCTTATCGTAAGGATGGGAAGTGTGCCTGTGGTGTTGTGCGTTTGGCAAAGAAGTAAGCCACCCAAATGAAGGGGGAAAGAACTGATGGCAGAACTAATACCAAGTTATAATTGGACAGACTTTCTAAAGGTAGCGAAACGTGGGCAACTCAGTAGGCTAAAGAACTGCGAAATCAATTTTAATGGTGGGTATGTATTTACCTTTGTGAACGGCGCTATTGATACATCTGGCTCTCTCAGGAAACAAACGGAATATGAGTGTCAAAAACGTAACGCCATATCCGGTGAGACCCTAGAGGAAATACTGGGGGAATAGGTAGAAATGACACACCACAATGCACTAGCAGATAACCACGGTAGGCTCATCAGACCTATCTTAACCAATACGAAGGCAGATGGTTCTGGGGAATGGGTGTTTTCCATAGCGGATAGTAAGGGCAGGCAACGCACGTCACCCGCGGTGGCGAAAACAGCATTTGGTCTTTTGGCAGTAGCAGAGCTAGAACCAGTCACACAGTTGCAGTTCCCGTATAATATCAATGCTTTACTTACTTCATCTCAAGGGAATGGTGGGGCTGTAACGCAAGCCAATGCTATGGCTCATCTTTCCACTGGTTCCTCTGCTAATCAAGGAGCACAACTACTTTCACGGAGGGAAATACCCTATAGACCTGGTATGGGGGGGGCATTTAAGGGGACGGCTGTTTTTACTATTGGTGTGGCTAACTCTGCTCAGTACTTAGGGATAGGGGATGCTTTTGACGGATATTTCTTTGGTTATAGTGGGGCTACATTTGGTGTTCTTATCAGGACGAAGGGTGAACCTGAAATACAAACCCTAACAATTACTACTGCATCTAATACCGCAGAGGATATTACTATTACTCTCGACGGAGTAGCTGAAACGGATGTTACTGTAACGGCTGCTGGAGCGAATAGTGCTGCGACCAGAACGACAACCGCCAATGATATAGCAGACCACGATTTTAGTGGAGTCGGGAGGGGTTGGACAGCTAAGGCAGTCGGTCCTGATGTTCAGTTTATAGCGTGGGATGCAGGGGCCAAAGCGGGCAGTTTTACCCTTGCTGCGAATGGTGAGGCTGCTGGCTCTTTTGCGGAGACCAATAATGGCGTGGCTGTGACTGAAACATTTATAGCACAATCGGCATGGAATCAAGATGTTATGGACGGGTCGGGATTAAGCGGGATGACCCTTGATCAAGCGAAGGGTAATGTCTACGAGATTCAATATCAGTGGTTGGGTTTTGGTCAAATTATCTTCTCAATGGAAGATGATTCCACGGGTGAGATAATACCAGTCCACGTAGTTACTTATACTAATGCAAATACCGAACCCTCACTTGCAAATCCATCTCTTCATTTATGCGGGTCGGTTAGGAATACTTCCAACACTAGCGATATTACTATGGACATAGGTTCGATGGCAGGGTTTATTGAAGGCAAGGAGTCTTTCATCGGGTCAACTCGTGGAATTTCGGACCACTTAGGTAGTGTTGCCTCAACGGAGTTGCCCATCCTCACGTTGAGAAATAACGAAGTGTACCAAGGAAAACTAAATAAGGTGACTGCTCGAATTAATATAGTGTCAGCATCCCTTGAGCATTCTAAACCTGGCACAGTGAGGTTTCTATTGAACGCCAAATTAACCGCTGCTGCGTTTACCGCCCTTGATATTACTACTTCTGTTATGCAAAAAGACAGTACAGCTACGGCAGTGTCTGGGGGATTAGAGCTTCTTGCCATCGAACTAGGTAAAGTAGATTCAGAACTTCTTGATGTTGAAGCTCTTGACCTTGAGTTGTTACCTGGAGAAACCATAACCGTAACAGCCGTAGTAGACTCTGGGACGGGCGCAGAGTTTGACGCAGCTTTTAACTTTGTGGAGTTATTTTAATGAGAAATTGTAGTAATTGTGCCATATCTGAATGTAGTTTGAGGAACGATGTTCGTCTTATAAATGAATATATACCCTTACCTGGGAATAGTTTTTATAGGGTGACTAGGATAAATATATGTATCGCTAATGCTTGCTTACTGTATAAGAACAGGGGTGTGAATAGATACCAACGAACAAGGGATTTACTATCTTATATTAAGTCTAAAGGAAATGTCTATATTCAAAAAATAGTAAAAAAAGTAAAAGGGGTGAAGTATGGTAGCTCTTAATACTAGGACAGAAGGTGAACATGCTGGCAAAGTTTAATCCAACAGGTACTCATACTCATAAGGGCTTTCTGAAAGTCAGGGTTGACCTGTACCCTGAGCCTACAGATAAGACCTATAAGATCCACCATGTCCAAGTGCCTGTTTATCCACCCGAAGGCTATCAGGGCAAGTTGGATGATATGGGAAGTCCTATTGACCAAGCTGATTATGATAACTGGATTGACAGCTTGCCAAAAGTCTGGCAACTTAACCCTTGCCTCTGTCATTTTATTAAGGTAAAGGAAGCATCAACCAAGGCTGACCTGACCGATTATCTTGAGCAGATATTTACCCCAACTGTTATCAAGACAATAGATGACAGCTTGATACTTCCCAACTCTATACATCTGGTATCTCCTTTGATGCGGGATAAGGCTTCCCTCACGTCAGAGAAGATTGTAACTAAAGACATTGGCGACTTAGTTACATCAGTCAATTCCCGCTTCGCTAGTCTAGTATTGGAAAAGGGTTCAAATGGTAAGGGATTGGATATAGAACCTCAGACTATTGATGTTGGTTCTCCTGCGGTAGACAGGGCTGGGATTCTTGGTGACTATACGCTGATAGGGAAAACTAATCCAGCCAATGCCGATGGCACTCTTGATACCTGGGAAGTATGGACACAAATTGCTGCGGACAATATAGATTTTGCCACTTTCTTTGTCGTATCGGGGAATAATCTGAGTACAAGGGATACGGAGGCTGTAGGAGCGTCAAATGGAAATAGTAAGACGACTTATGTCGGTTTAAGCACAGATGTAGAGACAGGCGATTATGCTGGTTTATACCATAACGTGTCTAACTTTTCCACACTAGATAGAGACAACTCTGGTGGTGATGGCATGTGGTATATTAGTGCCCTAGATAAAATACCTTGTACTAACCAGGCATTTAGTTTTTTGGCTAGTTATAGAATAAGTCTCTATGCCACAGGAACAGAGGCAGGGGGAGCAGCAGATGAGTTAGGAGCTTTCTATCAAAGGCGAAATCCCTTTGGATTAAATATTCAAACAGCAGGACAAGTGAGGGCAGGATAAATGGCAACGATGGTTCCACCACAGAAGAATATTGAATATATCTTTTATATTAGTCTGGTTTCCCAAACTGATACCAAGCTGTTTCAGAATAATCCTACATTGGCGTCAGGCGATGTTAAGGTTTCAACGGATGGGGGTGTCTTAAGCAATCTTGATACCCTTCCGGCTGTTACCCCGGCATCTAGCGATAACGTCAAAGTAACGGTTAGTACCGATGAAATGAATGGAGATAATATCCATATAGTATTCTCTGATGCGGCTGGTGCTGAGTGGTGCGACCTAGCTATCAACATTCAAACGGCAGCACAGACTCTCGATGCAACTGATACAGTAGCAGACGGGATTCAAACCGACCTGAGCAACGCCACAGACGGTCTAGGGGCTCTAAAAGACTTAATTGACGCTGTTCAATCTACTGCTAATACTATCTCTGGCTACACCGACCTTATAGACGATGCCACCAATGGACTTGCTGCTATCAAGGCTGAGGTCGAGGGATTAGGTGGAGCAGCTATGGTTGGAACAGATGGTGCTGCTTTAGCCTCAAGCTGGACAGCAGCTTTAGCAACAATCTTGGCTAATTTCTCGGCAGCAAGGATTGGATACCTTGACCAGTTAGACTTTGCACTACAAGAAGCAATAGCTGCCATACCTACTACTATGCGAGGAACAGATAATGTTGTGTTGGCGGGTCCGACAAAGGCACAAATGGATACTGCCCATGCACTCTTAGGCACTGCGACCAACCTTGGAACAGTTCTTACGGCAATCCAAAACGCTACCTACGGATTATCAGCCATCAGAACGCGAGGCGATATAGCCTGGATAACAGGTGCCGGTAGTGGCGGCGATGCTACGGCAGCTAACCAATTACTGCTTATCAAGATACTCACTAATAAGTGGGAGGTCACAGGTAATCAGCTTATTATGTATGACGATGACGGGACTACCCCTCTTTATACCTTTGACCTAACCCAAGACGGAATTCCCACAGAATTCAACCCGGATTTGAGGGACCCAGTATGATAAAGTTCGGTTTCAATACATTAGCAATGCTTACCTTCGGCCTTGGCAAACGTATGCACCATGTCGGTATTCAAGTTATAGAAGCACCTGTAATAATAACATTTAGGGACAAACCGCTAGGTATTGCAGTTGAGGAGAAGACAGGGCCAGCCTCTTTTGAGGATGGAACTCAAGAATTCAAAGATAAAAGTATAGGATTTGAGGATAGATAAATGACAGAATATTATCAGCACTCGGACATAGTTATCAGATTTGATGTCTTCAAGGATGGCAAGAAAAGCACTCCTGTTAGTGCTTTAGTTCACATTTATATCCCTGATAAAGATTACCTTGGCACTGATAAGGCAACAGTTGATGGTAATGAGGTTAGGTATATTCTGAAGGGTGCTCATGTTGAAAGAGTTGGGGAATACATTTTTGTCTGCAAAGTCAGAATTAAAGAGCTGGGTGTTTATACTCATATCGTCAATGTCGATGTTAAAAAGTTACCAGTTCCAACTAAAGGTAAGGAAATAAAGGAGGTTAAACATGGCAGATGATGATTATGAAAACAAGCTTGAGGATTCAAAGGGAAGAATAATTCATCCTGTGCTACGGGGGAGGGCTGGAGTAACTAGCAGTGGTGTGAAAACTGCTGATGCGCAGATCAAATCTACTGCTGGGAATGTTTACTGGTTGACCATATCGGATACCGCAGCATGTGTTATTCAACTAAATGACAGTACGGGTGGTGCTGATGATGGCACCGACCTATGGCAAGTAACGATACCCGCTGATGGGTATGGACATATTATTTTTGACCCACCTTTGGAATTTGAAACTGGTATCTTCCTTGATGTACCAACGGGGGCAGGGGATATTATAGTAGGGTATATATAGGAGGTAGATAATGACTACTTTTCAGGTTGGGGCTAGTAGTGATGATGTTGATAGAAACGTAAATGCTCCTTCGTTTTCCTTAGTTGGTACTGCTTTCGCAGCAGGTAAATTTGACGAGGCTAATAAACAATATGGCGGTGGAGCACGTTTTGCCAATATCACTATCCCTAAAGGGTCAACTATTGATAGTGCTGTTTTAACCATACGGGCATTAACTAATGATGCTGGAACTACATGCAATACAAGAATAAGTGCCGAGGCTGTGGATGATGCTGTAACCTTTGCTGATAATGCGACTACCTTTGATACCCGTTGGGCAAATAGAGGAACACCCGTTGATTGGGATGGTGTTGAAGCGTTTACGGCAAATAACAATTACAACAGTCCTGATATAAAGGCGGTTATCCAAGCGATTACAGACAGGGCAGGTTGGGCATCAGGACAGGCTATAGTTATCTTCTGGGAGGACTACGAGGATAGAAGCACGCTTACCTCTGGTGCTCCTCGTAGAAGATGTCGTTCCTGGGATAGCTCTACTGAGTTTGCACCCAAGCTGGTGATTACTTGGACAGAGCCAAGTGGTAGGGGCTGGTTACAGAAATGAGCATTATCACTATGATAAACATTGCAGTTGGAGTCTGGTGGGGGTATTAAAGAAAGGATAAATTATGGTAGCGTTTTTGTATTGGATAATCTCTATGATACTAATAGCCTTTAGTGCCTTCAGTCCGCAAGTAGTAAGTGTGGATGGTATAGATATTACTGTCGTGCAACCTTACCAGGTAGTCTATTGGTATCAAAATTATACAGAGATAGATAATACCCCCTATGGAGAAGACAAATGCCTTGATTTTGCAATTAGAAGTTATGAGGAGTGGCAGGAAAAATACGGTAATTCAGGGCTATTTATCGTAAGCTCTCATGGTTCTTACCATATCTTTAATGGGACATTGCTTGGAGGTGACCCCTATGAGTTAGATAGTTGGGCTTTTTATGAACCGCAAAGTGGCGAGCAAATAATAGTTGGGGATTATCCTTATGAATTTCCTATATTGATAACGCTTATTACTGAAATACAGGAACGCGGGCACTCTCCATATAATCTTATAGAATTTGTGTCTAGTAATGAAAAGGGTATATTGGTTAAGAGGGATACGGCAGGTAATAAACTAGCTGAAAAGGGGGGAAACTACAGTGGCACATAAACGTGGTGGAGTATACAAGGATACAAAGGGCAAGATTATCTCTGGTGCAAAAGCCCACAAAAAGAAGAAGTAGGAGTAGATAGATGGCACTAAAAACGCATGCCACTTTTTTAGATGATATCCAGGATGAATTAGGCGGAAATACCAAAGACTTTACCGATGCTATCCTTACCAAGAAGATATTGGAGTGCTTGCCTGAGTTCTCCAGGTATACTCCTCTCATTGTCAGGGCAATCCTAGCCACTACTGACGCTAGTAAAAAGCTGAATATTACGGCCATTAAGAATCGTTTGTGGATTCACGACTTGGAATACAAGGTTGATAAAACCCCTACCTCATTCACCAAGTTTACTGAGGACTACCGTAATATGCTTTCAATGGAACTTCAGACTGCACCTGCTGATACAGATTCAGGTATAGATGCTGATGAGGCGATTGACGCTTCCGAGACAGGCATAGATGTTACCCCAACGGCCGCTACCGCTATTCCTGTAGGTACGATTATTAGAATTGACAATGAACTGATGTATGTTTCGGTCACCGGTACTACTTTGACTGTTGTTCGCGACTATCTCCAGACGACAGCTACTACCCATGATACGGGCACAAGCATTTACATACCAGAATTAGCCTATCTATATTGTGCCAAGATACATAAAGTACCGGCTGTCACTGATTTAGCTGGAGCTGTAGACCTTCCTGCTTCTAGCTATACTGCCGGTGTCAGAACTATTCACATTGATACTATGGGTTCTACTGATTTACTTGAGGAAGATTGGACATTCACAATAGCCTCCGATGGTACTGGAACAGTCTACAGACTAACCAAGGATACGACATTGGCCAGTAATGAGGGCGATATTACTTTTGAACCTGGGCTGGCTGAGGATGTCGCAGATGGTGTTGTGGTCACCTTTGATAACTCCACTCTTACCCTACTCTTAGAACCACTCTTTATCAACTTTGTGGCAGCTAGAGCAGCAATAAGCATAGCGACCAAGTTGATGATTCAGGTGAATGAGGCAGGTAAATCTGTCTCCAGAGATATGAAACAGTGGGGGTATGAACATCTGGCACTTACCATAGCTAAATTAGAAGCAGAGGCCAGGAAGTATCAGAAACCAACTCCCAACTCCAGTTAAAGGGGTGTTATGAGATCACTGTCGGCCACATTATTAGCTATACAAAAGCTAGGAAGATATAAACCTCTATTCAAAGTAACTCTCACCTATTCTGGGAGCGGCGGCTACGAATATACAACCAAAACCAGTAACCCGATTAAGCGCATACATCATACAGAAAGCACCAGCAAGCAAACCACTGAGATAATAATTGGAAATGCTGACCAGGCACTTACTGCCATAGACCTCAAAGGATACAAGGCGGTACTAAGCTGGGGTGCAACTACTAGCGTGGGTGATGAATATTCGCCATGTTCTCCACTATATGTTATAGACCAACAGAATGAGTCTTCGCAAGGTAGGTTAGTGTCCAGGTTGACTCTTGCTGATAAGCCAAATATTCTCCACGAAGAGAAGGCAATCGACAAATATATTCCTGCTACTGATGACACAAAAACGGTCAAGACTTTAATCAGGCAGATACTTGGTGATACCGGGGTTACTCCTCATACTTCCTATATGTTCTACCCTGGGCACGATGTAGTTTTTGACAGTGAAGATAGCCTGATTGATACGTTTATACCCAAGGAAAGTTTCAGGGTAAACCTTAACGATAGACGATGGGACAAGCTAGGTGAACTCCTGAATTATACCGGTTGCGTCAAGCGGTTTGAAGATGATGGAGACCTTCATATCCTTGTACCTACCATATCCGGGGCAAGTTTTGATTATGAGTACGAGCTCCTAGCTGCTGGTGAGCATACGTTTTTCAATAAGACCCTTAGAAAACGCTTGATTATGCCTAACTATATCACAGTCAGGTCTTACTTTACTGATAGCTCTTTCTATATAGGAACCGCCTTTGACACATCTTCAATTAGTGAAATCGGCCGCAAGTTTGAAACTAACGAACTCAGATTAGTTAGTGATGCTCAAGCCGAAGCTATAGCTGACGCTCTCTTGGCTAATTATAAATTAGCAGCAGAAGCCGGCGCTGGTTTTGTACCAATGAATTTCGGTGCTGAAGTTCACGACTATGTAAAAATTACTGATTCCCGGGCCGGTGATAGTGTTACCGGGAATATTGGCTACCTGGTTCGTGATTGGGATGTGGACTCAGGGAAGATACCAACCATGCGATTTGCATTTGGTGAGCCCCGATTGGCTGGCTGGCTCGGTACTTTAACCAGTGGTGCAAGTAGGGCTGAATCACAATCTCCTATTATGAGAACAATTACTGATATTCTTGAGGAGATAGTTACCTATCTTGAAGAGCAGCGCCGGTGGGGAGTTATGCTCCAGTCAATATTTACTACTCATGGCGATGTAATGTATCGCGGTCCTTTAGAGGCTCTGAGATTACCACCAGACGCAGGCAAGGGTTACAACTTCCTGAGAAGCCGTGGAGCAGGTCTATCTCCTGTCTGGGAAGATATTGAGGATTTAATCATTTATATTACTGGTGGAGTTAATAGAACGATTGCTGCTGCCCTAGCGATACCAGTCCCAGTCTTGAGTTTAGTTACTGCTGAAGACCATTCAGGTGGTGGATTCACTGCTACTGAGGCACTTTCAGTTCCAGCCCCTACAATAGCTGTCCCAACTACAGCGGTTAATGCTCCGGCAGCACTTAGTGGAGCTATTGCTGATGATGGTGGCGCTCAAACAGATGAGACTACTGAAGCTAATCAGGCAACTCTTAATGATATGACATTATTGCCAGCTACTCCTGCAGAGAATGATGCCTATTACTTCGGGAAAAGTAGTCAGTGGGATTGGCTGACTTTGAAAATGGACACGCCAGGTGAAGGGGTCTGGACTATTGTCTGGGAATACTACGATGGCGATAGCTGGGAGCTTCTAACAGGACTCTCAGATGAAACTGATGGTTTCGAGGCTTCAAAGAACTATGGCTCTTGGCTTACAGACAATGCCTATGAGCTAGGCGAAACAGTAGACCCTACTGCGGCTAATACCTTTTATTATGTAGTAACTACGGCTGGTACGTCCCATGCTGCTGATGAACCAGTTTGGCCGACAACCGCTGGACAAACGATTGCTGACGGTTCAGTGGTATGGACATGCCGGACTCGTAACCATTTCAGCGTATCTTTCAAAAGACCTAGCGATTGGGCAACATCAACGATTATTCTGGAGAACTTATACTGGGTAAGAGCCAGGGTATCAGCTTACACATCAATAGTAACTCAGCCAAAAGCATCTCAGGCTTGGATAGGAACACATTAGGAGGAAGTATGAATTCAGAACTAAAGACAGAAAAGGATTATCGGGAGCTGGCAAGGCTTGGTAAGGTATTGGGTGTGCCTGTCTTTGAAGCCTTTTTGACAGTGGAGACCTTTGATAAGAATGGCAAGAGGACAAGCTACCATAAACAGAGAAGCCATAGCTGGACTAGGAATGCATATAACCTAATGATGTCCACGCTTGCTACCTTAGATGGGGATGATGCTGCTTTCAGTGGGGGAAATATAAACTTCAAAGATACAGGCGGCACTATCCGACAGGGTTCATATCCTCTTCTTATTAGTGCAGACGGCTTTTCAGTCCAAGGAGCAGGTGGAGGTTATCGCGGAAGTGCTACTAATGATGACCGTTCTATTCTGGTGGGAACGGGGACTAATGCTGAGAGCTTTGAGGATGTTGCACTTCAAACTAAGGTTGTTAGTGGTAATGGTGCTGGGGAATTAGCTTATGGGGAAGGTAATGCAGTATCAGAAAGCTATGTGTCTGGGACTAAGAGCAAATCGGCTGCTTATGTACGATATTTCAATAACAACAGTGGGGGAACTATTACAATAACCGAAATCGCACTAGCTGGGTTTTTCCTCGCAAATAACAATGCGTATAATGTCCTAGTAGCTCGGGACAAACTAGGCAGTGGTGTAGCCGTGGCTGACACGGGTCAACTCAAAGTCACTTATCAAATTGCGTTAACATACGCTGGCTGAGTATCCTGACTTGCACTTTCTATATGATGGAGGAGATATGGAAACAGCAATTAAACAATTCGCAATTACGCTTATGGCATCGACTCTAGTGATAGGATGGCTGTTCCTCGGGTTTGCAATATCAGCGGTAGTCATAACCATTAAAAGGATGATATTTTTTGATAGGTAGAGAGGCTATAAATGAAAGCTGGTTGGATTCCTACATGGCTCCAAGAGTTTGAGAAGGAGAGTGGCTACGCTATGGAGACAACTTGGAAGAAATGGTTGGGCTTTAGCATATACAAGAAGCTGTGGAGTGTCGTAGGTGGCCGTCCTTTGACTTGGATATACAGGGATGTCTGGCACAAGCTGGAGTGGTTTCCACAGATGCAGTGGGCTGCTACCGGTATCGGGTTTGAGTACCTTCGCCAGTGGCTAGACTTACCCTGGTGGACTCACTTTATCTGGGTAGGTATCTATACTTATGGCTATATCAACGGACATTTCTTCTGGGGAAAGGATTGGCAGGAGGGTCAAGGTTTGCCCCCCAAAGATAAAACTTTATTCTCCAAATAAGTTATTCTCCTTTCAAGAAGAGTGATTTGATTATGTCTAGTATCCGAAATAAGTTGAAGGTTTTCAATCCGATTATCTTGTTTGTTTTCAATGCTACCCTTCGGATATTTAACCCCCTTATGATGGACAAGCTCCCAGCGGTGGAGACAACGCCCCAAGTGTTTTGCCATAACAAGGCGATGTTCACGAACATAACCTATGTTATTACGCATTGAGGCAAAGAAATCATCAGGGGAAACAGATATAAGGATATAACCATCACTGTCCTTACTTTTGCCACCCTTCCAATTTACACACTTATCTCCCTTTTGGGAGACAGCACAACGGTGACAACGATTAAGGAAAGAGTTGGGACGTCTATCTCTGCCAATCTCACTTTTCATACGCCACCTTTCTTGCTGACAAATAGGACATTTCACCCAAATATAGAAACACCTAGCAGCAGAACTTGTTTTCCCAATAACTTTTCCTCTAACAGTATCGCCTAATTGTGGCATATTGACTCCCTATTTATTTCTAGTATACCACAAACCCGAAGTAAATGCAAGGGCAAGAAACATGTCCCAGGTCAAAAAGGAGATTAGTTATGGCTAATGATTTATTTGCTCGGATGTGCAAAGAAGCTCAAAACGAGATTGCCTCTGGAGATAAGGGCTGGAAAGAAGCAGACACGAATACTCTGCTGTTGGCCTGTTTTGGAATGCTGACTAACCATCTAACCCATAAGTTAGCCAGGCCCTTGTGGTGGTTTGCCGGTAGCGTTGTCGCTGGCGTTATTACTTATATAGTATCCGCTATCTTGTCACATTGAAAGCCTTACCAGAAGCCACAGGCTTAGTTTCTAGCCCCCTTAGAGCATAATAGAATACTAACCCCTATTACACCCCCTTCTCCCTCACCGGAGAGGGGGTGCTTTTTGCGTTTAGAGAGAGTAAAACTATTTTTTAAAAATAACTGTATTTTACACGGTAACGGTATTGACAAATGCCCATTCTATTGTTATAATAACGGTATGAAAGCTAAAATACAGAGAAACAAGAGCCTGTATAACTTCTGGAAAACGCATCCCCACTGGAGTATGAGTGCCGTAGCTCGGATGTTCCGCATTTCACAGCCTAGAGCTTGGCTGATTATTCAAAAGGAAAGACAAGCTGATGACTCAAATAAATGAGATACCTCTTACTCAGAGAATGGTAACAATAGTAGATGAGGAAGATTATGCCTATCTAAATCAGTGGAAGTGGCATACCCTTAAAGTTGAAAAACTCTGCTATGCTGCGCGGAGTATCAAACAGGGGAAAGGTAGCAACCAAATACTTATGCATCGCCAACTTCTTGATGTGCCGAAGGGTAAAGAGATTGACCATAAGGATGGGGATGGGCTTAATAATTGTCGTTCAAACCTGAGAATATGTAATCATCAGCAAAACCATTTCAATTTAAGGAACCGGATAAATACCTCATCAATTTATAAAGGTGTTTATTGGGACAAAGATAAACGCAGATGGCGAGCTACCTTGGTGGTAGGGGGCGAAAAGAAGCGCCTTGGTCGCTTTAAGGATGAATTGCAAGCTGCCCTAGCCTATAACCAAGCTGCCACTGTTTACTTTGGTGAATATGCTAGATTAAATATATTACAGCCACACCAGCTGGCACTTATTTGAGGTGAGAAATGGACACTAGTGAAACTCGTATCAAGATGAGGGTGAAGGCAGTAAAGACAGTCCTAAAAATAGTTTGTATGTACTGCGAGGCTTTTATGGGTGAGAGGGATGGTCTCGGGGTAGAGGGTATAAGCCATAGTATCTGTGAGAAGTGCTGGGAAGCCAGGCACCCTGATATTCCTTACCCGGTTGATGAGGAGGATTAAGATGGAAAGGATTAGTGATGAGGAGACAGCCAAGGAAAATATGCCTCTTTTCAAATGGGGTACTCAAGAATACCTACATACTATTCATGGCATTGAGATTGGCTCTAAAGCACACTAGACTCCTGTGAGAAGGAACGCAAGAAAGAGGTGAGGGAGATATTTGAGAGAGTAAATAACTATACGGAAAGCGACAACCCAAAGTGGCTACAAGTCCTCAAGCAGCAATATCTAGGAGGTGAATAATGAGTGAACAGAAGGATAGACCTGAAATATGTAGGGACTGCTCAAGATACGAGACTGACTGCCAAGGTAGTAATCAAGAGGATTGTGCTCGGAGGCTGGATAGACCTGACAGGGAGAAGATATTGGGTAGTTTACTTGGTGCTTATTCTTTATTAGATAACACAAGTGAACCTAGTGACCAGCAAAAAGAATGGATGGAAAGAGAGGCCGACAAAATCCTAGCCCTCTTTCCTGATATAGAAGAAGCCAAGCGTGAGGAGAAAAACAGAATATTAGCATTACTAAAGAAAGAATACCCAGCGATAACTACTTGGCAATGCTGGGAAGACTTAAAAGGAGGTAAATAAATGACAGACCAGACGTTTCCTGAGACAAAATACTGGGGAAAGAAAAACAAACCAGGAGGAGCACTGGCAGTCCATAAGCAGTTGCTACCTGATGGCTTCCCACAAAAGCTATCACCAGACGCTAGCCTAAAGCTATGCGACCACGCACCAGGCGGCTTCCAGTGGGGCTACACTGGCTCTGGGCCGGCACAACTAGCACTAGCCATACTGTTTGATGTAACCGGTAACCCTGAGCTATCCCTAAGTCTCTACCAGGACTTCAAGTTTGATGTGGTGGCGAGCTGGGGTGATGAGTGGGAAATGACCAGCCGGGAAATCCTTGAGTGGATTAGCAAAGAGCGGAGTCGTGAACTCCATAAAGCAGCAGCTTCTAGCCAGAATTGAGGTAAATATGACTAAGCAAGGAAAGATAGTTTGGCTCAAAGCAAGGTGTCCGATTTGTGGACTTGAGTACGAATATGCCGAGGCTGTCTATGAGCCAAAGACCTGTGACACAAAAGAGTGTGTGCAAAAACAACTACACCCTGAATTAAAAAGGAGGAGATTATGACAACAGGTAACTGTAAACATGGGGAGTTCGACATACTAAAGGGGTGCCCCAAGTGTATGGCAGAGAGGAACGCTGGGGAGAAAGTACAAGTACAGATTAAGGTGGCGGCTCCTGATGGAGCTCCAGAAGGGGAAGAAGAAAAAGTCGCCGGCGAGATAATCAACTTAGCTGAAACGATTGCCGAGATACAAGGAGCCCCAAAGCCCGAGGTAGCAATAACTCTACGACCTGGGGAAGACCTTGAGGCTCACGGCTATTATGAAGAGGCTGAGAAGGTCTTGACGAAGGCTCAGGCTGTGGTTATCGCCACGGTAGACCATATCAAGCTAGTCAATGACGACCTATCCTTCATCTCCAAACTAAAGAAGGCAATGGAAGGGAAGCGCAAATCACTCTTAGACCCTCTAAAACTTCAGGCAGATGCTATCAGAGAGACTTATACTTTCCTGATGGCTCCGGTACTTGAGGCCAGTAAAATCTACAAAGAGAAGATGTTGGCCTATAATGCCGAACAAACCCGACTCCGGCTTGAGCAAGAGGCTATCAATCGAGAAAAGGCAGAGTTGGCAGCAAGGGAAGCAGCCCTAAAGGGCAAAGATGTTGAGCCAGTAGAACTTGTAGAAGTATCACCAGAAGCACCTAAGAGCGTATCTACGGATATGGGCGCCAGTGGACAGAGAGATGTCTGGAAATATGAAGTTGTCGATTTTGCTCAGTTACCCGATGCCTACAAAATGGTGGACACTGCTCAACTAAGCGCTATCGCCAAGAGGCACCATGACCAGAAAGAGGTAGCTGGGGTGAGATTCTACAACGAACCCATAATTGCCAATAGAGCGAGGTAGAAAGATGAGAGAGCATAAGTATAAGGCTTGGGATACAGCCAAAAAGGTAATGTATTCTGCCCAAGAATTAGGGGCAGACCAAGAGACCCTTAGTGTTGATGGCAGGGGGTTCGTCAATGTCAGTGGGAACAGCACTAGATTAAGCCAGTTCCATACCCATCTTCTGCCTTTAGAGTACACAGGACTCAAGGACAAGAATGGTAAGGAGATATATGAGGGGGATATAGTTAGATACGAAAGTGGGGATGGGGATGTTGTGATAACTCAGGTTATTTGGGATGAAGTAACTGATGAGACTACTATGTTCATATCGGGACTTACTTACAAATTTATAAAAGATGTAACGGAGGAGATTTATACTGAAGATGCAGGAGTTTCAGAAGATTGGACTGGTGAACCAGAAGTCATCGGCAACATCTATGAGAACAAGGAGCTACTGGAGAAATAATGTCATACTATCCTGAAGACCAGAGCAACGAGAGTATAAAGAAACTAATCCAGACCAATGTATGTAAGGATTGTGGGCGACAACTCTATGCCTTTCTCGACCGCGAAAGCAAGCAGACTTACATAGCTTGTCCCACACCTGGACATGAAGGCATAGTAAGAGAGTATCAGCCACAAAGTACCGACTATAGGTCGGAAATAAGGAGGGAAATAGAATTGGAAACACAACACGGACGCGAAACAGCAAAAGAACTAGCCACGATTCCTAAGCATGGGCAGCTTAACCAGGACCAAGCTATGACAATCCTGAAATTAGTCTATCCTAAAGCACCCCCGGAAGAGATAGTCAGGTGTGCCATCCTCTGCCGGGACTTCGGTCTACATCCCTTGATGAAGGAAGTTTATCTCATCCCTTTCAAGGACAAAAGCGGAAAGGAAAACTATGTTACGGTGCTTGGCATCAATGCCACTCGGAAGTTGATGGCGCAGAGGGGGACTTATTCCTACTTGGACAATACCCCCCGGGTTATGACAGAGAAAGAACAGAAGGACATCTTTGGTGAGGTAGATGACTTCAATATCAAGGCTATTACTAGACTCAAGACTAAGGATGGGCTCGAGGCACAGGGGTATGGCTCCTGGCCGAAGAATAAGGAGCCCTACGGGACTGACAAAGGGAATAGTAAGGCTAATATGGCTTTCATCAGAAGTGAGAGAAACGCCTTTGGTCGGCTCTTCACCGATGCACTTCCTAAAGATATAGAAGTTATTGACGATGCCTATGTTGATGTCCCGGATGTCGGTAAGGTATCTCTTGAGAGTGGTGAGGTTATTGAGGGTGAGGCAAGGGAAGTAATCGAGGCAACTTCAGAACCGTCTGCTGAACCAGAACCGGAGACAAGAGAACACTGGTGCCAAGAGCATAACTGCCAGTTCGATAAGAAGCATAGAGGCAGTTCAATCTGGTATGCTCATCCAGGTCCTGATGGTAAGTGGTGCAACGAGAAGGAGAACGCTAAAGCATCAAAGAAAACGGCGGCTACTGAGCCAGCGCCTGAGCCCGCAGAATCAACGGTAGAGCCGAAAAAGGTTACACGCGACCTAGACGCTATCAAAACCATAAACGACCTATTTAAAGCCTGCAATGTGGACTTCGGGCTTCAGCCTGAGCAGGTTATCGCTGACCTTGGGGTCAGCAGCCAGAGCGATATTAGCGACACGCCGGCAGACTGCTATCTCAAGATTGCAGCAGTTAGGTAAGAAAACCAACAAATAAAAAGGAGGAATCATGGAAGTCAAAGTAGAAATCAAAGGGATTGAGAACCTGAAGACCAGTACCGCGGTGAAAGAGGAGAAGGACAAGGAAGGTGAGGTCGTTGAGCGCAGACTAATTACCAAAGTCCAGTTCGAGGCCGAGGTTAGCCCATCTGACCTTGCCAATGTTCACCGACTATTAGCCAGTGATGCACCTGTGCATGTGGTTATCGGCTCTCCCCAAGCTGTCATGGAAGTGCTTGAGCGAGAACACGCCTTTGCTGAAGTGTAGATGGTTTAGCTTTTTAACAATTAAATAGCTTGCTGGTGTCCTGAAATATCGGTAGTAAAATAGATGTATCTCCGTATCTGAAAGGTTGGGTTAATGCAGGAACAATATTTGAAAATCCAGAAGGTGTAGAGCGATACGATGTTGATGGAGCATTGGTTAATCACATTGACCAGGTAATCATCGGTGCTCAGACAAAGCCTACTGTAATGCCTAAGATAGAGTGGGTAGAAGAGATAGTCGAGGCGTGTGATAAGGCTGGGGTAAAGGTGTTCTTGAAGGATAATCTTGTGGGTCATTTGCCAGCTTGCGAAAGCCCGTTCTGGGTGCCTGATGGGACAGGCACAGGAATGTATTATAGGCAGGAGGTTCCGCAATGAAAGAGTATCCAATAATAATGTCGGGGAATCACCCGAAGCTAATCCTTGATGGGATTAAGACACAGACTAGAAGGGTGATTAAGCCACAGCCAAAAGTAACGCTAAGCTGGAAAACTGATGGGATTATCAAATTCCCCTATGGTCAAGTAGGCGATAGGCTTTGGGTGAGGGAGACTCATTATCGTTGGGGGCTTTGGGCTAAGAATGGTATCGCTAAAGCAGGTAGGCAGAAGTGGACGTTTAAGGCTGTTAGTAATACTGTCGGAGGTCTAAGATTTCCTGACAATAACCCGCCATTTGGTTCAAATGATAGGACTCTGATGGGTTGGCATAAACGACCCTCAATCTTTATGCCCCGATGGGCTTCTCGGATAACCCTTGAGATTACTGAGGTTAGAGTAGAACACTTGCGAGATATATCTGAGGCAGATGCTAAGGCAGAAGGTGGTTACACGATAGAAGAATTCATTGACTTGTTTATTAGAATAAATCATTTACCGGCAGATGCCGACCCCTGGAATTGGGTTTTAGGATGGTAACCCTGGGTGTGGGTGATTAGTTTCAAGGTGGTATAGTGGCAAAACCGCAAAAAGAGAACGGCTACACTCCAATAGCTAATGAGCTCCTAGAGAAGTTGGCCAGGGTATCGCTGTCACCTAACCAGTGGCAAGTCTTAATGGTTATCTTCAGAAAGACATACGGTTTCCATAAGAAAGTTGACTATATTACTAACTTTCAGATAGGAGAACTTACTGGTTTAGGCAAAACGGTGGTGTCAAGAGTGCTTCACAATCTCGCGGACAGGAATCTTATAACCCGGAAGAAGAAGGTAATCGGTTTCCAAAAGGACTGGGAGAAATGGCAGGGGTTAGCAGGATTGCCAACTCTAGGCACAAAGTTAGCAGAACAGTCAACTTCCGAAGTTAGCAATACTGCTAACCAGAGTTATCAATCTGGTCCATCGAAGTTAGCAAAATTGTCAACAAAAGTTAGCAGCTCAGAAGACACACAAAAGATAAAAGAAACTATACAAAAGAAACTATACAAAAGAAAGATAGCAATTCCAGAGTTTATTGATAAAGGATTATGGGATAATTTCCTTGAGATGAGAAAGAAGATGCGGAAACCACCTACTGATAAAGCGGTGAGTTTACTGCTTGAAGATCTAGAGAAATATAAGGCTGCTGGTGACGACCCGAATGAAGTATTGAAACAATCCATAAAGAATAACTGGATGGGAGTCTTCCCAGTGAAAGGAGGTAGCTATGGAGCACATCGGCAAGGTTCTACAAAACTTCCACCCCGGGACGGATATACCAAGCCGCGCCCAAACCCCAAACTCGACAGGCTTGTTGAGGAGCAGAGGGCAGCTGACGCAGGCGCTGGGCGTGACGAGTCTGGATAATACCTTCGAGAACTTCAAGCCGATGCCTGGCACTGAGCAGGCGTTGGCAGCGTTCAAGTCTGTGCTTGATGGACCAGAATTTATGCTACTTTGCTATGGGGGAGTGGGGAATGGCAAGACCCACCTGTGTGAGGCGGCGGCAATCGAGTTTTATAAGCATGGAAAGTTTTGCCGTGTGATGAAGATGCCAGAAATGTTAGCTACACTGCGGCGAGCAATCAATAACCCTGATATGAGTTATGATGGGATCCTGGGGAACTACTGCTATGCGGAGAGGCTTATTGTGGATGACATCGGTGCCGGTGAAAAAAGCGACCGCGAATTTAGCGACCGGATATTGGAACGCATAGTGGGTGCTCGGTATGGTAGGCAGTTGTTCACCATCATGACCTGTAATCTAGAGTTCGAGGATCTGCCAGAGAGGGTAAAGTCAAGGTTTGAGGACAGTGTTACAAGCTACTTGGTACTTAATGAGGCGGCTGATTATCGGCCTAAGAAGAGAAAGAAATGAATCAGATAATATATGTTGAAAGGAGGTGAAAGTGAACTGCCCAAAGTGCAATGGTAGAGGGTGGAATCCTAAGCATAAGAACTGCTATCACGATGCACAAGACTCTTATGTAAAAGGTTGCCATGACCAGCGAGCATGCGGTGCTTGTCTCGCGACAGGTTTAAAGGGTGCTCCGCTGATAAAAGCAGCGTTGGTAGAAATAAAACTTGAGAGTCATGACTTTAAGTCACAAAGATTAGCAGAAAAAGCACTGCAAGAATTTAGCGAGTAGAGGGTAGTATAGAGCTATGAAATGTAAATTGACTAATAATATTGGATGTATAAGCAGAGAGCAGATTGAAGAGTTTGCTAGTATGGTTCTAAGAGAGTGTGGTTATGATTATACAATGAAGTGGACGATTGCTGGCAATATTGTGATTGAGCCATTTATATATATTGATGAACGTAATATTGACCAATATCCATACCTTGCAAAACACTGGGTTCTCCACGAAATAGCTCACATAGATACTTGGCCTCAAGATGACAGGCACGGAGAATTATTCCACACAAGACTTGCGGAGTTAATTAAGCAGTTTATGGGGCAATGAAGTGGAATCAGATATAGAACTGTGGTAATAATATTAGCAAAAAGAGGGGACATTATAGTGGACATTATTTTGGGTATTAGCTACAAAAACGAGGACATTTAGGGGGACAAATGATCTGTTCTAAATGTGGTAAAGAAGAAGCTACTTGGGATGAATTATGCCAGATGTGTTGGGAAGCTTATTGCGATGAAGAATGGTGGGCAACATATGGCGGGCTTATTAAAAGAGAACTCTCCTCCAGCGAGGGGCAAGTATAAACTCCCTGAGGCAAAAGATGGTTTTACCAAAGACATTAAACCCAGCATACGATAAAGACCTACCGCCCCTCGGAAGACCGCTACAGGGTGAACTTCGGCAATGCAGGGATTGCGGGACAGATATTTATGTCCGAAGATATAGGTTGAACCCAAAAGGAAATATGTGTTGGGTGTGTAGAAATAAGCATCTTAGAGATTATGCTCGCTTACCTAGAAAGAGATGGGGGATAAAGGAAATTAACAAAACTGTTAAAAATAGTAGGGTGGGGGAATCTACCATAAGGCCAATTTTAACAAAATTGTTAAGTGATGAGGAGCAAGCTCGTAGATGTATTAAGTGTTCAAGTTTAAAATCTAGGGCTGGTGTGTTTCGATGCACACGACAGAATTGCCAATATGATTAAGTAGAGAGGTTGAGTTATGAGAATACTAGCTATTGACCCAGGTACACACTGCGGATATGCACTAAGCCCTGCTGAGTCCGGTGTCTGGAATTTATCTCCGCGCCGGCATGAGGGTGGCGGCATGAGGTTCGTCAGGTTAAGGAACTACCTATCCACTGCATGCGATGGCGTTGACTTAGTAGTGTATGAGGAAGTCCGAGGTCATAAGGGAACGGATGCGGCTCAGATATATGGTGGTATCATTGCCATCATCCAGGAACATTGCGAAGTAAAAGAGATACCATATCAAGGTGTACCGGTAGGGACTATCAAGAAATTCGGGTCAGGAAAAGGAAACTCAAACAAAGAGGTTATGCTGGCTGCCGCCCGTAAGCGGTGGCCGATGTACGATATAGTGGACGACAATCAAGGTGACGCTCTATTTCTATGGGCATGGGCTAAAGAAGAGTACGATAAGGAGGTTTCGAAGTGACTAATAGAGAATGGGTAGCTATCGCCATGGCCGTAATCGTCATCGGTGCTTTTGTGGTTACGGCCTTAATGAAAGGGTGCGGTTGAGAATCAATGAAGCCAAAATTATTAGACTTATTCTGTGGTGCTGGTGGGGCTAGTATGGGTTATCATCGTGCTGGCTTCGAGGTTGAGGGCGTAGATAGTAAGCCTCAGCCTCACTATCCCTTCAAGTTCTACCAAGCTGATGCCCTAGAGTTTCCCCTCGATGGTTATGATGCTTACCACGCTAGTCCGCCTTGTCAGGCGTTCTCAAGGGCTTTTAGTATGTTGGTAGGACATAGGAAAAAACATCCAAGACTAATAGAAGCCACTAGGGATAAACTATTATCGACTGGTAAACCATTCATTATTGAGAATGTTGTCGGGAGCCCACTACAAAACTATATTCAACTGGAAGGCACTATGTTTGGGCTTGAAGTTAAAAAGGTTCGTAACTTTGAATTACACGGCTTTGAGATATTATTATTGCCTAGCAAGCCTGACAATACTAGGGGATGGATAAAGTCTGGTAGATTAGTGGGGATGATGCAACACAGTAATTACCCCAACGAAAGGGTAAGGCGTGAGGACTTAGCGGTCGCTTATGGCATAGACTGGATGCCCAACAGACAATTATTAAGAGACGCAATCCCCCCAGCCTATACAGAATACATAGGTAAATACCTATTTGAATATATCAAAAGCACTATACATAATACACCCAAATGTTAGGAGAGGAATGAGGATTGAGTGGCCATTACATGAGTGCATATCAGCTAAGGCGCTAGTGGAACTGGCTCAATACCAGTGGCTTAATTACGGGACTAGGCTCGATATATTCTCTGGCGATGCGGATTACACTGAGCAGTCTTTCGTTGAGTCGTTGTCAGAGATAGACCATTTGATGCGTCAAGCACCGAAGCACCAAAAGAGGGTTGTTTGATGGCTGGTAAAGACTTCTATGTTCCCAGCGAGATAAGGTTTACCCGGCAGCAGGTCTTATGGCTGATTAAGAACTTGCCAACATTGAGGTCTGGCTACTGGCCTACTGAGGCATCCAGCTATATCGGTATACCAGGTAGGAAATCTGGCAAGCACAAAGCCTATTTTGAGACACCCGTTGAGTACGCTGCGGAAATACAAAGCCGGTTAGAGCGCGCGCATGGTCAAGGCGGTCTTATCTTGTTGGCTATTGAAGGATGGGATATGACCGTGGCTTCTCTGGCAGCTTATTTCAAACTGCCAGAGTGGGTGATTCTTAGGAGAAGGCGACAAGCATTAGCCTATGTTGCTGGCTGGAGGAGGAAGGTTAGCTAGAGCTTTAGAGTCTGTGTAACTGCCTCAAGGCCAGCCGGCTCGGGTGCTTTTCTTCCTTCTCCCATCTGATAACAGTTCTCCGGTCTACTCCCAGCTTGTCAGCTAATTGCTGCTGTGTTAGGCTCTTGCTCTTTCTAAGTTCCTTTATCTCTTTCCCGGTCATTTCGTTACCCCCATTCTTCTACCAAATTTCATGCTATTGTGGTCGGCTAATTCTTTCCTGGTTCTCGGGTCCGGCTTACTCTCAGCCTTCTTCTCGTCCTCAAATGGTTCTGAGCTGGTTCCTCCCCTGGGATACGGTTCTCGATAAGGATATTCTTCATTCATAGCTAACCCCCTTTATTTAATCCCTTACTACTACTCCCAAAGGTGGCCGATTAACCCTTGAGAGCAGTTTGTAAAGAGCTTAACTTACATCCCATCTCCGAACTTGTGAGACTCTAACTCTAACTACTTTCCCTTTCAAATTAAGGATAGCTTCTTCTATATATATTCTCTCTGGCATATCCCCCCATTCAGTAAAGTCGCTACCCTCTTCGCTACTATCGCCTGGTTCTACTAGGGAACGCAAATCTATAATTATTTCCTTCATTTCATCCCTCCCTGACTTGATGCCTATACAATATCCCTCCTCGGGGTATGTGTCAAATGCCACATCGTATAGTATATAGGAGATAATAGGAGTATATGTAAGCTGGTGTGACATAGGACACACAAAGGATACTATATACCAGACATATAGCCGTAAAATATGGCGAAGCTAAAGTATATACTTAGGCTCAAAAAGTTCTCACATGTAAAAACCAGGCATGGCGTGTCCTTCTAGTCTCAAATTGCCAAAACTTGACAGGGTGTGATATGATATAATCATCGGAACGGTATCGAAACAAGGGTAGTGTATCAACTTGAGCCGTCACCGAAGATGCAGACCGCTAGGGTATCCACTCCCGATGCGAACTCTCACGGATAGACGGGGAACTTTGCTGGCAAGTGGTCCGAAGCCGCCAGATGGGGAGCATGCGCCCACTGCACGTATATGAGGCTTAATCGACCAGGAAGTTTGCACCGAAGATGGCTGGCTCAAATTGATACACTACCGAAACAAGCCAACAGAGGAAGCCTGAGTAAACAGCTCGGGCTTTTTCTATATATGACATGTGTATATAAAAGAGACATATATATAATAGATGAGGTATATATAATATAATGCCACCACTAAAAAATAGTAGACATGAGATATTCGCCCAATCTATCTTCTCCGGTATGTCGCAGGCTGAGTCAATCAATAAGGCTGGTTATAAGTATATAAGTAGTAAGAGAAACGGCGGCAGCGTCGCTTCAAGGTTGGCACATCATCCTACAATAGTAGCCAGGGTGACAGAATTACAAGAGCAGGCGGCGGCGGTGGCAGTTCAGGCGTCAACAGAGAGAAGCCAGAAGGTTATGAATCGGGACGAGAAGCTTGAAAGGCTATCTGCTATAGGGAGAGAAGATATAGAGGGGCGTTATAGCTTGATAAGAGAGCCTAATATATCGGCTATAAGAGTTCTAAACGATATGACCGGGGACAATGCGCCGACTAAACTCGACATGACGGCAGGGCTTGAGGAGTTATTGAGGAAGCTGCAAGGCAGGGAAGAGTTACCGGAAGGGAGCGCATAGGGTGACTACAGCTATAACGGATACCTCTTCTAAACTTGAGGTTATCAAGGCAGAGTTAGGGCATGAGTGGTCACCAGAGCAAGAAGCTATTATATTATGCCAAGCCCGGGAAGTGCTGGGGGGTGGGGGTGAGAGAGCCGGTAAGTCTTATGTAGCCTCAGATTATCTTAATGTTCGCAAGGCTATATATGACAGCGGCCTATACTGGATAGCTGGCAAGGACTATGACCGGTGCCATGCTGAGTTTGAGTATATAGCAAAGGCTATGCTACAACTCAACGCTGTACTGCCAGAGGATATACATACGCCACAATCAGGCCAGTGGTATATGAAACTAGTAAGCGGTACCTCTATCAAAACATGGTCGCTTCAGGACTGGCTGAAGGTAGGCAGCGAAGCGCCGGACGGTATAATCATTGCTGAGGTGGCTCAGATAAGCCATGCCGAGTATATGCGGCTTACCGATAGGACGGCAGAGCGTAGGGGCTGGGTTGTGGGTACTGGGACGTTTGAGGGTAGTCTAGGCTGGTTCCCTGAGCTGTGGAAACTGTATCAGTTACCAGGCCAGGCGGGTAAATCCTTCTCTCTTCCGTCTTGGAGTAATAGGTTCATATACCCCGGGGGAGAGGATGATCCGGAGATACTACGGCTCAAGGCTAAGTATGCAGACCAGCCGGACTATTTCCAAGAGCGGTTTGGTGGTGTACCTAGTCCACCTAAAGGGCTGGTATTCCCTGAGTTTAGAGCATTGACCCACGTCAAAGAGATGACTATACAGGACGCTCCTATATACCTCTGGGTTGACCCTGGCTATGCTGGGGCCTATGCGGTCGAGGTAGTACAGTTACAGGGCGAAACTGTGCGCGTGGTAGAGGAGATATACGAACAGGGCTTGGTTACTGAACAGATAACCCAGGTAGTGATGCAAAAGCCCTGGTTCAAGTTGGTGGTTGGTGGCGTTGTTGATGTATATGCAAAACAGCATCAAGCTATGCCGGCAGTGGCTGAGGTTTGGGGTACCCCAAGAACTGGCAATGAACAAGATGGCTGGCCTGGTATATATCTAAGTTCAAATAGGGTTGAAGAGGCAGAGGGTAGAGAGCGATTGCATACCTTCTTGACTGTTAATCCAATAGACCATCAGCCGCGGTTATTCATTGACCCTGGTTGTCATGGTATCTTGTCAGAGTTTGGGGTGTGTGCTAATCCCTTCACTGGTGAGGCAGCTCCGTATAAGTGGAAGGAAGCTAGAACTGGTGAGGTAGTAGGACAACACCCGGAAGATAATAATAACCACGGGATTAAGGCCGTTATATATGGGCTGATAGACCGGTTCGGCTATGTAGCCAGGAGTACGGTCAAGCAGAGAGCGGTAAGTAATCACTAAAGGAGGAGATTATGAAAACAGGAACGAAGGCAGAAAAACGATATGATGAGAAACTCGGTTTGCAGGAGATTAACTTTGATAGTGTGGACGAGTTGGAAATGAACGTCAGGCTTTGCTTAGAGGGATTTAAGGGATTTATATATAGAAACTATCCCTGGAGACCCATCGCTCAATCTCTAGAAGTAAACTTTGGGTTTTGCGATGGTAGATATATAGCATTGCTACCGTTTAAGACTGTAAAGAGACGAAAAGACGCGCAGAAATTCAAGTACCTTGACAGTCCTGGTGAGTTACGGAGACAGGTTCACGATTCTATTGAAGAGATGATAGCACGTTTTAAGGAATTATGCGGTTATCTGCCGGAACTTGTGGAACTAGCGGATAAGGGCTAAGTAATCACTAGGAGACTTTAGAGGGATATGGTAGTAAAGACTAAAGGCTGTGAGCATTGCGGTGGTGACCTAATGACCGATGATGAGGATAAGCAGGTCTGCTTCCAGTGCGGTAGAACAGCAGAAGCAGAGCACACAGAAGTAGTACCAGGTATACCAGGTACTGACGAATATTTTACAAAGCATAGTGCAGAGATACTAGCAGACCGGCTAACCGAGGGGCATGGTAAGATGCTGGCGACGTGGGGGATACATCCTAATGTCTGGCTGAGACTCAAGCCACGATGGGAAGAGCAAGGCATAGAGGTGGTCAACATGACTACCTTGAGGGTAAAGACCAGTCAAACTAGGTGCGTTAGCTTGGCAGAGAAGCAACTGACTAAAGCAGAACATGGACAGGTATCCAGTTCGTTACCGGTTTACCCTGAGTCCAACGAGGAGTGGCCGGGAGAGGTCAAGGCAACGTGGTTGATGACCTATGGGGCACTGGTCAAGCATAGTAATGACAAAGTTATGGTGGCGGAATAGGTAATTCGGGGTAGTCTAATGGTAGGACAACTGACTCTGAATCAGTGAATTGTGGTTCGAGTCCACACCCTGAAACCAATCTAGGTTCGTCTAGTGGTAGGACGCCAGTTTTTGGAACTGGAGACCATAGTTCGAATCTATGACCTAGAACCAAGTCATCTAGGGTGCAAATCCCTAGCCATAGCTAATAAGGAGTAGATAATGGCAGACGATACATGGCAAAAGATTGAGAATAGAATCGGAGTAGCGAAAGAGCTAAATAAAAGGATGGATGACACTGCCGAACTATTGCAATGGGACGATAACCCCTACCAGTTGGTAAAGCCTGACGGTACGACAAAGCTGAAAGATGCTATTAGTGTAACACCTAATTTACCTAAAGTCTTTGCTCATGGCGTCGTAGCGGATTTACTAAGTGGGAAATGGCAAACAGTAGTTGAGGGCAAAGTATCTGGAAGACAAGCTCATCATATAGAAACATTTGTGGATGATAGTATAGCTCAAGCAGACGACTTTATATTAGCTGAGCATGAGATTCCTTCATTGTTTGGCTGGTTGTCGAACCATGTATGTGTTAGGTGGGCTATTGGGGTACGGTGGATTTCTCAGTTAGTAGACGGTGAGTATCAAATTGACTGTCAGCCAGTAGATATGAGGTGGACGCCATTTGTCATGGGTAAGTGGGCTGCACCAATAACTTTCTGGACTAAAGAGGAGTTAGAGGAAGAACTAGAGGGGTATGAGAAAAAAGCAAAGGATGAGGGGGGGAAGTACCATAAAATCTCCATCTCCAAAAAGGTTGATAATGAAGTAAGGGACTATTGGAATGGCGAGGTTAATGAAGTATGGGTCGAAAAGAAGTTAGTTTATACACAACCGAATACGTTTGAGTATCCTCCATTCGTGATTGTCATACCATCTTCCGGGTTTATGTTAAGAGGTAAGGGCTATATGAAGCATGAAGGGGAGGACATTCTATTTCTTAATGCTGGACTTTACAAGGAATTTGCCAGGTCTATATCACTGGAACAGACATCGGGGTATGCTGGGCTATATCCGTCTTATGAGCAGGAGAAAGATAATCTGACTGCTGAACCTGCTCAACCGGTGCCCGAACTGGATTCTACGCTAAATGTAAAGAAAGGTGAGCGTCATGTACCTGTACCGAGGGGTGATATAAATAGGGCTGGACAAACAGCCAGGGTGGACCTTCAGGACATGCTAAACAATGGTGCCCCGCTTGTTCCCAGAGAATATAACACACCGCCCAGCGCCGTATTGTTAGCCGGTGAGACAGAGTTAATAACAAGATTGCAAAATGTCAGGAAGGAAGCACTCGGGATATTCAAAAGCCAGTTAGCTCGAATGATGATAAACCAATTTATTAAAGCAGGTGAGGGAGAGGTTTCTATTGGGAAGATGGGCAGGAAGACAACGTATACGCCTAGGCAGTTAGGTAAGCCCGATGAGTATAATATCTCTTATCACTTGTCAGTTAAGAGCAAGCGTCAAGAGTTAGCTAATCTAACTGAGTTTGCTGCTGTGTATGATAAGTTACCATTGAAATGGAATCTGACTAACATACTTATGGCTGATGACCCTGATGGGATAATTGCTGACCTCGAACTTCAAAATGCAAAGAGAATAAATCCTGGTATCACTTTGTTAGAGATGGCAGTCCAATATGCTAGAAAAGCCGAAAATACAGAGGATGAAGCAGAGGCCGACTTACTGAAGGAACAGTCTAAAATACTAACCCACGAATATGTTTTGGCAATGCGTCAGAGGACGCAGGCGCCGCCTCAAGTCGAACAACCGAAGGGGGATGGCCAAGCACTAAACGCTCTGGCTGCTGATGCCTTGAAAGGTGATGCAAGAGTTAGGGAAAGACAACCGAAGGAGATAACATAATGGCAACTAAGCAGGAAAAGATAAAGAGCGGAGATTACTGCAAGTGTGGTCACTGTGGATATGAGGGTTATGCTTATGGTTCACCTGGGTCAAGGGATGGAAAGGCCATTATATCAGCTCCGTGGTGCCAACGCTGTGGAATAAATAGTAAACTATCTGTAGTGGAGGCTCCTAATGGCGACTAAGTGGACGGAGAAAGATGTTATGGATCACGCCCAAGAATTGAGAAGCCCTTTTGAAGCTCTTGGTGTGACAACAAACCAGCCTAATCCGCAAGAGGTATTACAGAAACTAAAGGACCGCGGCAATGGTGGCAAGGGACTGCCTATACCAGCAGAGGAATAGGAGATTTAATTGACACTTGACACTAGAAGTTTAGCAAGGCAACTAGGAGCACTCAAGCAGAGAAGCACCAGGCTTCTTGATTTTGCTATGGAGAGAGCTCTGCTTGAGCCTGTCTATCTTACTAATAAAGACATTGTTGATGAAGACTTTGACCTCCCTGAAGCATGGAAGGTAAAGCTCACGCCATCTTCTGAGGCTGACTTAGGCTATACCCAGAGCCTTATTAGTCCTGAAGGTGCAGAGTTGGCCTTTGAGGATGTCTTTGTGTCACCTGAAGGGGTTTGGATGATGCGACCCCAGCTGGAAGCTGAGATGCCGACTCCAGCACCTATACCCGAGGCGGTGTTTGCTACCCCTGACGAAGAGTTGCTTTATAGAGAATACCAGCGCACAGGCGGCACCTTTGATGTAGAGACATGGACGATGATAGGTGGTCCTATCCGTCCTAGTGAGACAGATATAGAGACTTTGCTCAATGAGATTCTTGAGGCAGGGCGAACTACTGAGACTGAGGCATTACTCCTTAGACTCGCACCGGACGCAACTGAGGCTGATATTGAGGCGTTCTTTACACCGGCCGGGGTTGTTGTCACTGATGAGTCCAGACGACTTTTCGGTGAGGTTTTCCCTGAAGGCTTGAATGTCGATGCTTTCATGGACTTGGGTATGCAAGAGCCCGATGAATTGCTGAGGCTAATATTGATGAGAGGCGATAGTGAGGCAACGCGCAATCTTATTAAGTCTCTCTGGCCTAGTGCTTCTGAAGAGACTATTGAAAAGCTCTTTACTAAAGAGTTACCTCCGTCACCTCCAGATGAGGAGATAAGAAGAATCTTAGAGATAGGTGGTGTGCCTAACGATGAGATTGAAAAACTTATTGAGCAATCTAAACTTGAGTTAGATGCTGAAGGATGGCTAGAGCAGTATAAAGAGATAGACCCTTCTCTCGCTAAAGACTTTATGAATAGTCTGCCAATGAGGTCAATATCTGCCGGGTATGGTGACTTAGTTTCCGGGGCAGCAGGTCTCGCTGGATGGGCTGGCAATGAACAGCTACAGGAAAACTTAATGGGACTTGCCAAGTCTTTTCAAAATGTGGCTCCTCCAACACAGGAATGGGATGCATCACTGAAGACTCTGCTTGACCCGCGCTTCTGGTCCACGGTGGTAGCAAGGGCTCTGCCGTTTTCAGTGGCAATGATACCGATTGGTCTATTAACATTCGGCACTGGTTCGGCAGCTTTAGCGGCTACTGGAATGGGTGCTTGGAAGGTTCATATCTTAGCTGCGATATTTGGTGGTGCTAGTGGAGCGGTACTAGAATCATCCTTTGAGGCTGGTAGTGTCTGGAATCGAGCCAAAGATATGGGTTGGACTGATGAGGATGCGAATAAAGCTGCTCAAAGCACTTTTACAAAGAATGTCTTTGCCCTCACTGGGACTAATGCGATAGAACTCTTTGCTGCTTTTCTGCCGGACCCGACTGGGGTATTAAATAGACTAGTTGGTAAGGGACTAGCAACTGTTACAAGGGTTGGTGGCAAGATAACTACTGTTGCTTTAACTGAAGGTGGTGAAGAGGTAGTCCAGGGTGTTATTGAAAGACAGGCATTGGGGTTGGAGGTGAAGTGGGACGATGAGATGAAGATGCAGTTTATGATTGGCATTATTATGGGGCTTGGAATGGGCGGTGGTGCTAATGTGCTGACTACGATAGCCAATAGAACTGCTCAAAGATTGCCAGTAGACCTCAAGGCTGAATTTGATACCACAGTAGCTAACTTAAAAGCTGATGGCGCTTCTGATATGCAGGCTAAGGTCGAAGCATTTGATAAGATAGCCGATAACAAGGAAGTCCAGGATATTACTGACCAGGTTATTGAAGAGGTCATAAAAGAGGAAAGTGTTGAATCGGTTAAAAAAGAAGATAAGGCTGAGGAATTAGCTTGGGAACATATAGCTGAACCAGAGGCGGTTGTAGCACCGGTCAGCCCAGCCGTAGAAACATTCCTTGCAACTCCTAATGAGCAAATTCTTAGAGCAACTAATGAGATAAGAAGTGCTCTGGAGGCAAGGGGCTTTAGTAGGGATTTCATAGATAAGATGTCCTTCCCTGAAATGAAA
>SDBT01001845.1_pt1 | contig 37920 bp, 44 predicted proteins | sample 2277101 | NCBI WGS metagenome assembly SDBT01 (sample SAMN10404973, study PRJNA504765) | marine sediment metagenome | isolation source: marine sediment core GS10_PC15, 103 cmbsf | place: Arctic Ocean: Southern Knipovich Ridge | collected 2010 | reverse complement strand
TTACTTCGATTCCTCACTGCCTTCGTTGAACTTCACACGCGCCGCCTCAAGAAAATCTGGGCTCATCTGTCCAGTGTTACGAGCCCCCTCGTACCACGGCCACCGGTCCTCACTGTCAGGCCAGAGCATGGCCCATAAAGAAACACGATCAGGATAGAAAGAACGAGCGATGCCCGGAGGTGTGAACTTGATATCGGCCTCGTGTATCAATACCTCATTCTTACCGAGCAAGCCGTTGTACTTCTGCCCAAGCTCGAACGGCTGGCCGCCAACCACAGCAGAGCACGCAACGTTCAATGCATCGAGCGCTACCTTGGGATCGAGACCGACGATCACCAACTCGGACTGGGTCTGCTCAGTGAGCCCGACGGTGTACGCAAACTCTGGACGATCGCCGATCGCCTGCACCTGTACAACAGCCCACCCGAACACATGCACCTTGGCTTCAGTCTCATCAAGTTGACGATCTGTCTTGGGCTTTGTAGCCATCAACTACTATTGCTTATCGCTGCGGCCACAATAAGGCCAACAATAATCGCACTGGCTATTTTCCAGCTGCCATCGATAATAGCCAACGCTATTTCGTTTGTGTACTTGGCTGATACCTCTGACGCATCAGGTGCACACGCAGACAAGATCAAAGTCAGAACGCTAGCCAACATAAAAGCTTTCAATTTGCTGCTCATACAAACCTCCAATGCAACCTGCCAATTATGGCATGTTGTACAACATAACACAACATGCCACGGTGGCAGGTGCGAACCTGTTTTTTACCGAAAGGAAATAGCAATCCGCCCTGCCAAAGGACTTCTAATCCACCAGAATGCCAACTGACCACGCCAGGATTGCCGCCACACTGCCCTAGCCCCTGTACACATACACTGAGCCGTAGAACGTTAGAACTCCTTAGAAGCCAGTTATGGAAGTCTAAGAGTCCTCTGCCCTAGCCTCATTGCTTGCGCGTATCGCCTTACGAACATCGAGTGCAGCGCGATACTCAGAGCCATCAGCTTTGGACACGGTAACATTCCCGGCATAAGTTACATAGGCTCGACAATCAAGACACTCTTGAGATCCATGATGGCTTTGGCCTGGAGAGGGATGAACGATCACTCGATCCGATCCGCACTTCGAGCAAGCCAATGCCTTGATCTTTTGTATCTTCATGAGCCTAACCCTGCCTTGCCGCACAGGTAGAAGAATACAAGCTTAGCTACAACTTGCTGCCTAGTCTGAGTAATTTTCGCATCCGCCATACTGACCTTTGGCCAAGCGTCACGAACATGAGCCTCAGCGAGCATCGTAGCGGTAGCGCCTAGTAACACTTCAGACGTTAGCAATTGAGTCACGTTGATGCTCGATTCCTTGTCTGGCTTATCGGCAGCAGCTTTCTTTTGCTGGCGTCTGGCAAGCTCGGCAATGGCATCACCACTCGACGGCATCGCCTCTCGACTCAACAACTCGGCAACGAGATCGGATAGAGCCTCACGCACAGCCGCCTCATCAACTGCACCACCCGCAAGCTCAGCGAGCTGCCCCGGTTCAAGCTTAGGTACTTGAGCTTTGATGAGCTCAGCACAGATACGAGCTGCACCCACACGAGGATCGATCGTGCTCACGATTCACTCGGAGTAATATCGATCGGCTCTGAGTCGTCAGGGTTTTTGATTTGCCGCATCACACGATCAAGAACCATGATCGTACCTTGGCTCACACCAGCCGCTTCTAGATGTAGATGTACATGCTGCTCACCAGCAGCAGCCTCGGGTCCGCCTGACTTCTGACCATGACCTAATAGATCCTTGAGCACCTTGGTTGCTTCAAGCTGCACTCGGTTATCATTGACATCAACCGCCTCACCTTTGTTGAAGATCGTTGTTCGAGCCTCAAGCAATGAGTCAACCTTCTCGGCAAGCCGCGAATCATTAAGCCCGTGTTCCTCAAGCACACGCTGAAACGCGTCTTGTACCTGTGGCTTCTTAAGGGCCTTGCGCGCCGTGTTGATATGCATACCAGCACGCACCGATGCCTGGGTAATAGTGGGATGGTCCTCATCAAGCATGTGGTTCACAAGCCGACGCTCAGGTAATGTGAGTGTAGGTAACTTGCCGATCTTTTTGCGCTGCCTTGCTCGCACGGATGGCCTGGCTTTCGGATCGACCTCAACGATTGGTGCATCGGCTCCAAACAGTTTATCAATCTCGCTGGTCACATCCTTGCCACTAACCATCGTTCACCTGTTGGAAGCGGGAACTGGAATCGAACCAGCAGTTGCACGGCTTATGAAACCGTCGAGCGTCCACCGCTCACCCCCGCCCCATGAGGAAAGCATACCATGCCACGAGGCGTCAGCTTGCCATCTGTCGTGATCGGTATGAGCTGTGTTGGTTGTTGCCACCTCTCGAACACTGGTACCACCACACCAAAGCCAGCCGCTGTAATCCTGCCCTTACTGTCACGGAACGGCTCGCCCTTTGAATCGAAAAAGATAAGCCGCTTGTCTGGTACGAATGTTCGAGGCGCCCACAACACATGCTCATGAAATGCTTGGGTCTCTACCTTGGCAGGCAAGATGGTTGCCACAATCCGGCAGTGCCCAACATCAAGCTCAGCCCGCGCCTTAGCAAGCCACAGTTTAATCCAAGAACCAGCCGGGCCGAACGGTGGATTGAGCCACACGTTACCATTCCACTCCAAGCCAAGACCATCGTCCTCGATGTCAAAGTACCGATCCGCTTGAGCGTTGAGCTTCGAGGCAGCAGGATCTAGATCGAACCTATCGAAACCGAGTAGCTTGGCGATGCCAGCAACGAGAGCCGGTGGTGTCATCCTCGCATCCTGCTCAGGATCGTACTTAGGGTTATTGCCAACCTTGCCGGCCATCACACCCGCGCTACCATGAGCACGCGCCACGTCGCTAATCTCTTTGTCCTCGTACTGGAGATCGAGTTTGAGTTCTTTCATGGCTTTACCCAATGAACCACAATCATAGGAACAAGGCACACGTAGAAATGCAATCCATCACTACGCCGATCCCAGAACAATCCTACCCACAAATCACGTGGCTAGAACCGCACCGTCATACGGACAAAGACTTGATACGGCTTTCAAGATCAGATTTTTCCTGGCTGATGCTACCCAATCGCAACTCCAACTCACGAACATCGTCCCTCACAACAACAGAATGCGGAAGTGCTTGGCTCACCAACACCGCGACTTTGCAGCCCGCATTAATCACGTGCTCCTCGGGTGAGATATTCTTAGGCTTTTGGTCCATATCGACACCACCGTCATGATGAAATATTGTTCCGGCAATCAACAGCTTAATTCTGAATCCTACGCCTGGGAGTCCCTCGACCCGTAACTCAATTTTTTTCTCATCACTCATAGCAACCTCCATTTGAAAAAAATTTACCCGCCGTCTGACTCTTTGATACGCCTTAGCTCTGGCCTAGATGGTAGTGGCTCCGGTGCCTCAACCTTCGGCTTGAGCTCATCAGCATCAGGCTCAAGGTACCTGAGTATCGCGGCAAACTGTAACAGCCCATAGTCAGCTTGAGACATGAGCCACGCACCGCGCTGAGATTGAGATGCGTCCGGTGTTGGTTCCAGATATCGCTCGGCTACCTGAGCTCCAGATATCAAACCAGTCGCAAGCCCTCGGTAGTATTCTTTATCAGCGCCAGCAGGTATCACGGTCGATAGATCCATCTCGGCAAGGTCATGCTCACCACGAATCAGGCTCACCAACTCAGCGGCCACCTCAGGCTTGAGAGGTACAAGAGTTGGTAGTGATATCACTGGACCTTCACCACCATCGAACCCACACACTCCACACGTACCGTCTTCAACGTCGTCAAGCTCTACATCGACCCCGCAGTTGGTACACTGGCTCATGAGAACCACACCGGCTCAGCAACCTCACCACTGAGCGCCCACGCGATTCCCTCACGCATCCGCAAGCTCTGAGTTTGATTGAGGTACCTGTCGAGCTTAGCCATAGCAGCCTCACTCGCACGCTCGTACTCATCGCTCGTGAGCATGCCACTCACGTACGCTTGAGGTAACGACTCGAACACAGACTCAGCCGCTGCCTCTATCTGCCTACTCGTTATCATCCTGTTCCCTCCGCTTTCCGTTTCGTCGTAGGCAGCATGTGCGACGTTTGTAAATGACCATGCGGTAACGAGTCGCCCTGTTTGAAATGCACCATCGATTTACGTCCTTTCGTGTTCGCCCTGTTACAGATCCTACACGTTAAATATCGACTCACCTGGCGCGATCTTAACGAGCTTGGACGTGTCGGAGACCAGAAGTGTCATTCCGTGGAGCTTATTGACCTGCTCTCGCACCGTAGTAAGAGCCTTACACAATGCTTCACCTGAGCGTGCCGACATTAGAGGCGCACTGTGCGGGATATTCACAACCTCTGCGCTACCATCTATAAGCATACGGATGGTGTCCAATGCGTCCAACGCTAGACAGCGGGCATCTCTTGCGTTAGCGCTGGCGGCGGCGAGCTCCTCGTCGTCACTCATTCCCTGTTCTGTTTTGTTCATCCTAAGTGTCCTTTCCTCGCCAGGCGAAGCCTGGCTTTTTCGATCTCTATCGCTTGCCGTTTGAGCACGGCGTATCGCTTGGCTTCCTTGCCGCTAAGTGCCTCGATATCAAACTCTACACAACCAGACCAGGCCGGGTCGTACGCCAACATGTAAGCCATGTAACTCTTTAACTTACTTGGATCGCCGCCATGATAGAAAGTACCGACACGAAAACTCTTTGTGGTTTTCACTATGCAGTATCCACCGCTATTATCCGGGTCGCCAGCACCACAGGCACACGTCCACTCACCACGACTGTTGTATTTTGGTTGGTGTCTTTGACGTCTATCACTCATCGTCAACCTCCATTGCATCGATCTGTTCGAGCGCACTCTGTACTTTCGTATCCGAGTGGTTTGTCTTCACCTCGTGACAGCCAACGCAAATAGTCTCAAGTAAGTCATCACGATTGCGCGGCCCCTTGAACCTTGAACCGCCCGTTCCAAGGCGCATGATGTGATGCACCTGATCTCCCGGCTGCCCGCACGTGCAGCATGTGTAGTTGTCTCGCTTGAGAATCCGAGCTCGTGTCTCTTGCCACGCACTGAAGTCTCGACGCCGTTTCATGTTGCTGCGTTTCATTTAACCTAACCCGCCTGGCGTACCTTAGCTCGCCCATCACTCGACGGTACTCTACAAAGCATCGAGCCGAACAATACCACCGACACACTCTCCGAACCACTGGACCGTCACAGTTTTTACAAATCATGCCAACTCGATCTCAATACCGAACACTTGCTCTACCATTGCGATTTTTATCCGCGCTGCCTCAGTGAGTACGCCCTTAGTGTCTATCCATCTCATCGTGCCATCTAGCTCACACACTCCGAAGTCAACTCGCAATGTGACCTTGCCTGATGTTGGTGTCTTAGCCTTGAGATGAAACGGAATCTGTCGAATGAAGTATCGGATCTCGCCAGCTGCTTTGAGTTGCTTAAGCTGTCGATAGTAGTTAGCCTCTCGACCACTATCGAACCGGTATCCATCAACCCACTCAGACACAGCATTGTACTTGTTGGCGCCACCCTTGAGACCTACAAGCTTACGAGCCTCAGCTAATGTGCATCCCTTGAGCTTGGCGAGCTCTGCGATCGTGATCGCAGCCATTACCGCACGCTCAAGAACAGCTCGTAGTTGAGCCAGTCAATCCAGATATGACCGCATCGACAAGTCTGTGGATCAGGCCGACACTTCCATTCATGACGGCACGACCGACAGCGGAACTTGCCAAGCCCGTCGGCCGGTACGTTGGGACGCGTAGTTTCACTGCTCATCAGTTAGCCTTACTCGGTGTGATGATTTGATCGGCCGCTGCTTTCATTCCGTTCTTGACCGCGCCCGTTACCATGTGCGTAATGTAGTGCTCGAACGCGGCACGCTTGTTCTCAATGGTCTCACCATCAGCAAGGCCCTGCTCAGCCATTCCAACAGCCGCTTCTTCGGTCATGACAGAAACAAGAGCACACATGAGACCAAAGCCCTTCCCCGCTGACCACTGTTCATCGCGATACTTTTTCTGTAGTGCGAGACAAATATCAGCCACCTGCTGTGTATCTTTGGTAGATGAAAGCCCAATGATTTCGACGTTGCGTGTATCGATAGGTTCAGCCATCGGCCTTCTCTTTACCGCCAATACCAAGCGCTGCCTCAGGTCCACCCGCCTTGTCAATCGTAGTGGCGTACCAATTCGTTGAAGCCTCACGCAGTCCGCACATGATGACCTCACCATCGGCGCCCTCAGGTAAACCCTCAGCACGTTGACCAACACCTAGCAACTCTTCGTACTCGTCTTTGAGATCGGCGGGCAACCTGAACTTGATGGTGACAAACTCACCGCCCTTGTCTTTACTCTTACCTTTGTCAGACCTTGCACCCTTGAGCTTGGCCTCAATGTCTTGAGGTGTCACACCATCACCACTCGCATACTCGATGAGCTGTTGACCTTGCGAACCACCCCATGATGGTACCTGGCTCTTTGATGCCTGAGCCAACACAGCAACCTTGCTGTACCCCAGAGCAAGCGCCTTAGCTCTCATATCATCAGACAGTCCAAGCAACCAATCACCAATCGTCTTGTACCTGTACGCTGTGCGGATAGCAAACCCGCGAGCAATGAGCCAGTCCTCAAGATTGTTGTATCCACCCGGCGCCGCGTCGGTGCGAATGAATCGGAACGCAGAGCTACTCGCTGCCTCTGATAGGTACACACAAAGCTTGAGCATGTCTCTGTCACGAGCTCGACTCAACATTGATATCTTTTTGTCTACATCAGCCGCGAACCGTACCTTCTCAGCCTCGCCCGCTACCGGTTTGGCTGTCGTGTGCGTGCTCACCTTTTTCTTTGCCGCTTTCTTTTTCTTGGCTGCCATTTATGATTCTCCTATGCGCCCACGCTCGGCCTCGGTGATAGCCCTAAGCTTGGCATCGATATCTGTTTCCGTTTCACTATCCTTGAGCGCATGTTGCTCACGGCCGGCTTTGAGCTTTAACCTTCGCTCTCGTTCTAAGTCTCGGACCTCTCGACCCGCTGCAATTAAAATAAACGCATCAACCAATTCGAACCATGTAGCCTCACTACACTCATTAGCCACGAACCGATCAGCCATCTGGCCTACAAGCTCAACAGACGGTGCCAACGTATCGGCCACATCGTACGGCTTGAACACCTCAACCATGAACCGTCTCGCCCAAGGCATGACATCCTCGATACCTCGACGGCCAACAATCCACGTTAGATAATTTTCATACTCAGTCGTTGTATAAGCTCGACGTGCTGTCCACACCGATAGGTCAGCAACGGCTCGGACGAACACACGCACAGTGAACATCTCGCTTGGCCCGTCCTTGACTGGTTTCATCAGAGGATGATCAGGATCGTCAGCCTTGATAGCATCGAGTGCCGCACTCACATCGGCCTTGGTTGCCATTGGCGTCTCAAGTAATAACCGACACATACTTACGCTAGTGATCATGCGCCAGCATCCCGAGGCCAATCATCAAGCTGAAGTGTGTCGCGTGTGAGCCTAAGATTAGCTTCCAATGTTGGGCACCTTCGGCCCTTGAGCACAGCTACCCAAAAATGACCATCAACCTTTACTAGCTCGTCCTTGCTGATCTCTGGTTTCTTTTCTGGACGCCAAGCGCCAAGCACAAAGTCACTGAACACCTCAGCGCCATCACTACCACGCGCCGCTCTAAGGCCAAAACGTTTATCACCATCACCGCCAAAGTCTTGTTTGACCTGAGCAAGCACAAGCACCACACACTCAAACTTTTTCGCGATACCTTTCAGTTCCTTGTACATGCGTCTGATCTTTGCGGCCTCATTGTCTTTGCTTGATTCACTCTCGACACAATCCATAAAGTCGATCACCACAAGAGAGATCGGATTGCTTACCGCTCGGTTCTCAAGCGTGTTGCTAATCTGTGCCGTGGTAATCTCAGGATCAAATAACGCCTTAAGATTTTGAGTAGCTTTCATATAGCTCGCACGGTCTAGGCCAGGACCAGAGTCTGCACGCGCCTTGGTTCTGACCTCGCTATCTTTCAACCCGAAATAGATTTGATACTGACGCTCCATAAACAACTCACGCTGCATCTCAAGCGAGCAATAGAGCACAGCCTCATTTGGCTTTTGCTTAAGCACATTAAATACCATGTTCTGAGCAAACAAACTCTTACCAACTCCCGGCGATGCCATGAACGTTACGAGCGAGCCAGGCATTAGACCAACACGAGCAAGCTTTGAATTAGGGTAACCAAACCTGAGCTCATCGGATCGATCCGACATCAACCATTCATCGTAAGCATCAACCATCTCAGCCGATGACTCAGGTGGTCGCAAGGTAGACTCGGCTACAAGCTCAGCCTGTACTTTCTCCGTCAGCTCAATCAGATCGGCATCAGCCGTGGCAAGAGAGCCAAGGCGCTCATAGGTCTCACGAACATGAGGCAGGGCTCGACGCCGCCGTGCTGCACGCTTGACTCGCTTTTCGTAGCCTGCCACGTCTGACACAATGTCCTGCATTGTAGTCGCTAACTTCATCAAGTCGGACTCGTTCTTGACTCCGAGCTCGGTACGCATCACAGCAAGATCTATAGCACTACCGTGAGCACCAAGACGCATCAGCACCTTGTACGCTCGACGCCAAAACGGATCGGCAAAATCCATCTCATCAACCGTACACTCTCGCGTTCCCTCTGGTTTGAGTACGAGCGATGCCACAAGGCCACGCTCACCCTCAGTCTCGGCCAGTGCCTCTACACGCCGCGTGTACTCTACTTGAGCTTGCTTAGACAATATCTAACCCTGCTGACTTCCTTGGCTCACCACCCTTTTTTTCGTTATCGTAGAAACCAGATAGGATCATCTCGTCATGCTTCTCCCCTGTGCCTCGTTGCATCACAAACATAAAATCAAACGAGGTCTCCTTGAGCCGGTTAGCTCTCAGCCAAGCACACTTGTCTCGCATGTGACAAAACACAACGCGCCAATAATCAAGCGACCCTTTGGACACTTTCAGCTCATAATTCTTTTCATGCCACCGAGCCCGTATGCAGCCCATGAGAGTCTGATTGCCTGTGACCGGTCGCATACGAGCTGGATAACCGACCGGGGCAACGATGGCATTCCACATCGAGACAAGCGCCGCGTACGGAATCACCCCTGGGTCTGGTTTCTCTTCGTCTCCGTTTTCTAAAGCCTCTTCGTCTGCCTCTACATCCTCATCGGATTCATGGCCAGACTCTGGGTCCGACGTGTCGGAGCCAGCTATCTTATCTTCCTCTTTATCTGTATCTGTATCTGTATCTGTATCTGTATCTGTATGTGGGTTACTGTGCGTTACATCAGCGTTACCGAGCGTTACATGCGTTACATGCGTTACATCAGCGTTACCGAGCGTTACATCAGCGTTACGTGCGTTACGCCCCCTGTGCCTTCTTACTCTCTTAGCAGTAGCTTCCCGTCTAGCGTCCTCGTCAACGCAAGCTCTGTACTTGTTATGGTTTAACAGAATCCAACCACCATCTACGGCTTCAATGCGCCTACCATCATAGTCTTTGGTTCGAGACTCTGAGTCTGGAGAGCTGAGTTTACCAAGCGCATCTTTACACTCAGTGAGAGATACACGGGCGACCGTGGCCAGCCCAGACACAGACGCCCCTACAAAGCCATGCCTGTCAGACATAGCGAGCATCGTAATCCAGACAATCTTAACGTGCATCGCCTCATCCCATATAGATGAGAGAATGATCGAATGATCGAGCTTAGTGAACGCCATTCAAGATCCTTAGATCATGTCGCCGTTGATGAATGCCTCACGGGTAACCTCACCACTCTGTACTTTACCAGCCTGAGCTATGATCTGTTTGAGCACGAGAGGTGTCAGTGAATCAACCGCACCCCACCTCTGCTCCAAGTCTGACTGACTAAGCCCGGCCGCCTCAGCCGCCACTGTGAGCTCGTCACGCAACTGCTGACGCGATCCGGTCCTACCCTTAGGCAAGGACACTTCAACGCCCTCAGCGGCCTTCACATGCACTTTGTGCCGCCGTTTATTACCATGGGGTACATACTCTTGGCCTTTGAGAATCTTCTCATCGCACGCAGAGCACTCACCCTCCATGCGTGCAATGCGGACAATCACCTGTTTGCTCGACGGCTTACCCTTCCCTGTTTGTTCCGAGCTCGCCGCTTTGCTACTCGGTTCAGTGCCTGCCTTTCCGCTTGAGCTTCCTTGCGACTTTCCTTTGCTTGGTTCGCTTGCCGTACCAGATCCTGAGGTGTCAGCTCCGGTTTGAACCCCGGCTCTGTCGGCTTCTCCGGTTCGCACTTCAGACGATATTGCTTGGGCTGCTTTTTCTCGTGCGACTGGGCTGTCGTGGTCAGCTCTTGGGTCGGTGATGGGTTTGGTTTCTCGTTCACGCATTGCTCTCCTCTCGGCTGTTTTCACAGCCCATGCTTCACGACGCTCACGATCTTTGAGTTGCAAGTATTGCCACAGAAAAAGCACGCCTATAACTACCCGCAATAGTTCATCGTGTAATGACAGCGGCACCGGTACTGCCTCGAAGCCTTTATCGGTTTGGATCTTAGGTAGGAGTACGATGTAACCAGCGACCTTACCCTGCTCGGCTTGCTTCATTTCAACAAGCGCCTCACGATAGGCCACATTCTGTAGAAGTGCCTCAGGATACACAGCTTTTCCGGTTTTCCAATCTAGGCAACACAGCACTGGCTCATCGTGACCGAACACCTCAGGGTCAGTTAACCACGCTAAAAGATCGAGAGTGCCAGCGTACTGATACCGATCAGAGTAAACCTGTTGCTCGATAGCAATCGGCTTGAGCTTGACTTTCTTGCGCCACTCAAGCCACCCATTCCAAGCAATACGTGAGGCGTCAGTGGTTAGCTCATTGCGCTGCTTACGTTGCTTGATCCCAAGCTCGTCTCGTAGCGTCCACTCAATATGATCGTGGACCTCAGTGCCGATGTCCGCTGCTTTGTTCTTGAGCTTATCGGAAGCTCGCTCTTTACCGACATGCTTGAGTAGAGTTGACGTGTATGCGGCACGACTCATACGCTCTGTGTTGTGGCATTTGGCAGCCGAGCACTGTAGCTGTTCCTCATACAGATCAGCAGAGGCAGTTACGCATAGCTCACGCTCGACCTTGCCGATCCAATTAAGTAGAGCTTTTTTTGCTATAGCATCAAGAAAAGTAGTGACGGAAACGTAATCAACAAGCGAGCCGTCGTCCTGCTCAATGGGATACCACCGGCCGTACTTCTCTGTTCGAGCTTTACCTATCTTAGACTTGCCTGGCATTGATAGTGCCGTCTAAAAAGGTGTTTCGTCATCGTCGTCAGCGGGGGGGGCGTCTTTCGGCGGTGGGTCTCCAAGCTCTTCTCTGTCCTTGACACGCTCATAGTGCTCACTCACCGCAATCTTGGCGGCGCCTTTTCTGAGCCCCATGATAGCGCTGATCTTTGCGAACGTACCACCCTTCCGCGTTGGTTTGTGTACAATCTGGAGAATGCAATTAGCGCCAATCAGTTTCTCAAGATCGAATCCGCGATCGTCCTCACCTGTAAGTTCGTCCTGAGTAAACTCACGCCCACGCCATGACACGAGATCATGACGCAAACTTGCTAGCGAGCTCAGACTGTTCGTGTACGTTGCGACTACTAGAAACGGACGTGGTGGGTCAGCCTCCTCATCGATAACTTCGACCTCCCATCTGACCTGAATCTGAGGCTTCTTCCCCCAGTTGGTTTGCTGTAGTCCTTTGTCAACAACATCAACGCATACAGCTTGGTGTTGACCTTCGGGTGTAGTGCGGAAATCGCCGCCTGCTTCTTTCGAGTAGATAGCCAAATAGGATCTCCCGTGATCGTTCGTGGCCGCCACGAGTGAGGCACGCAGCAGCGACGGTAGCAAACCTCATAACCTGCCACGATGGCAGGTTTCGCATGTATATCTTACACGCTCACACCACATGCCACAAGTGGCAACGCGCTACAACATTTTAACGGATTCAATTGCCAACACTTGGAACTAGAAGTCGAGCTTTAAGATGTCCCACACCCGAGCCGGCATGCCACGCCATAACCTGGACCGCAACGGAGAATCCGACCATCTGAACGCGGAAGGGCCTAATATGTGGACGGCTGCGCGGTACCGATGGCCTGTGAAACGTGCGAGCCAGCCCGGTACGCGTCCGTAGAGCAGAGACGCCTCGACGTTGGCACCTAGAGCTGTCGATGTGCCTAGGAACTCGTCAGGCCCACCACCGAGGTCACACATGGCATCATGGATTGCGCACGCACCTTCTACGCTGACACCACAAACCTTGTCCGGTATCAGCCACTGAGCTAGGAACGAAGACTCCGGGCCACAGCCGTTACAGGACGCACCGTCCTTGACGAGCTTGTGTCCAGACAGCGACGTCCATAGGGTAGGATCGATTGTGACCCTGACTCCGTTAATGAAGAGCCTGTGACCCTTCACAGTGACGCCTTGACTTCCCAAGTATAGACGAGAGTCTTTTGATCCTTACCACCAGCAAAGCCTGCAACGAACTGCACCTTGTGAATACCAGCCGTTGTAACGTCTGCATCAACGAGTTGCCAGTCAAATTGACCATTGGTTGCCCCAGTGATAGTCAGTGTCCCTGCAATGGCGCGTGTTGCTGAGGCAGCTGGATTAATCGTCCCGGTCAGACTCGCGCCCGTAAGATCCAGCGCGGCACCATTGAGCCCTTGATAGACCCACGTCAAACTGTACGGTTGAAAATCAGCTCCTTGCATACAAGCTGGCAACGCTGGCATGAGTAAACTCCTTTTTTAAATATTAGCACGCGCAACAACAGTTGCATGCCGAGACTCGGTAATGACCGTGTGATCTCTTCTTGGTGAGCTAAGTACCGCCACACGCCCAGGACTTTCAACCGTCGCAACAACGGGCGTGCCGCCGGTCAAGAGCTCGACAACGAAAGTTACCGCCGTGCCAGTAACTAAATACGCACCCGATGTGACTTGAACCTCCGCATTTAGTTCCAACGCAGCAGGCGTGCCTGTGATTAGGTAGGAGCCCGAAGCAACATCAAGAGTGATCTGATGTACGAAACTAACGGCCGAGCCGGTTACAGTGAACGCACCGGAGTCTGATTGTATCTCGGCGTTTAGCTCTAATGAAGCTGCCGAGCCGGTGATTACGTAGGCACCGGAATCTGATTGTACCTCTGCGTTTAACTCCAGCGCGGCGGGCGTGCCTGTTACAAGGAACGCACCTGAGGAAGCTTGTATCTCTGCGTTCAATTCGAGCGCAGCCGGGGTACCTGTAACCAGGTAGGAGCCAGAGGCAGCTTGAATCTCTGCGTTTAGTTCCAGAGCAGCCGCTGTACCTGTAACAGTGAACGTTCCCGATACGGCCTGGATCTCAGCGTTTAGTTGCAACGCAGCGGCCGTGCCTGTTACTAAATACGCACCTGATGCGGCTTGAATCTCTGCGTTCAGTTCTAAACTAGCTGCCGTGCCGGTTACAACAAACGTCCCAGCATCCACATCGATAGCAAAAGAAGCCGTGGACCCTGACAAACGTGGAAGCTCTAACACACCAGCGTACGGGTCGGCGTAGAGCTGGGCAATTTCTTCGGACGTTAAGCAACGAGCCCAAAGGCTCAAGCTACTAATCTGTCCGTTTAGTTCTTTGCCGCCGATACTCTCCCTGGCACCAATCGCCCTAGTGCCAGCCCAAGACGTACGCGCTGCGCCTGCAATGCTACCAACCTCCACACTGTCTGCGTAAAAGCGTATTTGGTTTGTGCTGTCGATGGTGACAACTAACAGTTGCCATTGGCCGACGATTACAGTATGTCCGGGGTTGCGCCAAAACGAACCATCGTGGAACGAAACATTGCCGCCGCTCTGGCCAATGTCGAAAACAAAACCCTTGCTACTATCTGCTTGGTTCTGACCGCTGTAGATGTATTCGGTATTTCCACTACCAAGCGTGTCAGGATTTACCCATACTGCAATAGTCAGATCGCCAACAATGTCGAGGCGCTCGCCAGCCGGTACATCTATGCGTCCACTCACTCCATCGAAGTCTAGCGAGCCGCCGTGGAGACTACCGACCCAAGGTCGCGATGTCATGGTGTTAAGCGTGCCGTCGAATCCCGAGGCGATATCGGCAACCGTATTACCAGTGCCCTCGTTGAACAACCACCACGCACGCCGCTCACGATTGATTGAATTCGCCCAATCAATACGCACCCCAGGCAGCGGCCTGCGTTTGCGTAACCCGTAGAAGTTTACAGCTGTGCCCGTGATGTGCTCAAAGCTCACAGCGGTACCGGCGATTACATAGGCACCCGATACAGCTTGAATCTCGGCATTTAATTCAAGGGCTGCTGCTGTGCCTGTAATTAAGTAGGATCCAGAGGCAACATCGAGAGTAAATTGATGTACGAGCGTCGCAGCGGTGCCTGTAATTAAATACACACCCGATACGGCTTGTATCTCAGCATTCAGTTCTAGGGCAGCCGCTGTACCGGTAATTAAGTAGGCACCCGAGACAGCTTCTATCTCTGCATTTAGTTCCAGGGCAGCAGCCGTGCCCGCGATTAGGTAGGAGCCCGATACAGCCTGTATCTCAGCGTTTAGTTCCAGGCTCGCTGCTGTACCTGTAACCAGGTAGGAACCGGAATCAACATCGAGAGTGATCTGATGTGTGAGAGTTACGGCCGTACCTGTAAAAAGGTAGGAACCAGAAACAGCTTGCACTTCGGCGTTTAGTTCTAAGGCAGCCGCTGTGCCTGTAATTAGGTAGGAACCAGAGGTAGCTTGTATCTCGGCGTTCAACTCTAATGAAGCAGCGGTGCCTGTAACAGTGAACGTGCCGGAGTCAGCTTGAATCTCTGCGTTAAGCTCTAAACTGGCGGCCGTGCCTGCTACAAGGAACGAGTCAGAGACGGCTTGGATCTCTGCGTTTAACTCTAACGCAGCCGCCGTGCCCGTTACTAAATACGCACCCGAGTCAACAGAGAGCGTGAACGTGGGCGCATCGGGCGGACCACCGCCAAGGCGTGGTGGAAACGGAAATCCACGGCCAAGGCGTGCCAAAAGACTAGCCTATTTCAATGTCGAAATAACAAAGACAGTCCACCGTAGCGGCTGCATGAACGCGGACCCTGAGAAAGTCACCCGCTGTTAGTGCAGGCTCACGCCCAAGTGGAAACTGCTTAACTAGCCCGCCTGTTGGCGGGATGAGAGCAGAGTCGAGCACACGGCTCGCGGTAGTGGGCGTGCCTTCACCGCTAGCAGTGAACCCACATCCAGTGGTGGACAGCGTGAAGTAGGTCGCCGCGATCTGTCCAGGCGTGCCAGGCCCCAGATGCACTACATCAACCTCGACGTGCGCTGTTACCGTAGCCGCTACATCACTCTCAAACAGCTCCACCGGGATCGGCACAGCAGCAGCTGAGGCATTAAAAAAGCATCCCCATTCGATCACACGCCCTTGTCTCAACGACAGCGCTTGCAGCATTGTCTTGATGTCAGTACCTGTCGCTACTGCTACGGAGATCGCCGTGCTTGGCGCGGCCCCATTCCAAAAACGAAATATCATTTGATAGCCTCCTCACCACGACGATGCGCGGGTAATTGATTGGTTGGTCTGTACAAGCTTCTGCCCAAGCTCGTCGGTAACAACGACGACTTCGCCGAACGCTAGCCACGCCGTCTTGCGTGCTGAAACAAGGACGGTGTCATAGTTGATAGTGAAACCGTTGGTGTCGAAAGAAACATGGCTGGCCTCATAGCCATCCGTTCCATCGTCGTCAGGTACGTTGAGAATTTTGGCGTCGGCCATCGACTGCGTGTCGCTAGTTCCTTCTCCGTCTTCGACTGTTATGCAGACACCGCCTTCGATCGTGTCATCCATCGCACCGAAGGCAAGAGAGCCGGCCTCAGCATCAGAGTTGAGAGTATCAACTGTGGTTGATAGTGAGCCAACAGATAGACATGCTTGAGGCTTGAATCCCGGCAGAGTAGTGCTGGAATTTCCTGTTGATGTCGGCGTGTCTAGGCTTCCCGCCCAAAGCGCTATTTTGTCGTTGAACTTGAGCGCGAGCCACGCGAAGTCGAGACCCGCAGCGCCTGTGCCTCTAGCTGTACATGAAAAGCCGCTAGAATCAAAAGCGTTTATCTCTAGGCGCGGTGCAGCTGGAGAGCCACCAGCATAAGACTCTGCGTAATAACCCGTTATCTCAGACGCTCCGAGGCCAGTGACGCCCTTAGCCATATTTGTTCTCTGAACGTATGTCCCGCTGTTATTCCAAGACCAGCCGATGGACTGCACCCAGCCTGCACTCTGAGTCCTGACGTTATACCTAGTCTTAGATCCGTACTGCACTAACACAACGTCAGGCTTGAAACCAACCGTTGTTATATCTACAACTTCATCTACAGAACCACCAGCAGATTGACTCTGAACGTGGGCGCTAACATCGGCACCGTAGAATAAGATAACGGTGTACAGTTCTTGATTGCCTGATGCTGTGGTCTGGTCGATTCTGATGCCGTCTGTAATAAAAGAATCAAACGCCAGGGCAACCTCGATTGTGCCAGTGCCAGGCGTACACAGCTCTCCAAGTATTAGGCCGCAGATCCCGTGTACATCCGTCGTGCCTACACCGTCCTTATCATTGATGCTGCCGAATCGGTGGGTGGTGCCATCCGTGAAACCATACGACATGTTGCCATGTGTCGCAGCCGTGCCAGCCACCGTGCCGTAGCTCATCGAAACGATCGCGGCCTTCGGTTGGCCAAGCCCTGCATTGGTCAAATCAAAAGTTCCGGTTCCTACGGGGAGCGCTCCATGATGGACTTTGATTGCTACAGAGATCGTACCCACTTGCGTCAATGTAGCCGCCGTGCCGGTTACAAGGAACGTTCCTGAGGCAGCTTGGATCTCAGCGTTTAATTCCAGGGCTGCCGCTGTGCCGGTAATTAAATACGCACCCGATGCAGCCTGCACCTCTGCGTTTAATTCCAGACTCGCTGCTGTGCCTGTAACTAAATACGCACCCGAATCAACGTCAAGAGTGAACGTTGCCGGCGCAGGCCGTAGCGCAAGTGTTACATGGGTGGAGTCGGCAATGCCTGCGTTGGACTCATACGCAGCGGCTGTCGGTGTGAAAGTGGCAGCCGAGACCTGCGCCAGCGTATCGACAATGATTTGGCGGAAGTCTATGTCAGCGCCAACATGCCAGACCCTGTTGGTCATCGTCGGGACGGGTGTCACACTTGATGTGATATCGTCGTGCGTTATAATCTCAGCACAAATAATCTCAGCGCCATCAGTGACGGTTGTTATCGGTGGCGCTACGTCTACATTCGTGCCGCTGACCTTGTTCTCGAACGTGGACACATGTGCGGCCGCTGGAGTCACGTCAAACGGAGTGACCAGCTTAACGCCACTCCATCCGAGTATTACGCTAGACCACTGCTCGGCGCCGGTGTCTGAGTGGGTAACCGTTGGCGCGGCCGGGCTGGAGGGTGCATACCTCCACGCAACTAGAGACGAATAAGGCTGGCCCCAGTCGTCCGAGCTAAGTGCGTCAATCTTATTCCAACCGCTAGGAGTATCGAACGTACCTGAGTCGTCGTTGCGATGGGATATGAGCAGCAGGAAGTCATCTTCAACGGTGCCGGCCGGCAAGCCAGGGGTGTGCCCTGTCGTGCCAACTAGCGAATCACTGTGCGCAATGGTGCCTGCTACGGGAGTTCCTATAGCCACGTGTTACCCTCTACGGCGGATCTATGCCTAGCTTTATTCTTGCTGTTGCTGCGTTGAAATAGTCGTGATGGGCAAGAGATATTATCCCAATGATGCCCATGGTGACTCTGTTCTTTGCGGCTGCGTCGCCAGTCACCAGATCGATTAGAGCTTGGATATCTGTCTTGTCATCATCACTAGCACTCACCTGGTTTTCAAATTGCGTCTGAGTAAGATAGCCACCACGCATTGCGAGAAATGCAGCCTCAAGATGGTGGCTGGATAACTGACGAGCATTGTCAGTGTCCTCACCAGTTACCCTTTCAATAAGAGCGGGTGTCGCCATGGATCTCCTTTACCCTATACTGTCGTAATTCAATGCATTAAGTGATATCATGTAGGCATGACGACACCTAAGCAAAGAGCTGTAAGATCTGCGTACCAGAGAAAATACGTAGCCAAAAACCGAGCCAAAGTAAACGCCGACAAGAGAGAACGGCACAGAGATAGATATGACTCTGACCCAGAATACAAAGCGCAGTTCTTGGCCAAAGGCAGAGCGGGCTATTACAGAAACAAGGAAGCGCGAGACGAGTGGCAACGGCAATATGCCAAAGCTCACCCTCTGACAAAGGCTGTCCGTAGGGCCAATTGGTTTTCCAAGAAAGCCGGGATAGAGGGAAGGCTTGAGCTTAAAGATGTTGAGCGCTTGTTTAAGAAAAAAAGATACGCTTGTACCTACTGCAATAAAACTCCAGTCTATGCGCTCGATCATGTCGTTGCCTTCGCCCGTGGCGGGCTAAATGTTATGAGCAATATTGTACCGTGCTGCCGGAGTTGTAACTCAAGCAAAAAAGCCTCCGATGTAAATATCTGGTTAGCGTCGCGGTAGATTCACCCAATGGAATCTCCCGTAACCATCATCGCTTTGACATGGCAGTTGGCTCCGACAGCGCCACGGTGCAGGAAGAGAACGCGCACCCGCCCGACTGCTGTAAGGTCGAGTTGGGCGGTAAAGATGTCGGCATCGTTCCAAATAAAATCGGACGAATCCTTGCCTGCGGTAAGGCCGTCAAATAAATGGATTGAGGCATCCAACGTGACCAACTCACACAACGCCCATTCACTATCAGCCAACACGCCAGCGTCTTGAATGTAGAGCTTGTCACCTTCTAGAAATCCTGTGGTGCTAGCACAAGCAAGAGAGGTTTCTCCACTGGCTTCGGTTGCTGTCATAGCCTCAGTAGCTGGGGTTGATACTGTGGCTGTGAATGTCGCCACTGTGGCCCAATCTTCATCGCCGCTTGACGATGGCGAGATTTGCACAAAGAAAGAACCGGGATTTGTATTTGCCGTCTCCTCTACCGAGGCGTGGTAGCAAACAATCGTGCAAGCAAGATCCGTAGTAACATCCTGGTCTGCACCAACGGCGCTGCCAGGGTGAGTCACGGCAGCGTGCGTCAATATAGTCGCATCTTGGGTTTTAGTAATTGTGGCGATGAGAGCGCCCCCTTAGGTTTACCCCTGAGTGTAGCCGTAGTATGAAAGGTCTTCTTTTAACTTAAGTTTTCTGCTCGCAATAAACTTGTCAACCATATCGTCAAGAGCTGCGGCGGTAGGCACCCCGTCTGCGACTGGAAAGGAGAAGAGCAGCTCAACCGTATCGCCGGCTTCAACGCTAGCTTTCTCTGTCGTTGAGATTTGACCAACGCCACTACCCTCGGTCATTGTCGTAACGTTCCGACCCGTTGCTAGCCAGCAATCTTTCCATGACTTGCCTGCGCTGTTATTACCAGCCGGCATAGCAAAGTGAACAATGGCATTGAAGCTTTTGTTACTCAATGATTGGATGTGTATCTTAGCCATAGCATCCCTTTCGCCCCCCCATTAAGTAATAGTAAACATCTCTGTGCCGAAGTTCACTACAAACTTTTCTCCGTCCAGCAAAGTCAAGGCTGAGAGGTAATCCCACCACCCTATCAAGGGGTCGAGAGGCGCCGCTGGGGTGTCATTGTAAAGAATCACGTACTGAAACGGACCGATGGTTCCACTACTCGCTGTGATTGTGATGTCAGCGGCCTGTGTACAGGAACCAACGCCCGCTGCCTCGGTGTATGTTTGCACCGTATCTATTGGAGCGGCGTATCCGTTCTCATTAGTGATCTCTAAAACGTCTGTCTTGACCACGTCAGCACTGACCGACGGTGCCGCGTTGCTTAGATAAATCTTGATGTCGTCGGCGTTCAGATCGTGAACCTTTAAACCAAGATCCAAAACGAACTGCTCGAACTTGTTAAATGCTGCCATGTTTGTTTACCTTTCTATGAGCTGAACGTCTTGACGACAGGCCCAGCTTTTATATCGCCGTTAATCTCAAGTGAAATGCTGCACTGATGAGAGCCACCCGCATTCTTGATCGGGTCAATGTTTGTACCAGACACAGCGCCCGGCGTAGTTGTATCGATTGCCGGCGTTACATTTGTGGCAGCGCAGACCACATGAACATCGAACGCACTACCACCCAAAAACGAAAGGTTGCATGAGCTATCAGTGCCGGCCGGTATGATGCAATCAAACTCCAAAGGCTGCCCCGTGCCACTGCCTGTATTGTTTGGGTCGCAATTGATTTGGACGTTGTTGTTATTGCCTGATATTGTGCCTACTGAGCAATCACCAAAGAAAAAACCAGCCACGGCATCGGTCGGTCCATCGGTCTCTTCGCATCCTAAAAGTAGACTCAACACGCATACTGTTAGTAATCGTCTCATGCTACCTCCTTCTAACAATTATTACATTTTAACTCAGGCAGATGTTGATACCTCTAGTATCTCTAGAAACTTACGACCGGCCGCGCCGATGAGCGACGCCTTGTCTGTTAAGTTGACGGTGCGCCTGGCGTTGAACCAATCGGCACGCTCACGCCCAAGGTAGTAATCAAGGCCGCGTCCCTTCGGATTGAAGTCGCCAGCGAGCATGCCATCAACTAGGATTTGCCAAGCAATCCCAGGCTCAAGAACTCTGTCAGGATTGGACACGAGATCGATACCAAGCTTGACTGACTGAGCCGCATAATTGGCAAGCCATGTTAGCTGCACATACCCACGCCCGTAGTATCGAGCCGAGCTCCTAGCATCAAGCACACACGTTTTGCCATAGCGACGTCGAGCACCTCGGCCATACTCACGGATAGGTCGGTAGGTTCCAGCTGTCTCATGCCTCACCGTGGCGAGGATGTAGGCGAACGCGGCAAGGCTCAGCCTGCCAGGCGTATGACCGAATCCACGCCGCTGGTCACCTAGTTCAAGCAAGGTCTCAACTGATGACACGACTCTAGAGCTGCGCACTGGGCCGAACCTGGCCTTGTACTCTCGCCAGAATGCAGCTCGATCTATCACGGTCGCTCCAGTTTTTCTACTCTGGCAAAGAGCTGCTTATGTATCTCTGCATCTCTCTTGTCTTGAGCATGGCGAATCTTCCACCACTCGGCCTGTCTGATCTCATGCTCTGTGATGTACTTCTCATGCTCAGCTAGCATCACCTGCATTCGCTCGCACCAGTCACGCCCTGACTTGATGTTTGCCTCAAGCCGAGATACCTCACCTTGGTGCCTTTCATCAGCGATGTGATCCTTGTTGATGATCTTCTCTAATCGATCCACCGTTTTAGTAAGCGTCTCGATCTTGCTCATCATCTGACGCAGCGACCACATAAGAATCCCGCCCGCACCCGTTGCTATTAACGTGCCGACTACTAGCAACAGACCGATCATTTGCTGCCACGTGGTTGACAACCCTGGCCCTTGTGTCATTGGCGCCATCAAGACAGCCGCACCCATCACGGTTAGTGCAAGCACGATGCCGCGAACTAACACACTGTCAAACCTGGAAACCAATGGAGGTACCGGCGCTTTTGTTTGAATGCCGACAGTCATTTTCACCCTTTCTATTCCTTCGCGAAAACCGTAGCTGATCCAACGAGCAGAGTTTCGGCCGAGCAACTTGTCACATGCAACTGCTCCCATCTGATCACGTCGGTGTTATCCGTTGGCCAGCTCGATCCGGTTCCCTCGTGGTAACCTGCTGCTGTTATGCCAACAATTGTACAAATCGTGAGAGGGGCTGTCGTATCTTGCAGTCGTAATTGGTACGTCCCACCAGATATCGATGTAACTTTAACCGCACAAGTAACCGAGCCAATGGTTCCGCCATAGGTTGTGTTACCTATCAACACCATGATGTCGCCGACAGCGGCGGCTTCCCATGTATCCGGCGCTGCGCAAGCCTGCGAGCTAGCGCCTGCTGCCGTCCACTGATAGACCATAACCCCAGCGCCAGACGCTTGATCTATGTACTCCTCTCCACCGTCCTTAGTATCGTCACAATCCGTGTCATGGTAGAGACGATCGGAGTCCGCGTCTATGCAAGTTGTGCCATCAACCTGGACGAGATTCTGATCGATCTTGCCGTCCTTATCCCAGGAATATTCCGTCGCAGCTGCTATCTGTACCTTGTCAACGATCGGTGTCGTGGCCAGAGAGGCACGTGTTCTGGTGATTCGTATTAGATACTCGGAGCCAGTACCGACAGCCCATGTCGGAATGTCGCTATCCAACCACGCGATGACGCCCGTATTCTTAAAGGCGTTCGTACCATCGGTGGGACCAAAGCTGGTCCATGTCCCGACACCAGTTGAAAACTCCCACGTTGGTTTGATGCCAGCGCCACTTGCGCCCGTGTCGATGATTATCTCCAGCTCTTCAAACTTGGTTGAGTTGCCGACCGTAACGGTGTCGAGGTCGGCAACGAATACGGATATGTTCCCAGCGCCACCGCCACTCAAAGCTGTCAGTACATCTACTGCTTTATTCAAGATAGAGTCGGCGTCTTCAAACACACCTGACAACTGCTCGATGGGCCCGATGCCGACGCCGACAAAAACCCCGGTTATGAGGTCTGCGGAGCCTTCCGTGGCCAGTATCTCCAGCCCGACAATGTCACCACCCGTCGCGGCTGTCTCATCAATGTTGATGAGCATCACAGCCTCGTTCTCGCCGGACGTAATAGCTCCAGTAACGTAGTCAATCTCAAACGCCTTAACATCTGAAAATCCCGCCGCGTCCAAGTCAATCTCAAACGCGTGGTCGTCATTCTCTGCTGCCGTGTGGTCGATAAGAAGGGAAGGTGAGATATGGATTTGGTTATGCTCAACTTCCCACTCTATGTGACCGTCTATGCCGGCGTCACCATCCCAGGTTAGCGTTATATCTCCACATGAGCCGTCACCAAACGTCACATCGCAAGGGCCGATGAACGAGCCTGAACTGAGATCTAGATCATTCGAGCACACCATGCCATCACCGAGCACCACAGTCTTTGCGATGAGAAGATCCTCGGCCGTGCAAGTATCCGATCTGATATTTTTGGCAGGAACAATGTACGGACCCTGAGCCATAGCCACAATCGCCAGTGCGAGCACGCCCATCGTTCGGAGAATATGTTTTAACATTCGCGTGTCGTGATCTTTGGAGCGCATGTGAAAGCTGTCGCGGTAGTCACCAACTCAAGCGCAACGATGCCAGTGGGTGGTACATAGATCCACTCATCCTCGGGAATGTTCCACTCGTAGCCAGCCAGGCTAGACACGCCATCAATATCGAGCACGACACCATACACTGAGGTTGTTTCTGTGCAGTCAAACAAAACCGTGGCAGTATCCGCTGCGGTGTTTGTGGTTGGTGTGCCTGCTGTGGGTGCAGCCGTGCCAGCGAGATTGCCCTTGGTAGTTATGCGTACCACCCTAAGATCGAGTTGCTCGTTGGTCTCATTGCTTGAGTTGCCCAGTCTGATGTAAGAGATGTATAGCGGCTGAGCCGACACTGCCTCAACCGTCATGATGAGTTTTGCCGTGGACAAACTAAATTTATGTTGATACCAAAAAGTATTATTCGGGATCATCGTGGCCCTCCTTTACCTGTAACCTGCCACAACGCCCGCACCACGCGAGCGTCTGTGTAATTTGAGCGGCGGACTCTTGAGCGGTACAGCTCGACGCCGTGTGACTATGGACTGGAATACAGGCCCCCACCCCACGATCACTTTGTCTGGATAATAATCGTAATCAAAAATGAGTGGCCCATATGTCGTGCTCACTTGTAGAATCCCATGCCGCCCACTAAACGCGATGTCATCGGTTGGCGCGAGAACGGTTGTGTCACCAACCACCACACGTTGCCCTTGGAAGTATGCGTGAATCTTTCCAGCTACTGGCACACGGGGAAGCGTGACGCGCAATGTTGCCGACATATTCTTGCTACCGATCACGTCGGTCCTATTGCTAGTTGTACCAGTGCGAGCGTTCACCTGGCGCTGGAGACGCCTGACCATGACATACAGATCGCGTGAGCTTTTTCTAGCCATCTACCACGGCCTCTCGAATCCAACGAGCCTATGTAAAAACCTGCCTATTAGTTGAACCCTTGGATTATCCAAGCCACTGAGCCTTCGTGTCGTCATCTGATACAAATCCCACAAGAGTGTGCTGTCATGACTGATACCTTCCTTGACAAGCAAAAGGAATTGTTCGCCGGGATATCCGAGCAATCCATACAGGGTTGTCTCGAAAGCTCGAAGCTCTCTAATGTTTTCGATGTCAATGTTGTCTGCAAAAATCTTAGTGTTACTTCGATTATCATTGAGCGTTGCAATTGACAGCTCGCTTTTGTTTCGATAGACAGCCTCAGTAATGCGCGAAGTCTTAGATACTTCAAGCGGTGTCAGATCGTCATCACCATAGCTTTCATAACTCACTCTCAACGTACGCTTGATCCAGCTCTGATCAATGATCAAAGGCACCACTCGCACTTTGGAATTGTCGAGCACTAGAGTGTTAGCAGAGAACCCACCGGCAGCCGCGATTGAAATATCGTTGTTATCGAATGTGACCGGATTCTCAGGTATCGCCTCGAGGAATCCATTGGCCCGCCGCGTGACATTAAACAAACCAGTCTGCTCAATCTCTTTGAGCACATCGAGGATCGGCTTAGGAGTATCGAACGTCATGCGGATTGGGCCGCACCACGGTTGGTTATCCATAGCTGTGAATGATGCCGTGTCAATGAGCGCCGCATCGAAGCCAGTCTTGAGGATGAGCATCCGTGCTACAGTGCCAGCCTTGTACGATGTGCTGCCCTCGAACAGCTCGCCGTCTCCACTGAACGTCCAGTCGCCGTCAGTGAGCGCCTCAGGTGGCAACGGGTCTGGCGGATCGAATGCGCCATCGAAAACGAGAACGTGAACACCATCGTATGTCCACTCAGTTGTTTCGAGTGGCTTGCCCGAATGGCTCACCTTTGTCACAGCATTGCAATGCAGTAGCGGTCTGAATAGTTTGCTCGACTCTTCAACCAACCAGAGCGGACGATTGATAAACTTTTCACCGAACGCCTCGGGTATCACGGAGCCCGATGTAGGCTCGTACAAATCTATGTCAGCGTAATAGTCATCAGAAAAAGATTCGGATGCGATCTCGCTCCTGCGGAAATCAAAACTCTCGCCACGGATCTCAAACGCAATTTCATTCTTGCCCTTCTGAACAGCGTCGGGCATCTTCATTGTGCCGCGAAAGATAATCAACGCCTCATCGAACGGTTGCCCAGGCTCTTGTAAGTAAATAGTGACGGGCCGTTCTTGCCAGACAAAGGCACGGCGCACACTGCCACGAGGAGCCTCACCGAATATTTCGCTGAGCTTGTTGTCGCCATTCCACAAAGTAACTGAGCCTGAGGCTGTACGCCCACCACCACCGCCAAGGTTCAAGAGTGTGTCCTCGAACGATGGGATCCCTCTGAGCCGTGGCATAGCTTGGTAAGCATTGTTCTGCCCTGTCTTGATGTTGCCGCTTGCGAACGCCATACCACATCGAATCATGAGGCCGCCGCCTAGAAACCCAGCCGGGCTCATAGCGTGTGCAGCATCTCGTTCAGTCGGGTGAACATATATTTCACCCTGCACAGCGTCAGCAGGAACGCCGGATGATATCGGTGGATACGTCAACTCTTTGTGCTCAACCCACTCAAAGCTATTCTCTGTAAGGTTGACAAAGAACCACGGGTTAGCAGAGATAAGCTCTGTGTAGCCCTTAGGTGCTCCATCTTCCTCGATGTCCTCAACCCACCAATTCTTGATCTGGAAATCGTCACGATCTAAACGGGCGGCATGTACGTTCACTCTCGACACATCGAACTGTCGCCACTCGCCAGCGTCAATCCAGATACCCGGATGTAGCACAACCACAAACACAGCCTTGCCTGTGGTGAGCATATTGATCGTTGACAGCGGTAGTGTGCTGAAAGATAACGTCGCTGTCCACGGACTTGCGTTATCATCTTTACCCCAACGCCTGGCACGTATCAATAACCCGTCAGTAGCGAACGGTATGCCAGCACCAGTCACGACTCCCGGATCGCCTGATGGGATGAGCCAAGTATCTTCGGCCCATCCCATCTTGCCGCTGTCGTAAATCGGTGCAGCGAACGAAGTATCAGCGGCGAGTGTTACCTGTACTTGGAGTGACGTTTGAAACCTGTTGCCCGAGTCTGGCATGATGTCGATATCAAGATACACATCGTTCACATACCACCAAGTAGCAAGGCCCTCCTCACCAGTGAACGCGCTAAACTGTACGCGGATCTCGTCTGCTCGCGCTTCTAGATCACCAACCGTTATATCATTACCAAGTCCGAGCCATTGTTTGACGTGGCGCGTGACGTTGAATTTATAGATGGTTGCATCAGCACTAGGAGAGCTAATTATCCCAGGTACACCAATCGGGTCAGTTTCAGCAGCTAGATATTCGGTGAGTACCGTTCTATTGTCGAGACTAAAATACATCCTCACTCGACTCGTACCGCGACGCCCTTGAGCTACAACAGGGTCCACGTTGATCTCAGCTCGACAGCTCAGCCAAATGGAATATATTTTTGTGGCCGACGCTTGGCCTGTAGTCAGGCCGTCCCAATTGAGACCAACAGTACGACCCTCATTAGCAGCGTTGGCCATATCATTACGGGAGCGGTCTCCATTGTTTAGGCTGGCAACATTACCCCAGAAATTAACCTCGATATTAGCTGGTGGTTCTACCGGTAGCTTGAGAGGTTTCAACGGGATGACATCCTCGTAGGGAGTAAGCCGCACAAAGACACACCGAGGATCTACTTGAGCCGCTAGATCTTTTGGTGAGAGCATGCTGCCAGCGAGAGGAGCCAACTAAAAATCCTCCCCAACAATCTCAACGCCGCTCACGTTCCAAAAGTCATTACCAAATTCAGAGATCGAACCGAAGCTGCCACGCCCAAAGACAAGACCGCGTGCGTACTTGGAGTGATCGCCGGCAGCATCATCAAACATCGGCGTGTTTCTCCCATACAAAGGATCTATGAAAATCATCGGCCTGTCTGGTGTCGCGCCTCGCGTATTGGTTTGCCTCCAAGGCATTGTAAGATCAACGCTTGGATTTCCCATCTCACGAGGCTCAAGACCGAGTGTTCTCAAGAGCCAGTAATCACTCTCGGTAAGCCATGTCTCTGTCCAGGCTATCGAAGCGATTTGACGGTGCGGGTTGATAGTAGTTTGAAAGGCACCACCTGTACCGATCTGTACCGAGCTACCAACCGCTGGCCCGACCCCAACGGGATAATGAAAATTCCAAAACGGCGCCCACCCTGGGCCGGCATACATATATCCAAGATTGATTTTACCTGATTGGTTTTCAGGGTTCACTACCTTGAGCATCATGAATGCGTTAGCTGCAGTGCCAATGAATCCACCCTGATCGACAACGCCAGCATTATATGATCCGAGATCAACGCACCAATACCGAGAGGGCAAATCAAACCCAGCGTGATCGGGAGCTGACGTCGAATAGCCCGCACTGTAATCTCGGCGGCGATAGTGAGGATAGCCAGGCAAGTCCATGCCCATGTACGTACCCATATTACTTGCCGTGTGCAAATGGAACATGTCTGTGCCTTCGGTGTATGCGCTGTCTGCTTGGTCCACAAGCTCATCAGCAAAGCGAGAGAATTTTACGATCACTTTTGGAGTGCCAGCCGCTGAACCTGAAGCTCCGCTATAGTGGGTTGCCTCGAACTCATAATTAAAGTTGACCAACGCAAGCCAGCTAACAAGACTATAATCTATCTCGCTGGAGCCATGAACCGTAAGGAAAGATGCAAGCGAAGTCTGACCTTGTATCGGCAAGATGATCCACTCTTCGGTGTGAATCGCCCTTTTAGTTCCGGTATGACTAGCAGCCGCGCCCGTGTCAACAGCTGCAAATCCCATGCTCGGGAAACAACTGTTAGGACTTGTGCCTACAGCGGCCAGAACTGAGAACGTGCCGGTTGCTTTTGTGATCGTGAATTTAAACGTTCCGCCCTGCCTGGCACCATCGTAGGTGACGGTATAATCATTATCCCCACTGGCATCGTTGAGCCGCCGTTGTAACCACGCCGCCGCCACGTATGGATTCTTTGCGTACCTCGTGCCACCGAGCGGGTGACGTATGTCTGTGGTGAAAGGACCGCCAGTGGTATCGGAGAATTGAATCTCGAAATTCTTAGCCCATTCCCACTGCACAGTATCGTCGTCAGTGAATACAAACATACCAGTTGGCTCCCACACTTCATGAGCTGATGCAGTAAACAGATTGAGCCAATCAGCATGGCCAGCCGCAGAACTAGGGTTTGGTGCTGCATTAGGTATGACTATGCCAACCTCGGGAGGAATTGCGTTACGATCGCCGAAAGGATCAACACTATTCCGAAAAAGTAGACGGCCCATATCTGCTGATCGTGGGGCTGCTGCAATACGCGCATCGGAGCTTGGACGAAATGCGTCAAGTGGCATAGCTTAGCTCTCCAAAATTCCAGATTCAATCGGACGAATTTCACGGTTGTTTAGTCCGCGCTGCGTTACACTAGTAATGCGAGCATCAATAGCCTCGCCGCCAATGGTTGCGTGAATTACAAAGCTCGGGGGGCCTGATGAACTACCACCATCAAACTCAACCTCGCTCGGACCCGCGCCAGCACCGGTCGGCGCCGCCGTCTGAGACGCATCGCCCTCGTTCATAGCTTCAAGGTTATCCACGCCTATTCGGTTGACAGCCGCCGCGCTGAGCACGAACTCACCCTTATGCGCCATACCTATAGTTGCGGCAACAAATCCACCTTCGTGGAAGTTTGGTACGTTAAAGTTTCCGATGTCACCCCTGATAGCCTTGAGCCGCGCCAGCTTGCCACTGATGCCCTCCAAGAACCCAGACGCTGCACCAGCGCTAGCCTGGAAGAAAGACCTCTCATCGGCAGCCACCTTGTTCATAGCGCTACTCACGGAAGCTGACATGCTATTGAGACCAACGCCTACCGCATTTTCTATCTCACCGATACCAGCGCCCGCAGCATTGGCAGCCTCATTGAACGAGACAGCTATTGAGTCAGCGGTCTCATCAAATGAATTCGCGATGGCATCACTTGCTTCAACACTCTCACCACTCAAGCGACTCATTGATTCACTTACCGCATCAGCCGTACCCACCCAAGCCTCAGTGATACCGAGCGCAGCCTCATCGCCCTTAGCCATGACCGTATCAAAGACACCCGGAATAGCTCCACCCTCACCAAACTTCTCTCGCATCACATCTTCAGTAGCCTGAGTCTGAGTTGAGAAGGCTGTACCCATTCGACCTGCTGCCGACTCAGCAGCGTTTGCGCTCACGCCCAACATGGTCGGGATTGTTATGCCGAAAGCTGTACCAATAGCGTTCGTGATCGCATCGCCTACTCGCAACATAGTTAGCTCAAGACCCGTGCCGTGTTCACTGATTGTGCCAAGCTCAAGACCCTGCTGGATCAGCTCTGCGGTTTGAGAATCAATTTCCTTACCAGTACGGAGATGCTCGTTGTAGATCTCCTGTAACAATGGCGCCGTGGCTTCGTGAGTCTCATTGAGCGTAAGACCGGCGGCGTTAATTGCATTAAAACTATTGACAGCCTCTGTCTGTATTGCATCCCACGCGCCCGCTGTAAAAAAGCCAGCCTCACCCAAACCCTTTGCGACTTCCGTGAGCCCATCGAGACTTTCAAATAATTCCTTGTTTGCCTCGACCACATTACGAATCCGCATCATTTTTTCTGTGGCTTCGCTCGACGCAACGCCTAGCTCTTGCTGCTTAGCGATCATCGCATCAATAGATGGTCCCATCTTTTCTACGGCTGCAAGAAAACCACCCGGACCAGAGGACAGGCCAGCGAATACAGCAGCGCTCAGCTCACCCAAAGCCTCGAACCGTTCAGCCGTCAAGTCGGTTGCGTTTTCCCAGACCTTATTCATTCCATCGGCGGCTTTACCCATAGCCTCTGCAATAAATTCTGTGACGGCTGCGATCTCAAGTCCGCTAGCTTTGGCATCCGCAATAAATTTCCCGAAGGCCGGGGTCCATGTGTTATCCATTTCAACAGCGCTACCTATAAATTCTTGAGCGCCATCGTTCAAAGCTTCCATTCCTTTGGCAGCATCAATCGTTCCATCATTGATACCGTTCATCAAGGTTGCCATGCTAGTAGCAAACCCACCCATATTCTCAGCGGCCCCACCGATCTCGCGTTGGATGTCACCGATGTTAAGAGCCACGGCGGTAGCAGCATCACCGGTCTCTTCAAAGGATGCTGTGATTCTATCGGTAAGCTCAGCAGAAACTTCAAGGCCGCCTGTGATGTCCTCGATTGCCCCTGTGATCGCGCTCGTGTCATCACCACCGAAGAGACCACCTAGAATACCCTTGAGAGATCCGAACGCAGCCACTGCACCAGTGATAGCGCCCTTCAAATCACCCTTAAGGAAAGCAGCGTAGGCACCACCCGCTTGCTTGGCTATAGAGAAAGCCCCCTCAAGAGCAGCGCCCTTTTCAGCAGAGAGACCGAGAGACTGGGCTGTTTCATTAGCAATAGGACCAAGAGCGTGCAGCTTGTCAGAAAGAGAAGCTGTCTCATCGCCAAGAATGGTCATCGCCTTACCAGCGTTTTCGCTGAGCTTACCCATCACACCTAGCGGACCAGGAAGACCAGATATCGCACTACCGATCTTGAACAGTGAGCCTGCTGTGCCCTCACTACTAATTTGCAATATGCCCATTGATGTTGCGAACTGACCGGCCGATCCAGCGGCTGGTCCTAGCTTGGTTTGCATCTCTGCGATCTCAGCCTTGAGGTTTGCGATCTGCTCAGCGGTTCCTTGACCGCTGTCCTCCATGTTCTTAAGCGCCGTCTGGGCTATACCTAATTCCTTGGCTAGCTTCTCAGCCGCTGGACCGGTACCCGTAATCCTATCTTGCACAGCCTGTACTGCCGTTGCCGTTGGGTGTAGCTGTGCCTCAAGATCGGCTATGGTTTTCTTGAGCGCTTCAATCGCAGCCTGCGAATGCAAACCGCCCTCAGCCATATCGACAAGGGCTTGCTTATTTTTTATAAGTGACGCTTCGATGTTCGCAGTCTTGAGCTTCTCGAACGATGCTATAATTTCCTCGACTCCAGACCCAGCCTCCTTCAAGCCACCCCGAAGCTCACGCGCCCGATCCTCAAGCGCCTTGATCGCAGCAGCAGCACCTGGACCCTGAGTTGCCAGCTCCGCTAGCTTGACGTTCACAGCAACCAATTCTTCACGCATAGCTTTGAAGGTTGGGCCTATATGATTGGCATCGTCTACTAATTTTTTAACAGCCTCACCAACCGGAGCTAGCTTTTCTTTCGTAGCCTGGAGCCTAGCTTCGAGCGCAATAAAGGCAGGGCTACCCTCTTCAACTGTGCCCTTCATTGAAGCTAATAAAGCCTCAGTAGTTGTAAGCTCTGTGTTCAAAGCCTCGAACGTCAAGCCCTTAACTGACTCGGCCATCGCGTGCATAGCTGCACCGGCTGGAGTCGCCTTTGCCGTGAGCTCAGCGGCGCTAGCAGCAAGTTGCTTGAATGCCGGGCTGTTCTCTTCAACCGTGCCCTTCATCAAGGCCATCTGCCCTTGTACGGCAGCTAGCTCTTCTTGCATTCCCTTGAATGTGCCACCCTTCACAGACTCACCAAGCGCCTTGATAGCCGCACTCGCCGGCGTGGTTGTGGAGGTAAGCTCAGCAACTCGATCCCTAAGATTAGCTACAGCCACCGAGCCGCCCTCACTCTCAGCCACAAGACGCTTGATCGTGGCGTTGGTGATCTTGAGCTCTGCATTCATGCCAGCGAACGTGTCTTTCTGTACACTCTTAGCCAGTGCATCAACCGCATCGCCGAAACTGGTAGTGTCAGAGGCTGATCGCTGTAAAGCGCTACCCCTCTTTTTGAGTAAGGCGATACTTTGCAGCAGCCCAGCATTGAGCCCGGCGTCACTATTGGCCGACGCATTGTTTGCTGCGACGGTTCCCTGGAGCGCCTTGATCTGATCGTTAATTGCCGTCGTTAGATCGGCGGTACTCAGCCCTGCCTCATCGAGCTGTTGAATGCGATTCTGAATTGAGGCCACAGTCGCCGCCGCAAGTGCAGTCTCGGCAGCTGCCTGCTCTTGCCTCGCGGCCACAGTTTTCTCTGTAGTGCTTGCGAGCGCCTCTTGAACTACAACATTTTCTTTCGAGAGTTTGATTAGGTCTACCATCGTTGGAGCCATCTCACGTAACTGCCCAACGCTGATCCCCATCTCGGTTGAAACCTTACGGAAAATCTCTTGAGACTTAGCTGTCTCAGTATTCCAAGCCACCTGAGCATCTAAAGCCTCTTGCACACCGTTAGCACTAGCCGATGCGTTAGCCCCGAAAAACTGAAACCCTGACGCCAATTCTTGTATGGCAAGATCAGTGCTGCCAAGCTCATCAACAAGATCTGCTGACAGTTCAACCATTTTCTTGACCGCAAACCCAGCAGCTACAAGACCGGCCACTATTGCAACCGGCCCAGCAGATGCCAGCATGGCGGCGCTTACAGCCTTCCAAGCCGTGCCAAGAGCCTTACTAGCTACCGTGAAAAGGGTCGTGCCTTTAGTCGCTAGCTTCATCTGGTTAGGAATCTCTCGTAAGAAATCGCCTGTGGTTCCTAAAGCGCCCGCAGCCGCCACCGCCCGTAAGCCCTTAGCAAGAGCAGCCGCTGCGGGAACGGCCTTTAACAAAGCGCCCTCAATGGCTGAGGCTTTCACCGCTGTACCAATTGCGATAACCGCTATAGCTACATTGTCTAAATTCTTAGCAAGCGCAACCGCGCCCTTAATGCCACCCTTGAGAGCCGCGCCAAGAGCCGCGCCAACCGGGCCAATGACATCAGCGAGTACCCCAGATTCCTTGCTCGCCTGAATGAAAGCAGTGAGATCCTTGAGCCCCTCTTTGAGTGGTGGCAAGAGACCATCAGTTAACGCAGTGCCTGCGGTAAAAAGATTATTGATAAACACCTGGAACTGAGCAGCAACCGTATCCATCTTGGCAGCAGCCTCTGTGTTCAAAGCGGTGTTCTCTGCAAACGCTTTGTTAGCCAAGCCGAGCGCCTTGGTCATCAGATCGCCAGCGCCGCTCGCACGGAGAAGAGTATCCTGCACACGCTCACCAGCAAACCCGAGATCGTTCAGGGTAGGCACAATGTTAACGTTAGCCTTCCTCATCTCACCGAGGCCAGAAACAAACGCATTGATTGCACCAGCCGCATCCGTCTCAAACATCTCAACGAACGCATCAAGATCGCCGCCCGTCGCAACGTCAGCAAATTTCTGGAGACTGTCACTGCCAGTCGCTACCGCAACCGAGATATCTTTCATAACCTTTGAGAACGCCGTGCCGCCAGCCTCTGCCTCGACACCCACCGAACTCAGCGCACCAGCAAACGCAAGGATCTCTGACTCTGCCAAACCAATCTGAGCGCCAGCGCCAGCAAGGCGCAAGCCCATACTCACGATTTCACTCTCGGTCGTAGCCATATTATTACCGAGCTCAACGATCGTCGAACCAAGTCTATCGAACTCTGTTTGCGGCAACCCGGTTATATTGGCCAGTCGTGCGAGAGCTGTAGCAGCTACATCAGATGCCAGATTGGTAGCACCACCGAGCTTGATCATCGTCTCAGTGAATGACTCTATATTCTCAGTCTTAATCCCGAGCTGACCAGCGGCCTCAGCAACTCTAGAGATTTCAACGGCAGTGGCTGGCATCTCACTCGCCATCCGAAGGATGCCCTCCCTTAAACTTTCGAGCTGCTCGGTAGATGCAGTAACCGTTTTCTTTACACCAGCGAACGCGGTCTCAAAATTGACAGCCTCTTTGACAACGGCCGCGAAACCTATGCCTCCAAGCAGTCCAGAAAGCGCGGCCATCGGGCCTTTGAGATTGCTGACAGCGCTCTTGATTTTATCGAAGGCCGTCTTAGTTTTCTTGCCAGCTTTGTCCGAGGCATTGGCAAACTTATTCATGCCATCAACAGCAGTTTTGGAGAAGGATTTGATGGTTGGCGAACCGTTATCGTCCACGCCTATGACAAGATTCACATCTGCGATTTCACACCTCCTTAGCTAGTTGCGCTATAATTGGAGGATGTACAACAGATGGAATCCTATTCCCGAACACGTCTGGAATGAAGCTAGGACTCTGTATGAATCGGGCCTTAGCTACGCCGCTGTCGGTGCCAAGCTCAACTTGTGCGGTCGTGGCTTGAGCGATGGTCTGACTAAACGAGGAGTCAAGAGCCGTCCTATTGGTCCATACAGAGTAAACGCCCTCAATCAAAACGCGTTCGACTTCCTGACTCCCGAGGTAGCTTACTGGCTCGGCATGCTTATGGCTGACGGATGTGTATGGCGCGTCAGAGGTATGCACGCGATCAGCCTCGGGTTGAATGAGGCTGATCGCGCTCACATCGAAAAATTCAAACACTTCATGGGGTCGTCTAGCAAGCTGACCCTGAACAAGAGCAAAGTCGTGACCTGTCAATTCTCTTCGCGGAGAATCTTTGAGAGACTTGGCAGCTACGGCATGCACCCGAGGAAATCTCTCACCGCAAAAGTTAGGCCAGACATAGTTCCTAGCGCTGACTTTTGGCGTGGAGTGATGGACGGTGACGGATACATTACAGTAACTCGAACTGGCGCCAACCATCGATACCCGATAGCCATCACGCTTGTCGGATCCAGAATGATGCTTAAACAATTTCTTGTCTTCGTTCGAGGATACGTTCACACAAAGGCCACAGTAAGACCGACACTGACTAAGATTCACAGGGTTATGCTGAGCGGACGTTCGGCCGTCAAGATACTTCAAGTTATGTACACTGATGCTCATGTAGCCCTCGATAGAAAAGCTAAGCTCGCCGCAATTGCTGCTACCTATGACGCCTAGCCTTAGACACTGGCAAGCGCGTTCTACTGCCACCCCGTTTATTATCTCGGTCCCGTTTCAACTTGTTACGCTTCTGTTGCCTGTCATACTTTTCGCCCTGCACTTTTACAAACTCTCTCTCAGCCGCACGCACCAGCCTGAAAGTTTTGAGCGCATCCTTAGGATCGTGCTCATCAATCAGCCGCCAGGCTGCGTCATGTAACAACCCAACGATACGCCCTGACGTTGGCTCGAAAATTACCTGACTTGAAATATCTAAGAATATCTCCCATGCAATTCGGTTACCTATGTCGAGCGCGTGGCTCATGGTGCAACCGTTACAAAACTCTGGCGGCAATGTATGCCGCATGGCCTTGTAATATTTTGGGTTTGTTTTCTCTAACTCCTCAGTCTCATCTTGGCACGCGCCGCATGTGGTCTGCTTAGGCGCAGTTAACCACCATCGGACGTGCTCTGTGAGTTTCCCGAGAGCTCCTCTTGTTCTTGTTTCTGAAACTCAGAGAAATCGATAGCGGCCTGGCTGAGCCATTCGCGGAACCATATCGAGGCACCAACAGCTATGTCTCGAATCAAGTCCTTGGCGTCGCCGATCATCACACCATGAGAGTCTTTATCACACGGGATGATCTCTTCTTGAACTTCGGCCGTGAATTGAACATTGAGCTTGTCAGGATCCACGAACTCAGCGATGTGCTTGTACTTGAGACTCGCAAACCCTTTAATGATTCTCACGATAGTCTCTACGCCAATCAGCTCATCTTTAACGTTCGGTTCTTTCGTATTCCTGAAACCTCCACCACGCCGCACGGTGCGCATGGGCTTATCAGGGTCAACCGATTTATCTCGAACCGCCTCAAGCTCTTTGTCAGTGAGCGGTGAGATTGTAAATGTAGGAGTGTCTTTTTTTTCCGACCATTCCACATCACGAGTAGGCAGTGGTGCATCCTCTGCTACCTTGATGAACTTAACTTTGAGAGCCACGAATAAACCTCGTTGTGAGCCGGCATCGCCGCCTCTGTTGTACGTTGGAACGCAGCGCGCCCCGGTTACTTAGCGACGCCCGCCAGTCACGAGCGCCGCCACTTGACCATCGTTACTTATACGACCACCGATACGACCTCTAGCAAGGCGATAGCCTTAAGCGTTAAACCCGTGAGTACAGGCATAGCCAAGGCTAGCCAGGCGACTCTGATCTCGTCGTTGTCCTTGGCAGGATCACCGAACGCGGTGATGTCAATCGACTCTTCGATCTCAGCGTCACCACCAAGCGCAGGTGATGCGAAGTTTACTTGTTTGCATTGGATCGAAATCATCCGGCCCCTGCCGTCGATTTCGTGACCGATAGGTGTGATCAATTCTTTGTTGATTTGATCCTTAGCGTCTCTGAAGTGCTCAATGTTTTGTGTTCTGAAACACGCTGTGATTGCGCCACTCACATCACGCATAGATGGTGTTGAGAACGCAATCACAAACCGTTGGTCAGTCTTCTCACGCTTGTAAGTGATGTTGTTACTTAGCGTCCAGCTGATATCCAGAACCTCAAGGTTGGTACCCTGAAGCTGTACATAGCCTTTCCAACCTGGAGTTACTGTGCCTCGACTTGTTGCCATTGAGCTCGGCACCCACGGTGTAATGAGCGAACTAATCACATGTGTCGTTGCTGTCGTGCCCTTAATACCTCTGGTCATGCCCTGCATGTTGCCGGCCGTTGTCGGATCGCTTGTGATCGCGATCACTTCGTTATCGATCTTAATGATCGAGCCTGCACCACCATCGGCACCACCCTCGAATCGGAAAGCCGATCCTTGAACAGTCGTAGTTACTGCCGAGCCACCAGTGATAGCAGCGGCAAGCATGTCAGAACCAGTACGATACTCACGCATGTACTCACCACCGAACTGAGCCTCAGCAATACCATCGGCGCCCACATTGAGCGTGGTTTGATTGACCGTGCAACCGGTGTACCGGAACGAGCTGTGCCCTTGGTTTTTGAGCACCCCCACGTCGCCAGGGTTTGTCGCCACGAGCTTGTAGGTAACAGAGCCAAGCACTGTAGTGCCTACCGTTGAAGGTGCCGTAGCAAGCTCAGGAGACACACGGCAAAACCGAGCGCCGCCAACAGTCGCAGCCTGAGATGTGATCCACGTATGCTCGAACGTGCTACCCGTACCCTTGAGTACCATGATTGCAGTGTTCGTTCTGTCGATAGTGGAACTCAGATTGAATGTTGACACCGTGTTACCACCGGTAGAGATCTTTGTGTCAATAGATGTCACTTGGGAGCCCCATCCGGCAAGCATTAACGGCCCAACCTCTGGCGCTATCATTGAAACCCCAGGAGTGCTTGATGTCTTGAGGTACGTTGAGAAAGACCAAGCGCCCGGCTCTGCACGAATGTTAATAGGCTTGAGCCGCGTACGAGACGCCCGACGCTCAGCGTTTGGTTCGAGCTGGTCGGTCTGCACGAACGAAGCTTCGCCGATGTGATAAAGAGCGCTCGCGGTAACGAACGTAGTGACGTTGACACCTTGACCGGTGCCAGAGGTTTTCACATAGATCGCCTCTTCACGACCTACAGCGATAACCGGAGTGATAGGCATATGCTACACCTCCAACCCGTTCAAGGGTTTTCCATG
>SDBT01001844.1_pt1 | contig 37930 bp, 45 predicted proteins | sample 2277101 | NCBI WGS metagenome assembly SDBT01 (sample SAMN10404973, study PRJNA504765) | marine sediment metagenome | isolation source: marine sediment core GS10_PC15, 103 cmbsf | place: Arctic Ocean: Southern Knipovich Ridge | collected 2010 | reverse complement strand
CCGCAACGCCCATCGGCCTCGCGCACCGCACGCACCTTATCCCGGTTGGCATCCTCAATGTACGCCTGCTCAAGCACCTTGTCAGCCAACGCCATGGCACCAGATATGACGGGCATGCCTACGCCCATCATCACCTTGTCCGCGTCTTCGTACGTGCGGCGCGTGGCCTCGCCAGCTATGGCATCACCCGCTAGGTCCAGCCACGGATGCTCACCGTGCACGTCACCGTCATCAGGTGCGTTCACAATGCGTATGATGCGGTCAAGGCAGCGGGTTAGGCGCGGTATTTCGCGCACGATGTGGCTGGGTATCTGGTACACGCTGCCGTTCCTGTACGGGGCCAACAGGATGCGCCAGATGGTGGGCTGTATCTCGTGGGCAGCCCCGTACGCCCGCACCTTACCGGGCAGGAACTGCTTCAGGTCCATGATCACGCGGTTGACCCGCTCGGCTGCAGCTGCGTGCCGCTTACTCTGTTTCACTCCAGCCCTCCCGTTGCGTTGGTTAGTTGCTCAAGTAGTGCTTCAAGGCCAGGCGTCAGGTTGCGTGCCTTGCGCATGATGACAGCCAATACCTCGGCATCGTGCACGTCTAGGCGACGTGGGGTTATGCGCCAAGCGCGATGCCTGACGTTGCGCTTGTAGTGGTTGGGGCGCCTGTAGGTGCGCATGATCGGGTCGCCGTCGTGTCGCACCCCTGGCACACGGCACAAGGCGTGCACCATGGCGTCGGCTTCTTCCTTTCTGACGCCCTCCTCCATGAGGGCCTCGCGGGCGTTGTGCCTATAGAACGGGCCCACTAGCCTGCGCATCGTCTGCAGCAGCTTGTCAGCAACCCACTCGGGCGAGTTGCCCATCACGTGACCGTCACGACTGCGGGTTGTCTTCACGCATGGCCCCCAGGTAGGCGTCTGCTTGTGCGCGGCCTAGTATGTCACGCATATGCTGCGTCCCCAGGCTCACGTTGAGTTCGTACCCGCTACGTACCATCCACATGGCAGCAGCTACGCGCCACATCTGCGGCTGAACGTCGTGTAGAGCATGGTCGAGCCTGATGGCCAACGACTGGTCACCTGTGCGCTTTTCTATGTCGCGCCGCCTGGGGGTATCGTTCACAAGGTCCCACAACAGCATGAAATGCGCCCATTGCACCGCGTAGCCTTCAACAAACGCGCCTGTGAAGTTAGCAAGCGACGCGGGTGACATGGCGCCCTGATGCCTTTGCCTGAAATGCTCCACGGCATGCACGGCCTGTCCCAAGTCATGGAGCTCGTTGTCCCCCATCTGCGGATAGTGCCATGTCACGTGATCGTACATGGTGCCCAGTGGTGCCGCGTACACGCGGCCCATAGCACCAAAGTGCCGTTCGTATACGTGCATGTTATCCGCGATATGGTAGTAGTTGCCCACTTCCAGACCCGTGGCCCCGCACACCAGTTGAAGCAGGAGGCACCAGTTAGGGCAGTTCACCCCGCTGTAGCCCCAGAATAGGTCGTTGCTGCGCATGTGCACATAGACGTCCAAGTGCCCGTCGGGTGCGCACATGAAATGTATCGTTTGCGTGCACGGGTAGTCCTTGCTGCCTGCGATCCAATCACGTGCTGGGTCCCACAGGCTGATTATGGCCTGGCGTGTCCACTGGTCGCTGGTTAGCTGCTCAATGACACGCTTCACTTGGTCCTCTGTGCGTGTCTCCATGTCGTTAGGCCAAGCGCGCAATCGTGGCCCATAGCCTGCTCGCCAATTCATGCCGTCGTCACTGAACATGCCCGCGCCTGGCAAGTATGGCTGAAGCCAACGTATGTCCCTGCGGCCCTCCATTAGCCACGGGAACTCAGCCAACATGGTCCAGGGGTTCAGCTTCCTGTAGGGGTGCAGCGGTGCGTACGCTTGCGGGTTGAGCATCTTAACCACGGTCGGGCCAATGAGCTCGCGCACCTGTTGGCCACGCCGTTCCACAGTCACGCCCTCAGACGACACTTCATAACACAGAAGTTCAAAAGCCTGGTAGGCGTCATCACATGATACAGTGCGCATCTCAGTTGCTCTCATGGTGTTGGGTGGGTTTGCACATCTTATGCACAGCTTCCGCCGTTCCTTGCGCGCGTTTAGTAGCCAGGCAAGTAAGCCACCCCACTGCTGTTCGCAGTGGTGTGTTTACACATGTTCTCAGTAGTGCTGTATCTAGCCACCAGCTAACCCCAACAGCAGGACTGAACAGATCATTTATGTATGATCTTGAACTACCCACCAACCACCTCCCCTTGATCGCAAAGCCAGTACGCTGCGAACGCTGCCACTGCCTGGTCCTGGCTCTTCAGCTTGGATGGGTTACTGAATACGTCTATGCTGCGCTTCGCCCAAGTGGGTGGGACAGGGTTGCTCTTGCTGGACGGTCGCATGCCAGCGAAACTCCGCAGCTTACCCTGGCCAACCCCAACCACGCCAAGCTCGAAGGTCTCTGGCAGAGCGACGTTTATGATGCCTTCCTGCATCAGGATGTAGTTGGCCCCGCCACCCAGGTTTCGCCGTATCTCCTCGTATGCGGCGCCTTGTCCTCCGTTGTCCCGCACGTAACCGCACAGCCGTACAAGCTGGGCATGCCAGGCAAGCAAACGGGCAGACAAGCCATCCTCGGACCGGACATCCAGGTTACCGCAGCCCAGTATGCATGGCGGTGCGCCCAGCACCCTGACCAGGGCCCATCCTGTGTTTAGCCCCAGGTCCAGGCCGAGAGCGCAGCTTATGCCCTTCACGTCTTCTTTTCCTTTGCTGGCCGACGCAGGTCGCCGAACACAGCGTTCCATTCTTCCAGCGGCACCCGCAGCAGTCTCTTCTCGTTGGCGGGCCCGTCATGGGGGGTGCGTACCCAGTTGGGGTGGTGCCGGAGCCACGCCAGCGTCTGCGTGCGAAGGCGTTCGGACAGGATCTCGTACTGGCCTATCCCGACGAGGCGCACGTTAGTGTACTCGGTGGCGCAGTCCAAGGCCCAGGACTGTTCTCTGTCGGGCCCCTCCATTTCCAAGATCAGATGCTTGCTATGCTGCGCTTGCCTGTCCCACATGACGTCCCTGCTTCTGGGTAGCCCTGCCTTGGGTGGGTCCATGGGGCGATACTTCGGGTGCCACGGCGAGCAGAACACGATGCCACCACCGTGGGGCAGCTCTACGCATAGGGCGCGGGGCATGCAGTAGTTGATGAAGGCCTCACCATCCAACCGACCAGCGGTTGCCTCGTCTAAGGCCCACGTGATTGCGGCTTTGGAGCGCAGGCAATCGCTCTCGCCAGACTTAACACCTTCTGCCATGTGCATCTCCTGTTGCGGCCCCTGCCTGGCCAGGGGCGCATGATAAGCGCGGATGCGGCTTTCTCCAGGTCCGCGTGATGGGCTGCTACGCGTCTTCCAGGTCGTACCCGAGCTCCTCCATCTTCTTGTAGTAGTGCGCCAGTGCCTTGGGCCGCTCGTCCCGCTCGTACATCTCGATGACCACTTCCTCAGCCACGTTGTCCAGCACGTAGGGCAGGTCACTCACCTTGGGCAATTCGCCCACCCAAGCGCCTTCCGAAACTCTGATCTCAGGGGTTGCCGGTTCTGCGGGCGCAGTGCGTGCGCTCCGCTTCTTGGGCGCGGCTTTCTTCTTGGCAGGCTCGGGTTCAGGCTCCGGGTCCTCATCCGGCTCCTCGGGCTCTTCGTGCTCCCATTCCCCTTCCACCACTTCGTCCTCGGGCTCGCTCCCTTCTTCCTCGGCAGCAGCTTCGTCCAATTCCGCTTCTGCATCAGCGGCTACGCTGCTCTGGTCGCCACGGGCTGCGGCATCCCCGCCCAACTCTGGGAACACTTGGTGCGCCTGCACCGCGCCATCCCTGATGCTTTGGTACAAGCTGCGCAGCATGCCAAGCTGCTGCCCGTCCATGGCGCTCAACTCGTCCAGCTCCAAGTAGTGGCACAGCATGGCATCGGTCACGCCCATGCGACCGAACGCATCCTCTAGCTTGGAGATGGTGCCCTCCATGTCTGCTTCCAGGTCCTTGGTGCCCTTGCTGGCCGCTGTTTCACGCAGCATATCCAGCAATTCTTCCTTCACGTCAGGAGGCAGCAGGTCAAGGATTGCGTTGCGCACCGCGATGGCAGCGTGCCGCGCTATCAGCTCGCGGCTATCCCGCTCGTCCGGCGACTGCCACCCGCCTTTCTTGCGGAATATCTGATACGTGAACACCGCGTCCTTCTCCACCATGGTGTTCGTCTGGATGTCCCAGGCGTATCCGCGGATTACGATCTGGCCGTGCGGTGGGTGCTGCTTCTCGTTCTTCTCGCTGACTAGGTGGTGCCCGTAGCGCATGTTCCCCCACACGCGGGCAGCCTCCCTTGCGAAGCCCACGCTGAGGCCGTCTATCTCGTGGCCCCCGCGTGGGTAACTATACCGCGCCTTCGCTGCGAAGCCTTCACGTCGGCACGCTTTCTGAAGCGCAACGTAAGCCTGATTCTCGTCGCGGTGGTGCCGCATGGCGTGGAACAGCATGGCCATGACCGTGCCGTACGCCTCGCCCTCCTGCTGCGCTGACACATCAGTGCCTGTGCGCGTCAGTGACAGATCACTGCCCTCCATCCTTACACCTCCAGTTCAACTGCGGCGCGAAGTTGCTTTTCGCCCCACGAGGGAAGCCCGATGTCCATGATTTTGGACGGGTATCCGGGCCATTCACCCGACTCCATGCAACGGTGATACAGCTTCATCAGTAGGCGCACCTCCTTGCGGCCAAGTTCCATCACGTCGTCAACAATGCGGTACACAGCGATAAGGTGCGGATAAGGCTTTTCAGCGGCTATCATGTAGTGGTGCCGCATGGGCCGCTGGAGCGCCTCGTACCCTTCCGAATAATGTGCCTGCTGTGCGTAGTACCTGCGGTCGTAGAACGTCTTCATGAAACCGTTACGGCTGGCGTCCAGGCAGGACTTGATGTCGGTGCTGGCGCCCACCCTGTCACTCAGGTGGTCGGCGCGCAGCTTGGCGGGCTCCCCAGTTTCCGGGTCACGCCACACACCAGTCAGCTCCACGTCGCTGTCCTTGAGCGTCAGCAGCTTGCGCGCTTTCGGGTTGTGGAACTGCGCCTTCTTGGATAGGCAGTTGTCGCGCAGGCCAAGACAGATGTCGTAGTCGGTTCCGCTCAGGGCGATGGTGCCCGTGTTCCACGTCAGGGGCTTGTGCTGCCCGCAGCACCACCCCTCAGCACTCCCGAAGTACCTGCCAGGGTTGCCGCATGCCTCGCCCTTGCGCTTACCACTGGCCAGCTCTTGCTCGCAGTCTCCGGCGCGTAGGTACATCCGCTTGAAGCTGTCCGGCTCCAGGATGGCCGCGTGTATGGCGCTGCCGAGTATGGTGGCGTCGGTCTCTTTGCGCTTGACCTTGTCCGGCTCCTGTAGCGCGGCCCACAGCTTGGCGGGTGCCTCCTGGAATCGGCCAAGCCAGCTATTGCTGACGCAGGGTAGGCGCAGATATGCGCGCATCGGTAGGTTGGAGTGGAAGCCGAACTCAGGTATGGGCAGCGCGCCAGCCGCTACCATCACCTTCAGGAAGTCAGCGCGGCTTATCGGGGGTGGGCCATCCTGCTTCTTACGTGCGACTTTCTTGGCCATGCGTGCCCCTGTTGTGGGTTACGCCTCAGCCACGGGCACCGCCTAGCGTGCCTGTCCACCGCCTCGGCAGCTTTGCCCTACGCGGGGATCCACATCGTGACTGAGACATGATTACCATTCTGGCCGCGCCACCGACCCGGTGATGATGTTGTGCTCTTTTGCGGTCATGCTGTGGGTGGTGGGTCGCCTGCGTTGCCTCGGCTCCTTCCTCACCCCGAACAGTACGCGCCGCTCCTCGTCGGTCAGTTTCCCGAGGGCAGTACGTCTGATGTTATCGTTCTTGACTGCATTTAAGATGCGTTGCGACCCTTTCGTGCGGCACGCGGTGCAATAGGGCGTCAGCTTGGCGCTCCGCATCTGCCGCGCCTCCACGCCACATATGACAGCGATGGCGTTTATGGGAAACCTGCTGACGTGTTTGTGGTTCCCGCATGATTGGCACAGTAGCGTCGGCGCTGTGCTTATCGGCACCCTAGTCGTCCTGAACCCGTAATCGTCTATGTACGGTTGGCCGCGTGTATGACGCGCATTCACTAGTTCCTTGTAATTCATGGCAGTAGCTCATCCAGTAAGTATTGGCTCAGGCCCATCTGGCTCTCTATGCTGCGCCTTATGTGCGCATATGATCGCCCCCTGAACGGCTGTAAGGCCTCCTCCAGTACGTTGTCCTCTATGCCCAGCTTGTGCGCAAGTTCAAGGGCTGTGGCGCACTTGCCGAGTTCAATAGCAGCCGCCAAGACCGAGCCGCGGTATTGGCCAGCCAGTTTGCGTAGTCGTTTGTCACTCATGCTTTGTCCGGGGAAACCCCCTGACCCCGGGAGATACCAATTCGGGGCCAGGGGGCCAACAGGAGGGTGATGCCACGGCCAAACGGCACCCCCAACACGCACCACAACGGTAACACCCTCCCCAGGTGCGGCAACCCTGCACTAGACGACAACCAGCTCAGGCGCCTCCCAAGGCCGCAGGACGGGGAGCACCAGGCTAGGCCCTGCACAGGCACGGTGGACGGTCGCAAGGTCCTTAGGACTCACGACAGGAAGCGTCACCTGGCCCTTCTTGTCTGGCAGGAGGCCCGTACGGTAGCTGACGGCAGTGCAGCCCTTGCACGGGCCAGCCACCCGCTTTCCAGCGTATAGCATGCGCCTTATCGCGGTCATAGCGGGGTGGTCCCACGCATAGCGCACGTCTTCTATGTCGTGGATGTTGACCAGCTTCATGGCACCGCGCCAGTCGTTGCAGCACAGCGCCACCTCGCCATCGTAGCGCACGGCCAGCTCACGGAACGGGTGTGCGCATCTTTTATGCACAGTGTAGTCCAGCGGAGCAGCCGCGCCGCAGTGGTTGTTCATGCGGTTGCGATTGTGCGTGCCCTTGCTGGTGGTGGTGAGGTCGTCCATGAACACTAGGTCGTGAACGTTGGGCCTGCGCCTTCGGTGCGGGTTACCCTCCGGCTGCTCGGGGTAGGCCCACACGTTGGCCATGGGGAGCTCGCCACCGTACCACTCCAGCGCGTGGCGTATGCGGGGCACGATGTTAGCGTCCTCGTAATCGTCCAGGAGCAGCACGTTCAGTCCCGCATCAAAAGCGCTGAGTATGCGCCTGATGATGACGCCTGGGTCCTTGTGCACCCACCCGCCCCCGTTGCTGGTCATCATAATACTGGCACCGGGCAGCCGCTTGCGTATGATGCCGATCATGTTGTCCCGCTGTGGGTGCAGGCTGGGCTCGCCGCGCATGGCCATCTCAACGCGCGGGTTCCAGCCCGCTGCCACTACCAGGTCCATCAGTTGCAGCATGGTGTCCGGCTCCATGTAGTCGTACGTGCGTCGTGCGTCTTTGATGCCGTTCATGCCGCAGAAACTGCATCGCAAGTTGCAGCCGTACGTGAGCTCAATCTTAAGCGTGAACGGTGCCTCCTGTTGCTCCGTCATGGTTCCCTCCGCGTGTAGGTTGCTGATATTCGCCAGCGCAAATAAATAGGGGCCCCCTACCCAATACGGGCAAGGGGCCCCGTGTCATGAACGCGTGCTCACCGTTCGTACTCCATGGGGTCGTCCCGGGTCTCGTCGCCGTACGCATCCTCGACGCACACCAAAGGTTCCGGTTCGGTTGGTTGGCTGCACTGCACTAACAAGATCATCCACAACCCGAGCGCCAGCATTCCCCTAGCTACCTGTAGGTCTGTCATCGCTCTGTCTCCATGGGGTCGTCACGCAGTGGCGGGTTCGCGTGGTCGTACGCCTCCTGATGCGTGTAACCGCGCAACGTATCCGCCTCGGCATTGCGTTCGGCCTGGCAGAAGTCGCACAGGCCACCCATGCCCTCCTTGAGGACACCGCAATCACGGCACATACGCTCCTCGGCCTCACCCTTGGCATGCGCAGCGTCGCACAGGCCGCACTCGCCAGCGTGTTCGTTGCTGGGGTGCCCGCCCTCACGGTGGCACTGCTCCAGGATTGCGATCGCGCATGTCTCGCACGCTGGTGAACCAACCAGCCCTGATGCGTACGCGTCCGCATGACGCCCGCAGGTTAGGCACTTCATGCTGCCCACCCTGCGGCCCTGTCCGCCACCCTGTCCATCATGTAGTCGAAAAACTCGGGCTCCGACAAGCGGCACATCATCGCGTCGGCGTTGGCGCCCATGCTAACGGGCAGCTCCAGCGTCCCACCGTCGTCACCGCACCTCGGGCACGGCTCAGTCGCAAGGCGCGTCACCTTGCACCCGTGGTGCCTGCGCTCAAAGGCGTACCCAGCAGCCTCGTGCAGCCCCTCCCATGTGCAGCCCATGCCACCCGACTTCTCCAACGTGGTGGCCACGAGCAGCATGTGCGCAACTGCCGACCACCACCTGTACCGACCCACGATGCGCAGCGGGCCCAACGCGCCCAACCCTGTGCCCGTGCCGAAGTCGTGTATTTCCAGTGTCTCCCCGTACGCCTCCCACTCGGCGCCCACGTAGTCGGCCAAGCGGCTGAAGAGGATCCTGGGGTTGTTGGTTAGGTTGGCCATGCGTGCCTCCTGTCGGCCGCGCGTGATTGCGCAGCATGCCCGCCAAGAGGTTTGACCCCCTTGGCGGGTGGCGTAGTCGGCCGGGAACTCCCAACCCTACAACCTACGCCTCGGCCGGAGCGTCGTCCTGCGTGATGGACTTCGCGCGGCTGGCACGCTTACGCGGTGCCGCCTTCTTGGTGGCAGCATTCGCCTTGCTGTTGCCCTTGCTCGCGGCCTTCTTGGCAACCTTGGGCTTACGCGCCTTGACCTGACGCTTCACCTGCTCCAAGCTGGGCTTCGCACCCTTGGCGAGCCGGAACTGGGCACCACCCTTCTGGTCAGGCACGACCTCGTAGCTGGCCAGTAGCTTCACCTGGTGGTCAGGCATGGGCTTGCGCACCCGCGCATCCACCATGCCAGCCTGACGCCGGAAGTTGCGGATGACACGCAACGACAGGTTCCTCCAATCGCCATCGGTCAACCCGCTGGCCATCGGGTGGCTGCTGAGCGACTCCTTGATGGCCACAGCTAACGGGCCATTCGCTGTCCAACCCTTGCGCAGCACCTTGGCGCCGATCTTGATGGCGTCGGGCAACAGGGCGAACCGCTCCTCGCGGGCTGCCACCAGTTGCTCGGTGTTGCGTGGCGTCACCGGTGCCGCCTTCTTGCGCACGGTCTTCTTCGGTGCGGCTTTCTTGCTGGCGGACTTCTTGGTGGCGCGCTTCCGGGGTGCTTTCTGCTCGGCCATGATTGGCCTCCTGTTGTGCTGGCTACGATATGGGTGCGAGTAGCCACCAGCAAACTACTCGCACAAGTGACAACGGCTGCGCAGGCTTTGACACCGTACGCAGCGGGGCCCTACGCTATGGCCCACCGTGGCGCTGGCGCCTCCAGGCCCAGTACCACCATGACAACAGGCAGCCCCACGTAGCGATCGCCCTCCTGGTGGTACCCGTGTAGCACACGGTACCCACGGCAGTCGGGGCAGCAGGGGTCGGCGTGCTCAGGCTGCTCACACATCTCGCAGGCAAACACGTCGTCGTTTGACAGCAGCCCCAGGTCGGGGCGGTCAATGCTCATCCACCCGATGTTGGTGGGTGGGTCGTCAACCACGTCCACCAGTGGTAGGCCCGTACGGTCGGCTACCATCTCTGTCGCGTTGGCCATGCGTGTCCTCCTGTCGGCTGCGCTGAATACGCAGCAAGGCCGCAACGGGCTGTGACACCCGCTGCCGCTGCCTACACATCCTCACCCGTTAGCGGGCTCACTGCCAGCACCTTGTCAACCATGTCCTCAGTGACGCCCTCGGCCAGCCCGTCGTCGTCGCCAACCTCGCGGTCGGCTTCGTCCACGCACACCGTGTACCACACTAGGCGAAGGCCCCAGCTTTCGTGGTGCTGGTCCACCGTAACCTCCAGCACCTCGCACCGCTGTGCAGGCAGCCCGTCAAAGGGTGCCAACAACAGCCTGTCACCTACCCTGTACTGCGCCACTAGCTTGTCCGTCCTAGGCCACCTCCGGGTAAGACTCCCACCAACTGCGGCCTTCGTTGCTGCACTGGTCCATCAGGTCGAAGCCGTCCGAATACTCAACCGTCACCTTGAAGACGGGGGAGAAGCGGCCAGACAAGCTGTCCCGCAGTATAGTGGCACCCCTCTTAGTCTTGTGTCGGATGTTGTACACCTGTGAGTCGTCCAGGCATTCCGCTACCCAGTATGTCAGCTTCATGGTGTGGTACCTCCGTGTTGGGTTTGGCCGTTCTCCTGTTGGTACTGCAAATGGACGCCGGAGCCTTGATGCTCCGGTGGTGGCCTTGCTACCACGCGCCTCCTGTTGTTCGCCAATTAAGGTTGGCGCTACCTGTCCCTGTGCGCAGCTTAACCACCGTCACCCTCGGGCCGTAGCTGCCAGGTTGCCCCGACCGACGCTACCCTACATTTCAAAGGTGCCTGGGTGGCCTTGCTAGGCCGCCTTGTGCTACAGGCTATGGCCAGCAGGTTGGGCGGTGCCGCCCCTACGCTCGCTGGAGAGCGCGGCCACCGAATTGCTTTGGTGGCCCAAGCGCGGGGTTCCCTGGTTCCGGCATCCCTGTCCGGGGGTCCCGCTGGTGCTGCTGTGGTGTGTTGCCGTGTTCATGGACCGAACTATAGGTATGAGCCGCGCTATTGCAAGGGGCCAGTATATGGACCGTGGGCGCTCTCACACGAGGGAATGCCCTAACTACTGACGGGGCAAGGTGTTATGGATCTCAACAAATCTTACGTATATGGGCTGATTTTGCCCTGATTCTGCCACTGGCGCCTCCCAGTTCAGCAAGCTAGCCGCCACTTTTGTCAGGACAAAACAGGTAGCACAAGCCCGCGCCCACGGTGCCCGCTATGGCGATAAGCCTGGTGTTCCCGGCCAGCTCGCTGACCCAGCCCGTGCGGGCCACCCGTTGGAACGCTGCCACCTGTAGCTCCAGGTTCGCTATCTCCTTGCCTGCGATGCTGTCGCCGTGTGCCCACAGCAGGCGCTCGTCACGTAGCTGCACCCGTAGGCTGCCTATGGTGGCCAGCCTGGCAACGGCCACGGCTGTGACGCTGTCCACCTGCGCCACTCGCAGGCTATCAGCCCTTCGTACCATGGTGGCCACGCTTTCGGGCACCACCTGCACGATACGCTCTACTACGGTGGCGGCACGGTTGCCAGCAGCTACGGCAGTCACCAGCCGCACAGAATCAGCAGCGTGTGCGCCGTCGCCAGTGGTGTCAGTCACGGCCATCACGCTGTCGCGGTCAGCAGCATTGGCACGGGCAGCTTCCACTAGCTGGTCACGCTGCTGGGCAAGCACGGCCACTTCGCCGCTTGCGCGTGCGTATCGCTGTGCGTAGGACACCAGCCCACCCACCACCGCCCCCACTGCCAGCGCGAGAGCGAAGCGGCCAGCTACCGCCCACGATGCGGTCACCTGAGTGCCTCGCGCTCTGCCTTGGCCTTCGCATCTTTGACGCGGTCGGCAAGTAGGCCCCGCTTGTCTATGTAGGTCTTGACGGGCTTACGCAGTACGGCGATGGCCAGCACTGCCCCCACTACGACGAGAAAGAAGATTGACCCTGCGTCCATGTTGCGCTCCTTGTTATACGAACAATCCCACCAGGAGAATGGCTGCTATGATGCCGAGGATGATGTCGCGTACACGGTCGTGCTGGTGCACCGTGAACTCTATCGTGGCCCAACCCTTGGGCAGATTGACTTGCGTGTCGCCCTGCTCAATGTTCACGGTGGGTGCAGCCACATTTATGATAACCTGTTGCTCGTGCGTAAGCTGCACGGAGTGCTCTTCGTGGCCGTCGGGCTCCGGTGGCTCCAGCGGGGTGTCCGAGATTGTGTCACTCATCTGCTATGGCCTCCTTAACGTGTTCCCACACCATGTGCCCGATGGCAAGGTGCACTTCCTGGGCCAGCGCCACCACCCTGGTCGGTACCACTATGGCGATGTCCACCTTGTGCGCAACGAACCCGCCATCTCCGGCCAGCAGCGCAGCGGTCGATATGCCCACGCCCCGCGCTGCGTGCAGGGCCCGCACGATGTTGGCTGATCTGCCTGACGTGCTGTGCACCACCAGTAGGTCGTCACACTGACCGAGCGCTGTTATCTGTGCAGCGAATACGCTGTGGTACCCGTGGTCGTTGGCCTGCGAAGTTAGCACGGACGAGTCAGTAGTCAGAGCCAAGGCGGGCAGCCCCACCCCTACGTACTCGGCCGCCAAGTGTTGCGCGTCGGCTGCGCTGCCACCGTTGCCAGCGAACATAATCTTGCCGCCACGTGTGATGCAGCGCACGGCAGCCTCGGCCAGCGCGTCGTACCCAGACAGGCCCTCTTCATCAAGGGTGCGCCATAGGTGCAGGCGCTTGGCTACCTCGGCCGCGAACAACATCGTTACCTCCCCGTCAGGCTGTCACAGATGGCCACCAGCCCCACAAGTATTAAGGTGTCACGGCTGGTACCTATGCAGCTTAGACGCGTCTGCGTCTCCATCAGCAGCGCACGTCGCGCACGGCTGGCGTCCCTCTCCATGTCGCGTGCCAGGAACGTGTCTATGACGGCAACGTGCGTTTCGAAATCCTCCACGTGCCCCATGTATTCCTCCACGTGTTCGGCTGCCACACCCCCAGGCGTGGCCAGCCTACCACCGAGTGCGACCCAGCCACCACCCATCACGGCAGCTAATGCACTGACACTGAGGGCCTTCGTGATCCACCCGTTGCGCTTCGTCATCACTTTTTCCACGGCAGAAAGTTGGCTCCAGCTGCAAACAGTCCACTGGCCCCCTCGCGGTCTAGGAACCAAAATCCTATACCCACGAACGCCAAGCTGGCACCGAGGTCAAGCGCAGCTATCGCGCCACGGTAGATGGCCGTCAGCGCGATGACCACGCCCACCACCAGCAGCAGGACACCCGCAAACGTCTTGACCATCTTGGTCTTGAGGGTCAGTGCTGCGGCCTTGCTGCGCTCCAGTTCGTATGCCTTGTCGTCCTTCGCGTCCCTGCTCATATCCTGCTCCTTTAACTGATAGCGACTGGCAGTGCTTCCTCAATCAGGAGCACACGCCACGCGCAGTCTACGTCTTCTATGGCTAGTAGTTGCCCGCCGAATACACCCCCACGTCGTTTCAGCAGGTAATCCGGTATCCATGATATGTCAACGATTACCCACTCACCAGGCTGGAAGGTTGCGCTGAACGACCTACGCACCGGGATGCGCACGGCCTGGGCACCGTTAACGTAACGGTCGAACACGTATAGCCTGCGCTCCTGCGCGTGTAGCCATCCCTGCTCAAGCGTTAGGTCAATGAAGGGCTCGCCCGTGGCACCACCGTTGGCAACAAACGCCTCTGTATCGTAGCTTGCGGTCTGCTCGCCGTGCCGCGTGATAGACGCTTCATCGCGGAACTCTATCTCTATTTCCCTGATGCGCAGCTTGTCGGCGCTTACGGCATCAGCGAACGACTCGTACTGCATGACGCGCTGATACTTGAAGCTGAGCACGTTGACTATCTGCTCGCCAGCGTTCCAACTGGGCACGGCCTCAGTGACAGCGTTTGTGATGATGGGCAGCACCGAGAAGTCGGGCGGTGGTACCTGTGACTTCGGGCTGATGCGCAAGTCAAAGTCCAACGCGGGCACCCAGCCAGAGGGCGCGTACAAGTGCTTCTCAGACCACTCACGCACGTCTTCAATGGGCTCCGTCAACCGCATACGCACAGGGTCCACCATCCGCAGCACAGCACTCGGGTCGTACCGTATACCGGACGGTATCAAGTCGCCCGTTATGGCATCGCGCGTAGAATAGACGCCATCGTACAGGTCCCTTAGGAACTCGCCTATGGTGTACTGCGTGCCGGTTATGCGCATTTCTGCGGGGGTGAGCCCGTCCTGCATTATCGTCACGAGTATGCCATTGGGCCCGCTTTCATTGAAGCTGAGCACGGGCACAAGGAACGCGTCGAACTCCGCATCATATACTATGCGAATGGTACCTGGGATTGCTGCTATTTCGCTCCATATCTGCACACGGTATACCCGCCCACGCATTGGCGGGATAGGTATGAGGGGGATGGTGACTTGCGTGTTGCCTATGTCAAGCCCAGTGAAGGATATGTTGACGGTCCAGGGTATGTTTGCGCCAGGCACAGGGATGGGGTCGCCCACTTGGAACCACACCAGGCCGTCGCCTGACGAATAGAAGGTAACGATGGCCACTAGGGGGTCAAGGTCCGCACGGATCCACGCCTTAGCTGCTGCCGAGTATTCTACCGAGGCGTTTGATACTGTGCGGCGCTCAACGCCGTCGTCAAAGATCTCGCTTCCGGTTATGCCTACCTCTATGAAACCGCCCACCCTGAGGGCGAGGTACCAGTTGCCAGGGCTGTTGTACACGACCCCAGTCTCGTCCCAAGTGTTAGGCGCAATCTCTGCGCGGAAACTCATGTTCCCAGAAAGATTTAGCAGGGAGTCGTGCTCGGACCTGGCGAAGTTGTTTAATTCCGTGCCCGCTGGCAGCCACAGGTAGGATTGCAGGTCATTGAATTCTATGTGCGTGGGCGCGAACTCGGTCGGCTTGCCTATCCAGCGTACGATTACTTCTATGACCTGGCCTTCAGCAGGATATACAAAGTCCGTCTTCAGGTTGCCAAGTTCGTCTACACCCTGTATGTCCACCCACCGGACGGCCCTCTCCACGTCCTCCTCAAGTTCTGTGGTCTGTCCTGTGAACGCGCGGAACAGGTTCTTGCCCCACAGGCTCGCGCCACTGCTGCCAGCAGCGGGTTTCGCAATCTGTTGCCCTGTCCATATCGTATCCGATGGCTTGATGACAATGTACTCGTCTTCGGTGCCAGCGGGCCGCCACAGTATTTCTATGTCCGGCCATGTGAAGAACACCGGGCGGCTGCCCCCTGTGGTTATGACCTCGGCGGCACCCGCTTCATATACGCTTTCCGGTAGGGCAAGGAACGTCTTGACTTTCTGCGATTCTGGCTGTAGGCCAAAGAATGGATTGTAGGTGCCCGACCAGTGGGTGCCGAAGTCCACATAGCCTGCACGCGGCTTACCAGGCGTTGACGAGTTACGGTAGAAGAACGAACCTAGGATGGGCTCAGTTGCGGCTATGACCCAGTGCTCGTCACCAGTCTCAGGGTCAATGGATTGCCCGAATCCCATCTCCACGCCCATTGGGAGCAGGGTGGTTGTGCCAAACCCAGCTTCAGTGAACGCGCGTATCTTGCGTTCGGTCTCGCGGGTGTCACGGATAGACAGCCGATACGCTGCGTACGTATCGTCAAGGCGCGGGCTGCCACCTGGCCCATCGGCTATGGTCACCCAGCCCAGCTCAAAGGATATGAAGCGCCTCAGCCTGAACCTGCGGCCATGTACCGCGCCCACACCTAGCTCTGATAGGCGTTGCGTCACCCACCCACTGTCCTGGTCAGCCACAGTCTGGTTCTTGTCCACAATAATCACTTCTACCTGCGCGATAGTTGCGGCACCAGCTATGATGTCGATCTCCTGCTCGCCATAGTTCTCGGGCTCGTCCAGGTAGGGGTTGAAGTGCCCCCTGTCCGTGCCCACTTCCCACTTCACCGTTTCGCGGTCTTCCTCGTACGCCTCCAATATAAGTGAGCAGGGGCGCCCTTCAAACGGTGGGTTGAATGGCTCCAGCGGGTCAGTGGGGCCACATTCCTCAGTGCCCTCAAGGATTGGCAGAGCAGACCAGCTTACGAAGTTGCGGGCACCGTTGGCGTCGCCCCACAGGGTAGACGCAAACTGTTTCGATGCCATGCCAAGGCAGCCTGGAAGGTACGCTGTCTCACCCTGTGTTGCGCGCAGGTTGTGCCATTTATCGTAGTGCCAATACCCCGAGGATGGTGCGTCCAGCCCTGGCCCGTCAGCGCGTGTGCGTATCCTAATGCGGTTGCTGTCAAGCGGGTCAACTTCCACACGAGCGCGTATGGTGTACATGCTGTATCGGCGCCCACAAGTCCCGCTCGCAACCCTTGGATCAATCCCTGGCAGGTGGCCTTCACGATACTGCACGTTGTTGCCAGCGAACAAATCCGCGTCTTCCCAGCGCGGCTTGTTGAACCAGGACGGGCCATACATCTTGGAGAATATCTGCATACCAGCAGAGTTCTTCGCGTCGTCGTCTTCCCGCACCAAACCAGCCCACGACAGATTGGTCTGTGCACGGCCTAACGCGTCCAGCGATACGCCCCCCTGCATGGTGTAGTAATCGTCACAGCAGCCGAACGCGTGACCCTTGGCCAAGTATGTGAGCCCCACGAATATGCCCGTCTGCTCTGGTGCCACCCCGCTGGCAGTGTCAGCAGTTTCAGATATGCCATTCGTAAAGAAGCTAATGCCCGCAGACCAGCCCTCAATATCAATCGCACCTTGTACGCCAGCGAACCCACCCTCACCCGACCACAGGTAGAAGCGTAGGGTTACATCGCCGCCGATTGACTTCTTAAGATCGTGGTCCGCCCTTGACGACCACGGGTGCCCACGCAGCGCGATGATGTCACGTGTGGTGCCACCTTGCCACCAGATTTTGTCCCCGTACGGCGCCTCAGCTGCTGGGTCACCCCATACTCCTCCAATCTTTTTGGTGCACCACATTGTCCCGAACTTATCCTCGGGTATGTCGAACTCGCGCTTACTCCACGCCGACATCTGCCCCACATTGTCCACAGCAAAACTCAGCGACTCAATTACTACCGTGGGGTCACCAGTGTCGTCGGTTGCGCGTAGCCTGTAGTCTATACCATCAGCCAGTAGTGTTGTGTCCAGACTGAAGCTGTATTCCTGGAGACCATCGCCGTCGTTGATGTTCGTAGATAGGCCGACCACGAGGGGCGTATAGGTAACGCCCAGATCATCGCTTATGTCAATGTCCCATATCTTGTCACTTTCGTTCACACGCAGCTTGCACACAACCACCCCAGCGAGCGGCTCACCTGCGTAGGGCGTAAACCACCCGGTGCCACGCCAGTGCTCGAAGCTGTCTGGATTGGCGTCAGGGTTCCAGAGGTATCCCTGTGGTGTGGTGGGGCACCCCAGCACGCTAGCGGGCGCTACGGCCAACGTGGTGAAGTCTTCGCCTACCGACCACGATGAGAACCCGCACGTACGGCGCACCCTGATTTCAGCAGTGTACGCGGTACTGATGGCCAGCCCCGTGAACGTGTGCTGGAACCGCGAGCTGCCCAGCTTCTGGATTTGCTGTACTACGAGCCCACCCAGTAAGATGCGGAAGTGCGTTTCTATGTACTCGTCAACTGGCACTGTTGACAGCGTAACCGCAACGTCCGTGATGCTGCCCACGCTGACGCTCGGCTTATCACCGCAACCGGGATTCGTGGTGGTGGTGAACATCTTGCCATCGCTGTACAAGCCGAACTGGCCCTCGTCATCGCGCCACCTTGCACGCGCCCAGTGAGCGGTACCATCCTGTAGCCCTGTGGCGTTGTGCGCCTCCAGGTCCGTGTCGCTGAGCACGTCGTGCACGATAGCTGCGAAGCCTGCGTCCGTGGCGACCTGCCACTGCGTGTCCATGTGCACGCCCGACCCGCCAGCGAATGCGTTGGTTGACAGGCTAACCGCATTCTCCGAAACGGTGCCCACCGTGAGCACAGCCTTGTCGGGGATTTGTGCTTCCAGGTGCTCCAGCTGCATGAAGTTGTGGAGCGGTAGGGAGGTGCCGCCTATCCTGTCGGCGTCCATCCACATGTCGCCCGCGTCAGTGAAGCCAGCGTCAGTGCCGCTCAGCTGGAACGAGCCTGGCTCTGCGGTGCCCAGTGCCCACCATTTCGCTTGTACGCTGCTGCCGTTCACTTCTATGATAACCCAGTGCCACGTACTGATGCTGAACCCGGCGGCTGCGTCAGAGTCTATGAGCCCGCCTGGCCCACGCAAGAACGCGTCGTTGTCGCCGATGTCCCTGTGGAAGTGTACGAAGTAGCCCTGGTCCCCTACGCCATCCCAACGAGCGCCGACGACGACGGCACCGTTGGCATCGTCAATGCGAGCGAGCGCCACCACCCGCTGATTGGCTATGGATGGGCCACTGGTCCACACCAGGCGCGCAACTTCTGGCGACCACGCGCCTGCGTTGCCGCCAAGCAGCACCCTATCAGAACTGAAATCGCGGTTCTGTAGGCGCCCGTCGCCAGCGAACTCACCTGTACTGAAGTCGTCCTCTATGAAGTGGTCGTTATCGCCAGGCCCTGTCCAACCACTTGGCGATGATCCCAGCGTCTCGCCAGCCCATCCTACCCAGCTAGCGTTTATGAACTCGGGCGTACGTAGCGGCAGCACCACCCACGGGCTCCAAGTGCTGTTGTCCTCCTCCTTCATACGGCAGCGTACTTGATAGACCGTCTGCGCCACTAGGCTGCTGAACACGTGCGAAGTGAGGTCCGTGCTTATCTCACCAGTGTCCTGTAGGGGCGTGGAAAAGTCGTCAGTCTCACCGTCAAGTTGCCACTGTACAGACTCCTGCGCTGCCGCAGGGTGCACGTAGTCGCCGGTTACTGTGATGGTGGTGGGCTTCAGCGTGGTTATGCGCAACGGTGGCGGCAATGGGCCGAACGTAAATACCTGCGTGTCGCTTGTGCCCCACGTCAGGTCGAACGCATAGAACTGCGGGATCCATGTGGTGCCATCCGTGCTGGCCTCTACACGAAGGTGGGTCGGGCCAGTCTGCGACAGGTTGACGCGTAGGCTGACCTCAACGATGGCCTTGTCGTTACCTACACCGAAGTCGTAAGCTACCCATGTCCAGTCGAAGTCAGCGCTGACCCACTTGGTGCCCGTGTCATTGTCGAATGCGTTAGCAGCCGATCCGCTGAAAGTGCTACGGACAGAGGGGGTGCCAGATCCTGTCTCGTCAGAGCCGCCAGCGGTAAGCCGCATCTCTATTTCAGCAGCTTCTCCGCGCCTACCACCATGCTCTATATCTATGTAGGCTAGCCGCCAGTGCCGGAAAGCTGTCATCTACAGGGCCCCAAAGTAGTCAATGTTCCAAGGCGTTTCGGGTAGGTCTGCACGGCGCAGCTCTATGGTGAACTCCAGCACCTTCGGGTATAAGCCCGAGCGCGTTGGCTGCATGCGCGTTCCGGCTGCTGGCGTGTGCAGGTACACGCTGAACGTAGTGAGCGGCACCGTCAGGGTGTCGGGCTCGAACGTAAACAGCTCCTCGGTCTGCCCCCATGCTACGAGGCTAACAAGGTTGGGCCATTCGCTTTCGTAGAAACGCAGGGGCACCACCAGCAGCTCATCCGCGCGTACGATGTGCGAGGCGCCAACGCCACCAGCGGCCACGCGCCGCCCGCCTATGGTGGCCTCACCCTGTGTCCAGGCACGCTGGGGCAGCTTGAATTGATACGTGATAATGCTGCCACCGACACCGTACGTGAACTTCGGGCGTAGTGGCAGAAAGGTGCTGTCAAAAGGCATTAGCCTCCTCCCCTGTGTATGCGCACCCGCGTGTTCCTGCCGAACCTTTCCTCTACCTGTTGCATCGCACCCGCCACCACACGCTGAACTCGCGGATTAACTGCGTCAAACCCTTCACCTATTAAGTGGATGTGCACCTCGGGGCCGCCTTCCACCTGGCTACCCGCACTCCCTGGTCCGTTTGACCCGAAGCTGGCGCCTCCGGCCCCTCCGCCCTTTCCAGCCACATTGGGGCCGCTACCACCCCCAGCGCCACCCAACGAGGCCGACAGGCCCTGCCACGCGGTGGCAATGGCGCCGAACTTGGCGGCAGCCGTGAAGTGGCCAGCCGCAGTTGCGGCAGTGAACGGGCTCAACAGTGCAGCGAAGCCCTGTGCTAACTGTTCCGCAGCTAAGATGGCATTCTGCTTCGCCTTGCCTGACGCCAATGGCCCGATGCTGGCGCCGAAGGCTGCCCCCACCAGCTCCCCGGCGATACTTGCAGCCTCGCCCACCGATTCTGATTCGTCAGAGACCAGGGACATGGCTCGCCGTACTTCGTCCAGGCGGCCCACAAGATCCTGGAACCGCGCGTCGGTGTCCGGTATACCTTCGTCGGCCAGCACGCGCAAAGTACTCAGTAAGCTGCTCTCTTTGGCGCCTAACGCATCAAACTCCTCACCCAGTAGCCCAGCGAGTTGCAGGTTGGTTGCCATCGCCGTGGCGTGCCGCCCCAACGCCTCGGCCACACGGTCAACCGCATCCATTTCTTCATCAGCTTTCTCAGTGGCTGCCACGAACGCCTCCTTGGCAGCAGCCAACCCGCGATTGAAAGTGTCCTGCGAAATGCGGTCAGCGTCCAAGTGCTCACGCAAGGTGTTGAGCGTATCGTTGAATATCTCCGTCTCGTTGCGCAGGCTCTGCGTTATACGGATAGCCTCGGCAGCGGCAGCCTTACGCGCAGCCTCAGCATCAGCAACTGACACCGCTGGGCCTGGTGTGCCCGTGGATTCAGGCGTTATGTCAAACGCATCGCTGGCGCCTGGTGGCACAAATACCACATCCTCTACTTTGTTCGCATGCTTGTCTATGGCCACGCCCAAATCAAACACCAGTTGTGTCAGGTTGCGGACATCCTGCTGGGCCTCTGTGGTATCAAGGCGTAGTAGGCGTCTGCCCATCAGGTTGAGCGTGGCCACCCCGAGACGGAACTCTACCATTCGCAGGATGGTCTCGTCTATGATGCGTTGCCACAGGTTGATGGGGCCATTTATGACTGCGATGAACATCGTGCCTATGAACGCCAGCGCGTTAGTTGCCACCTGTAGCGCGGGTACTAGGTCGGCCTTCAGCGCGTTGGCTGATGTCTTAAGCGCGTCCCCTGCTGTACGGCTGGCCTCCTCGGTAGCAGCTAGCGCGCCATCTGCGTTCTGCAACGACTCTGTCAGCTCGTCTATTTCAAACGCGCCAGCCCTGATGTCCACGGCCATCTTGGCGCCCGCACGTTGCCCGAAGGCGTCAGCAGCTATGGCGCCAGCGGCCAGGTCTGAGTCTGCTTCTTTTATGCGCTTGATAAACTCTGCAAACGCAGACGCACCGTCAGTCAGCCCTTCCTTGGCCAAGTTTGTGAACACGCGGTTCATACCCGCAGCGGCCTCGGTGCCCTTGATGCCGCGCCGCTCAAACTCAGCGAACAGTGCTATCTGTTCGTTTATGGTAAAGCCCAACTGTGACAGGATCGGGCCAGCTTCCTTTAGGCGCTCTGCCAGTTCTGTAACCGAGGCACCCGTCAGCTGCCCAGCAACCGTCAGGCGGTCCATGAACGGTATAGCCTGCTCTGCATTCAGGCCATACCGATTTATAAGCTGCCCGACCACCAAGGTCGCTTGGGTTACGTCAACGTCATTTGCGCGGGCAAAGTCCAGCGCAGCAGACGTGACGGTTTGCAGCTCTGTGCCAGTGATGCCCAGCAGGGTGTTGAGGTTACCGATGGCAATGGACACGTCGCCGATGCTTTCGGGCACCGTTGCGAATACTGCCTGTGTGTCGCGTTGCAACGTACGGAGGGCAGCACCTTGCGCGCCAGTCAGGCGGATAAGCGTGCGCCGTGACTCGTCCACAGCGTTGGCGAAATCAATCACCTTACGCACAGCAAAGGCCGCGCTCACTGCGAGGCCTAGCTTGCCGAACGTGCCCTTCAGCGCGGTGGTGGCCTTGCCCACCCTCTTGAGCATGGCCTTGGCGCCACGCTCTGTCCGTATCGCAGCCGCTCTATCCAGGACTAGCTGTACTAGTCGTTTGATTGGGCTAGCCATCAGTGAATCACCTGCTGGATATCTGCCCTCCAACCTACGTAATCAGACTGAACCGCATTAGCTGCGCGTACAGCGGTCGCGCGGTCAAGCATGGCACGATGATTGGAGCGCATTATGTACGTGATACCATACTGATAGTGTTTCCACGACATGGGGAAGCCGTCGCTGCCAACCCACGACGGCATGTGCTGCACGAAAGTTGCCAGGTCATCTAGAGCGTCGCTTGGGCTGCCGGTCCTGGCCTGAACGAACCTGTCAACTTCGTCCGGAGCCCCAAGAAAAAAAGCACCATCTGCGCAATCTCTGTTTCGTTTGCGCCACGGTAGGGATTGCGGGCAAGCCCCAGAAACTTCAAGGCCCTCCTACCTGGGGTGCAGGGCCTTGAGTTGCGCCACATCAGCTTCGTAAGCGCTCTGAGTCCGCGGAAGTACGGCACGAACGTTTCGTCTGTTATCTGGTCGCCGTAGTTGCGCACGGTAAGCCAGACGTCCAGCATACGTTCGCCATCGTGGTAGGGCAGGGGCGGCACACCATACGCGCGGCCACGGAACTCGAAGTAGACCATATTCCCGAGGTCCAGAACCGCGCGTACGTTGTTGGGCCGTGGTGCAGGCTGCGTGGAGCGTGCATCGTGCAGGGCTTCCCTGCGAGCGCTCCAACGCGCGTCCATCACGGCACGCGGGGTCGGGGTGGCGGTTAGCATCCTTAGCTGGCGCCACCGAGGTTGATGCTGCCATTGGCAGCCGTGGTCGGGTCACCCACCGTGTACAGGCGTTGTCCGTCCGGTAGGTCCGGGTGCATCATGACGTTGAAGTTGACGGTCTGGATGTTCTTGCCGTCGTTGCCATGGCCACCGAGCAGCGCTCTGTCCGGGCGCATGAAGTACCCGCGCCAAAGCCAGATGGTGAGGTTGAGCAGTGTTTGCTGCGCACTGGTCAACGGCGAGCCGTCCAGCAAGAAGACGCCACCGTTGTGCGAAATGGTGGCGTACGTGCCATCGGTCTTGCGGAACAGCGCCTCGGGGAACACCACCACAGTACGCTCGCTCACTTCCTGCACCCTGATGTTCCCTGCGCCTGGCGTGCCGATGGGCGACACGATGTCCAGGATGTCCGGGTCCGCAAGGTATAGGGGGATTGCGAGCTGTGGGTTCTCGCCCGTGTACGTGCTTTCGAAAATAGCGTCGCCCGCTATCTCAGGAAGCGTCAAATCCGCGACCGTTGCGTTGGCCACGAAGCTGATGTCGCCTTCTGTGTCGCCCAGATGCGCGAGATCCAACGGACTCACGAAATCCCAGCGGCTCGGGTTGCCCACTGCGGGCGCTGCCCCGTCGTGTGCGTAGAAGACGACCCCTCGGCCTACCTTACGCAGTAGGGTTTCGAGGTCAAGAAGGGTGTAATCCATTTCCTTCTCCCTTGATGGTGATTGTGTAAGCTGCTGTCATCTTAGCAGCCTTTCCCGTATGGGCGTGAACTGGAACCTACTGGCCATGCCATGATAACCCTCACGCTCTGGCCCTTGCAAATCCGAGCTGTCTTCAAAAAACGACCACATGTAGATGCCTTCTATGAACATGGGCTCTTCATGGTCGAAGATGGCGTGCAACCTACGGTCGCTAATGACCAGATCGGCCATGGTGCTGGTCCACTGGCTGAACTGTATAAGGTGCGGTTCCCATACTTCATTAATACCGCTACTCACCAGCATGTACTCCAGAGATGGCACCACGAACTTCTGGGCGCCCATCTTGCGTATATTGTCAGCAGTGTACACGCCCACCAGGGCAGCATCGTTGACCATGTGCTCTGCGATGGCCTGTAGTACGGCGTCCCATCTCATTAGCTGCCGACCCTCTTTCTGAATATCTCCTGGATACGTGGCTCCACGCGCTCTGCCGTGGGTGCCATGTACGGGTGAGGTGGAATACGCGCAGCATGCCCGCGCCCAGTCATGCCACCCAACTCCTGGATGCGTGCGTACGCCTCCCCTGGATCGGCAGCGTCACCACTTGGCGCCTGCCCCAACCCTGGCCCTACCTCGCCGCTCACGGTCGCGCCCTCCCAGGTGGGGCCAGTGTGCCCCACGCTGTTGCGCAAGTGCCCCAGGAGCACAGCAGGCGGCTCACCGGGCGCTGCTGCTATGTGCATGGCACCCGTATCGGACACCTTGTACGTGCGCCCGCTGCGTGAACCAGATAGCGTCTTCTTGACCTCGCCCTCAAACAGCACCAGGGCTTCCTTCATGGCCAGCCCAGCAGCAGGCCGCATCTCGTCCAGCAGCTTAGGGGCGCTCAGCTCTCGTATGTTTTGCCACTCGCTTACCTTGATGTTGATCACGACCCCTCCGGTGGCAGAGTGCCTTCCCACTCGCTGCACCGCAGCTCCAGGTGATGCCCGCGTGGCGCAGCAAACGACTCAACCTCAAGTAGCTGCGGCCCCACGAAGCCCGCTGGGCCCGTAACCAGCTCCACGATGTCCCTGTCCTGGAACGCTGGGCCGACGTTGAGATACACGCGCCTATCACCCACTGCCCGCAAGCCAGGGCCCTCCTCGCCGATCACGGTGTTGCGCCTTTGGAACGTGCACTCCAAGTCCGTGTGTACTTGCGCGTAACCCTGCACGGTTTCGCGGAACGTGCCCAGTGTCTCAGTCAAGCGGTGCACGTTGCACGTATGGTCGAGTAGGTGGCTTCCAAGGCCCATTAGATGCGCAGCCTCCTCCAGTTGTTTTCTACGATGCGCCACTGGTCCAGCATGTTCAGGTCTGCGCGTACGTAGCTGTAGTCGCCTATCTTCTCGCTCTTGAAGCCCGTGTTCTCTGACTTGCCACCCCACTTCATGGCCACCAGTTCCAGTATGAGCTGGCACACATCGCCAGGTATCTCCAGGAACCCTTCGTTGTACGTTGCGCGGTAGTTGCGCATTCCGCGCGCCCACACACCAGAGCGGAACAGCCTACGGTCGTCCAACTCGTAGTCGGCAGCAGGCACCGTGTCCCAAGCGTTGATGCCCGTACGCACTTCCAGCACAACGCTGGGCGGGTCGTCTACGGATGGCTGGCGTATGAACAGCATATCCGTACCCGAGCCGTTCAGGACGTCAACGGCTGGCCTGGCCTCGCGGAAGTACCACAGCGTTTCGCGCTCCACCATGGCCACCGCGCGTTCTATCAGCGTCGTTAGCTGCGCGTCGTCCTTGTCCACGGTTATGGATAGCCACTGTTTCACGTCGCCCAGTAGTTCCATATCAGCCCTCCTTTGCTATGGCCACGATGTCGACTTTCGTGTAGCCGCTCATGCTACTCGCGACGTGCAGCGTACGCGCGAAGTGCTTCCACGTCAGGCCCAGATGCTCAGCGTGCCTTTGCGCGCTGGGCGATGCGAACGCAACATCGTGCAGCGGGTTGAGGTCACGCGGGTCGGGTGGTGGTGCTTCGGCAACTTCGGCCGCAGCCCGTGCCTTTATCCGTTTGCTGGCGTTGGCCAATAACCGTTCCTGGCTGTTCATATGCCCCCTACTTGTTGTCTATTGCGACTCCTGGCTCCATCTTGTCTTCGGTAACGCTGGCGTCCATCTTGACGCCCGACTGGCCAGCACGGGCCTCGGCCTCTGCTTCGGCTTCCGCATCTTCAGCGCGCTTCTCATCGCGGGCATCCCGCACGTCGCGCACGTTGCCCGTGGTGTGCCCATTCTTGCCCGTAAATTCGTGCCCCACGAAATCCTCCCAGGTAAGGCCCTCCTTCCTGGCCAGCTTTTCAGCAGCACCAGAACCGAAGGGTATATCCTTCAGGTCGTCGTACGTAATGCGGTGGCCAACCACAGTTGCGGCCACTTGCCTGCTGACGCGTCTTTGGTGCACATGCTGCACAGCCTCGGCAGCTTCTGCGCGCCTCCGCTCGGCCTCCTCGTTGGCGACCCTGTTGCGCTCAGCCTGCTGGCGTAGCTGCCTGATCCTGTCGCGTTTGATATCACGTCCTGCGGCCATGTTACCCTCCTGTGAGTTGTTGCTGTCGACTGGTCCTGCGTTGGTATATCTCCTCGTTACGCTCAGCCTGCTCTGCGCGTATATCAAGCGTACGTTCCTTGCCCGACAAGTGCTGCGCTATCCCGATGGATGTGCCGTTTAGCTTGGTGGCCATCTTGCGTGATCGTAATTGGAAGCGCCTGGCCTCAGCCTCACTACAGCGGAACAACTCACCAGACTTTATCACGCCATCACCCCATTGGAAAGTTTCTATGGCCACCATCATGACCTTGGCCACAGGGTGCGAAGGCAGTGCATAGGGGTCGCCGCCCCCGCGCATATGCTGCACAAGTTCCCACATGGCTTCAGGTAGGTTCTGCCTGTCCAGGAACAGGCGCAACAGATTGCGATTTGCCTTGTACATGACATGTCGCATGCGCCTGACCGGAGAGTGCCACAGGTGACACAGGTCGTACGGTAGCCTCGTGTGCGTGCCCAGCAGCGTATCCAGTATCACGGCCAGGGCCTCGTCCTCTGCACCCCACCCGCCGAACTGGAATGGTATGCCACCAGCGGCCTGATAGTCAGACCTGTCCAGCACCAGCACCCCACCGCCAGCGTATCCTTCGTATGGCTTACGTGCCAGCGTGCCGCCTGTGTAAGCTGCTTCAGGAGGGTCTCCGTTTATGATGGCTTCGGACGATGGCCTGTCGTACCTGAAGACGTTGAGGTGCGGTACCACCCACTGCGCCTGGTGCGTTTTCACGAGCTCCACGGCCTCACGTAGTGCCACGGGTGGGGCATAGCAGTCAGCGTCGGCGATAACAATCGTGACGCCCGTCGCACGGTCTAGCGCATCCGCTATGGCTGCGCCCTTACGCCAAGGGCCCGTCCCTGCGTCGGTGCCCATCACGACTTCCCAATTAGGGTGAAGCGCAGCATATCGGCGTTCAACCCACTGCCAGGCACGATCACGCTCTGCACCGTCCGGCCTGAACGGTACTATCACTGACACACCCGCGTCTATCTTGCGGCGCAGGTTACCTAACTTCACACCCACGAACTCCGTGAGCCGCTCACTGGGCCACCGCTTGTTGAACACAGAGTCGCGGTGCTGTCTGTAGTGGAAGCAGGGGCGCAGCGTAGGCACAAAACGAGCGTCCAGGTGTGCGAAGCCTATCCACAACGCTGTGTCCCACCCGCCACGCATGTCCGTGCGATACGGTCTCTTCTCCCATAGCTTCCTACGAAACGGCGACACACCTGAGCACGGCGCCACGGAGCGCAGCGTGGCCTCGCCCTGGTGTGCGCTGTACGTGCGCGTCCGGTTGCGTGGGCCAGCCTTGAGGTCGCCCACACGTACGTAACCCATGCCTATCACGTCGGCGCGTGGCATGAGCGCAGCTATGTCCTCAAGGGCATGCGGCATCAGCATGTCATCCGCATCCAGGTGCATCACCCACGTACTGTCACCGGACGCAGCTACCGCGCGGTTCCTACCAGCGCCATGGCACGTGAAGGGTATGCGCTCTGTCACGGTGGGTATACCTGCGTCAGCCAGCAGCTTGGCAGCTTCTTCAACTTGGCGGGGGCTCACGTCTGTGGAACCGTTGTCAATGATAGTGCACTGCACGGGCATGAACGTGGTGCATCCGATAATGGAGCGTGCCCAATCAGCAATGTATCGGCCGTAGTTGTGGCAACTGGTGACGATGGCCATATCCATCGCAGCCTTACTCATACGAACTGCCTCGCGTACTGCAAGGCATGCGAAGGCTTTTCCCATGCGTTGTGAAGCACCTCCATGTGGACGTCCATGTGGTTTAGCGGGTCGTAGTACTCCTTGATGGGCACCTTCCAGTATTTGTCGTGATGCACCGTGCCGTCTAGGCTGCGCGTGGGGCCAGGCGCACACAGGCCATTCTTAGAAGTAAGTAGCAGCAGCGGGGCACCGCACAGCAGCGCCAACAGCGATAGGCCCGATGCTGTGGCTATCACGAGTGAGCATGTGCGCATCGCCTCTATGGTGGCATCAAGCGGCCTGTCGTAATCCCATGCCCGCTCGTCTGCAGCCACTTCATACGATGTGTCTTTCATGCCAGCAACGAACACGCGGGCGCCCTGTTGGCGCAGGCCGACGGCAAAAGCTGGCCACTTGTCCCAATTCTTTTCAGCACCGTATACGCGCATCCTGGGGCACAGCACTATCCCGGCGGCCCCGTTGCCACGCTGGCGCCTGTGCGGCTCAGGCATGAACGGCTGTATGGGCAGCCTGTTGTTCTTATCTGGCATCTCAACAGTGTGCCCCACAAATCGCGACTTCCATGTGTCCGTCACTTCGGCGTCATGGTTGTATGTCCAGCGCCTGTCCTTGTCGGCGCGGGGCTCCACAAGTACGCGTTCGCAGTCCGGGTACAGCGCCTCCAGTTGCGGCTCATGCGCAACCGTCACGGGGCGCTCCATGGCGCGTACGGCGCACGCATGAAAACGCAGCATGATGCCAAGCTCGGCGCGGAAGGGTGGCACTGCTATCACTATGTCGCACCCACCAGCAAGGCCCTAGCAATGTCCTTAGGCGTGGCTTTCGTTACGTCCATCGGCAGGTAATCAGCATTCGGTGGGCAGGCGTTCACACGGAACGACTTGGGGAATGTGTTGCCCCATAGTAGCACCGTGGGGACGTTGAGGTATGCGCCGAGCATGGTGTTACCCGCTGGGTGCCCATACACAGCGGATGCACCATCCACGAGCGCCATCATCTGGCCGAAGTCAGTCTTACCGATAAGGTCAACGAACCGTGCGTCAGCTTTTGCCAGACGGCTAGATAGCGCGCCCTCGTCCCAGTGCGCGCCCATCATGACTACCGTAAGCCCACCAGCGGCCAACTCCTGGAGCGAGCGCAGTATAAGCACAGGTGAGAAATCAGCCAGCCACCTCTCATAGAAGCCCTTGTCGTAGAATGCCACCGCAACATAGTCGCCAAACCTCTCGCGGTACATGTCACGATACAGCTCGTGCGTCTTTGGTACGAACAGCGGCTCGTGCCAGTTGAGTGGGCCTTGGATTGCCTCGTCCAGCGACTGGCCCCCGTCCATGGTGCCGTTGAAGGATATGAACAGGTCGTAGCCTTGCACGTCAGATTGCACGGGCACGCCTGGGGGCTTGTACGCCCTATTCCACTCCACGCAGCTTGATATCTTGCCGTAGCCTGCGAAGCGCACGAATGGCACCCGCTCCCACAGACCGTCCGCCCTACGTGGCCCGCTGTCATGCACGTACACCTCGGGCAGATAGATGCCCAGCCTGCCCAGTATTCCGCGCAGCTTAGACAGTACCCAGTACCCGTCACCGATACCAGGCGGCACCAGGATCTTGACGTTGGACGGTTCCACTTCGTTCGTGGCGTAGACCACCACCTTGGACGGGATGGGGTGCTCTATGCGGTCAACACGATACCCGCAATCGTGTATCAGGCTAGCCAGCTCGTCCTCGGTAAGCATCCACAGGTGCTCGGTGGCCTTCCAGTGGTGCACGCCCTCCTCGTGGTGGAAGCGCGGGAAGTCCACTATCAGCCTGCCCCCTGGCTGCAACGTACGCGCAACTTCCCTGAGCATGGCTTTGGGGTCGGGCACATGCTCCAGCACGTCGTGCATGGTGACAACGCCGAACCTGTGTGCCGGGAAGGCCACTCCTTCCAACTCGCCCACCCACGTACGCCCGTTAGACTCATTAGCTATGTCTTGCCCCCATGCGTCTATATACTGCGACACGCACTCGTCAACGAATGCCCCGTTGCCAGCACCCACGTCCAGCAGCTTGGCGCCTGGAGGGATATCGTAGACGTCCAGCCGCATGGCGGCAATCTTGCGATCGTGGTCGTAGCTGTGATAGTACACGCCATCCCCGAAGTACCGCTGCTCGTACCACTCCCTAAGCTGCGGTCGCGTCATGTCAACATGCTGGCGCAGTACGCCACAGGTGCACTCCAGCATCAGGATGCCGTGCATCGTTTGCGGCCTGGCTGCGCTTGCCCCACACAGGCACACGTCAGCAACGTTCACAGCCTGGCCTCCATGGTAGCAAGCATCCCACGGTGCAGCCTTAGCATGGCGCTTGAGGAATAACCTTCGTGGAACGGCAGGATGGCCACCCTCGCCATGTCAAACCCCACCACGTCCTCAGCAGCATAGTCGCCACCCTTGGCAATTATGTCTGGACTGATGGCGCGTATCGCATTGATTGGCGTATCGGCTTCGAACACGAACACCAAGTCAACGGACTCTAAGCCAGCCAGCATGATGGCACGATCAGCAGCGGGCATGAACGGATGTGGCAGCCCCTTGATGCGGCCCACGGAAGCGTCGCTGTTGATGCCCACCACCAGCACGTCCCCCAGTGCACGGGCAGCGGCCAAGAAGCGGACGTGGCCAACGTGCAGCGGGTCAAAGCACCCGTTAGTGAAAACGATGCGGTTGCTGTACGTGTCACACCGTTGGTATGACGTGACGCGCAGTAAATCCACGGCGTTCCTAGGCAGTTGCTCGCCTTTCAGTACCTTGCTTAGAGGGTCCACCAGCTGAGCTCCTTGTAGCCTAGCTCTTGAAGGAACGGTATGAGGACGTCACGGCTGTCCAGCAGCTCGTCAATCTCTTCGGTTAGCACAGCGCGCAGCATACCCCACTCACCGTCGCGGTACCACTGCTTTTCTGCAGTGTCCGTGCTCACGTTGTACGGTGTCCACTCGCGCGCCCACTGCTCCACATAAGGGATGTCCTTCGGCAGCCTGGCCGCGCGCAGCGCAGCGTACAGCAACCCCTCGCGCATGTCGGGTACGCAGTCTATGGGCAGGAACGTCACGCCCTCGTTATGCTCCGCCACCCTTGTGAACGCTTCCACGATATACGTGTGTGCCAGCAAGGGGTGACGACCGTGGCGCGTAAGGATGGAAAGCATCGGGTCGCGCATGGGCATCACTACGCGTCCCGTCTTGGCTAGGATCTCGTAAGCAGGATACGTTGGGATGGCATTGCTGCCGTCAGTGCGACCGAGGGGCGTTGTTGTCTTCTTCGGCCCAGCGAACTGCCTATCCGCTACATGTGCGTGAACAATGGACCTCTTTGTGAGCGGACCCCCTATCATCTTGTTCAGCTCGTGGAATGGCCCCGCGTGCCCATGCTGCCGTAGGAACTCTATGGCGAACCATGTGCCTGTATGCTGCACGCTGAGTACTAGCGCCACCTCCTTGGCCACCACCTCCTCGGCCAGCCTGCGCCAGCTTATTACTCTCACGCCTGCCCCCGTGCTGCGGGGCCCGTGCTGGCACCCCGCAGCCACATAGATGAAGAAGGATTAGCTGCTGTTCGCAGCCTGCGTCTCGTGCTTGCGGAACGCACCAGGGCGACGAACGCCGAAGGCGGCTCGCATCTCCGCCAGGATGGTGCGCTGATTGCGAATGAACTGGTCGTTGATGAAGCCGACCGAAATGCTGCTGCGCTCGCGGTCCCAAAGCGTTGCGCCGCGCAGGAAGTCGCCGACCAGCATGTTACGCGCCTCGGGGGTGTCACCAGCGAAGCCCTCCATGGCAACCGTCTCGATGACGGGCACTGCCCACAGGCGCTGAGTGGCGCCTTCTGTCACGACAACCCAGACGTAGCGATTGTCTGTGCCTTTCTCCAGCACGATCACTTCCCAGTCCAGCGGGTCGATCAGGATCGCGTTGGGCTCGTAGCCTGCACGGCGCACGTCGGTAACCGCCCGACGGCTGATGTCGATGAGCGTGTCACCCGCCACCGTGCGCGCAGCCAATACGGCAGCGTCCGGGATGATACCGTTGAAGTTTTCCCCGATCCCGTCGCCGTACATGACCAATTCCTCGACGTGCTTCTCCACGTCGTACAGCAGCTCGCCGTTGATGATACCCGAAAGCGCAGGGAAGTCGCTCAACTGCTGTTCCTCGACGGGCATCCAAACCGCCAAGGTGCGCACGGCCTCGGTCACAGCGTCCAGCGCCAGCGTGGCTTCCGGCTTCTGCGCCGAGTTGGCCACGGTCGCGGCTGCCCGCGTGTAGCTGGTCAGCCGCGTGTACTTCACGGCGTCGCTGGTGGTGGTGCTGATATTCAGCACGTCGCGCAGGCGCAGCGTGTCGTTTTCCAACACGCGCACCAGGTCCGGGACGAGGGTGGGCTCGATCACCACGGGGCTGGTCCCAATGGTGGGCACCGCCTTCATCTCGTACATGCCCTTGATCTGCTTCTCCGACATGGGCACGTATGCACCGCCCCGAAGGAAGGACATGGGCACCTCTGCGATCAGCTCCTGCGCCTTCGCTGCGCCCCTTGCGATGTAGTCGTGCAGGGTTTGCTGGGCAATCATGTAGTCACCCAGCGTCATGTACCCGCTGACGGGGTTGCCGTCCACAGCCACTTGAGGCCTGCGCTTCTGCGCTGGCGTGCTGCCTGGCTGGTCGTCATGTGGTAGCACAGGGTCGCTTACCTCTGCGCCCGCTGCGATCGTACGTGCCAGGTCCGCAGCACGCTCGTTGTCGGCCTTGACGCCGTCGTCGTACGTCTTGACCTCCTCCTGTAGGGCCTTGGCCTCTACGACCTTGGCGTCCAGGGCGTCGGCCTGGGTCTGGTCCCAACCCTCCTTGCCGACTTTGGCCTGCCCGTCCTTCAGCTCCTTCAACAGCAGCTTTAGGGCAGCCCGTTGCTTTTCTTTCGCGTCCATCGTGTGCCTCTTGGGGTGTAAGTTGCGTTCAAGCAGCTTACCAAGTGCCGGGCCGTTTACCGATGTAGGTAGCGGGTCAGCTAGAGCTCCAAAAGCTCAGCCGAGTGCTGGACTTCACCGATACGGGTGGCGAGTTGGGTAGCCATAACCAGGGCAATCTTGCTCTGGAGTTCCTCTATTTCCTCAGGTGTGGGCCCGTCTGGCGCGTTGTCTGCTTCTGCCTTCGCCAGTAGGACGCCGATATGGTGCTGTAGTGCCTGGAGCTCGGCCATGTCCTCTTCGTCCATGGCGTCGTCCTTGCCCATCCAGCCAATCAGTAGCGCCTTGACTGCTGTAGTGTCGATACGTGCACCCTCGTTGAGCGGGAACAACACCACCGACACCTCACGCAGCTTGACTTCGTGCAGGTAGCGATAGATGCCCTTGGCGCGCTCGTCCTCGGTTTCCGGGTACTTAACCTTGATGGCCTGGTAACCTATACTCAGGCCGTCCACGTAGCCACCGGATACCCTGCGGAAGATTTCATCCCCGTCCGGGCCATCAATAACCTCGAACGTGGCGTCCAGCCCATCCTTGGTTTCTTCGGCACTGTCCATCTTGCCGACCACGTTGCGTATGCTGCTGAATGCGTTGTGGCTGTCCAGCAGCGGAAGCGGGCGCTTGCTGCTTTTCCATGCCTTTAGGGTGCGCTTGAAAGCACCTGGCATGATCACGTCACCTCCCAGGTCGCGCTCATACGTAGCCGCCAACCCGGAGAAGGTGCGCGCATCCTCGTCAACTTCCTTCAACTCAAACTGGGCGAGCAGCGACTTTTCCATGTTACCGTTTCCCCTTGTGTGTGGCTTACCTGCTGACGGCCACCCACCGCGCGGGGCGTCGTGCGCCCAGCCGTGGCGTGTCGTCTGTGTGGTTGTGTCCCGTTTCGTACCCGACCCCTATGTGCTTCCACGTGCCTTGCTTCCACATGCGCAGTATCTGGTAGTCCATTTCCAGTTCGCGTTCCTCGTACGTCAAGTCGCTACCGTCACCATCTGTGGGTATCGCGGGTTCCCAGTCTACGCTGCGCACCGCGATGTCCCCCTCCTCATCATAAACGTGTGCGGAGTCCGTTGGGTAGCTTTGCCCCCTGGCGATCTCCTTGGCGTATATGCGCTCAAGGTCTTCACGCGTGCGGGCATCGTCGTTGATCTTGATTGGGAACCCGCATCGCATGCGCACCGTATCCATTTCGCGCAGGAAACCACCGTCCATGAGGTCGGGGTGGTCGAACTCCCCAGGGCCAAAGTGCTCAAGGGTGACGCCCTGTTTTTCCCAGAAGTAACTCATGACCCGTCCACCACTACCTTGACTGTGATTTCCGCGTGCGCCTTTGCTGTGCCCTTGAGGCTGTCGATGATGGCCACCAGCCTGTCCTTCTTGGTGACCACCAGCGCGTCGCTAACCAGGGCCTCGTAGGTGCCGTCGCCCTGGTCTAAGAGCGACAGCGGCCACGCCTGGCCCGCAACGTCCACGCCATTCTTCTGTAGCGTGAAGTCCACAGTAGCGCCCACCACGGCCAACTCGTCTTCGCCCTCAAGCGTAACCCTGGCAGTGTGCGTGGACTTGAAGTAGTAGGCCTCCATCAGTGCGGCTCCATTTCCAGGAATATAAGCTGCTGCCGTGCCAGGTCCAGCGACGTGATACGCTGCGTGCGCAGTAGGTCAAGCGTGATCTTGTGTGGTATCTGTGGCGGCAACTCTATCAGCAGCGAAGCGGCTGCTGTTACGACGCCATTCTCAACCACTACCTGCACGATGCGCAGCGAAGCCGCCACGCTTACAACGCTCAGACCCGCAGTGCGCAGGGACATGGCCTCGGTCACACCACTCTGCGACGCCATGCGCATGGACGTGACGGCTGTTACTTCCCCATGCACGTGAATACGTAGCGACGCGTCCCTTGTAGCCTGGCCCTGTATGGCGACCCTCAACGAGGCTGGGGCTGTTACCTCCCCCAACGGTGCTATCCTGGCGCTGGCAGTGCTGACAGTCTCGCCGAGGACTGCGACGCGTACGCTGGTGGGCCTGGTTACCTCACCAAAGGGCTGCACGCGCAGCGACGCCACATCGGTGGCCTGACCCTGGCTGGCTATCCGCACACTGGAGTCCTCGGTAACACCTCCCAACGTGGCCATCCGCATGGAAGCCGCTGCGGTAACTTCGGCCAGCACCTTTATCCGTACGCTCAAGACTTCCGTTACTTCACCTTGCAAGGCTATGCGCAGCGACGCATCGTTAGTCACTTCGCCTGGGTCGGCGTTTCCTATGCGCAGGCTGGCCGCATTAGTCACTTCACCCTGCACGCCAATGCGCACGCTGGCAGGCTCAGTGATTTCGCCTTGCGACGCTATGCGTATGGAAGCATCGTGTGTGATGGTGCCCTGTGGCGCGATACGCACACTGGCCGTCGCGGTAACTTCGCCCTGAGTTGCAATACGCAGACTGGCCGCTACTGTGACGTCGCCCTGTGTAGCAATACGTACAGACGTGTCCGCCGTGACTTCGCCCTGTAGTGCTATCCTCAGGGATGCGTCGTCTGTGGTTTCGCCCTGCAACGCCACCCGCAGCGAAGCCACACTTGTGACCTGCCCGTTGGCCTGTATGCGTACTGAAGCTGTCTCTGTGACCTCACCCTGCGTTGCAATGCGCAGTGACGCCGGTTCGGTTATCTGCCCCTGTAGTGCAATCCTGACAGACGCGTCGTCGGTAATCTCGCCGTTGAACTTGTTTTCAATGCGCAGGCTAGCCACATCGGTGACTTCGCCTTGCGTGGCAACCCGCAGTGACGCGACTTCAGTGGTTTCGCCTTGGGTAGCTATCCGCAGGCTGGCAGTGTCTACCGTTTCGCCTTGCAGTGCTATACGCACAGACGCGGTAGCTAGGACTTCGCCATTGGCCTGTATCCGCAGGCTGGCCACGCTGGTGACCTCGCCCTGCGTTGCGATCCTGACAGATGCAGTTTCGCTTACCTCACCTTGCAGTGCGATGCGCAGGCTAGCGGCTGCGCTTATCTCGCCCTGTGTGGCTATACGAAGCGAGGCGTCATTGGTGACTTCGCTTTGTACAGCTATGCGCACCGAGGCGTCGTTCGTTACCTCGCCCTGTAGGGCAATACGCAGCGAAGCGGCTGCTGTGACATGCCCCTGTAGGGCGATGCGTACTGATGCCGTCTCGGTTACTTCGCTGAGTGGTGCTATCCGCAGGCTAGCCGTGTCAACGACTTCGCCCTGGATGGCTATTCTTACCGACGCGTTCTCAGTAACTTCCCCGTCAGTCGTTTCTAGGGGTAGTATGAATACAACTTCAGATCTGCGGCTATCCTGCCGCTTACTAAAGTATCGTCGGTAGATGGTCATCGGTCAGTTACTTGGGCGGCACCAGCTCGCCGGTTTCGTAGTTGATGCCCCAGCCATCGGCCACGTCGCCTTCAATTGGCTGGCGCTCCAGGGGCTCTACATCCTGGTCGGCGTCGCCCTTGAATGCGTGCCCAGCCGCGCGCTTGCCGATACTGTGCTCTGGGTCCTGGTGGATGTGGCGCCGCACCAAGCCAGCCAGGTAGGGCGTATACTCCGAATGCGACTTCTTCGCAACCATCACGGTGGGTGCAGCGTCCCCCGCGTATAGCTGCCGCGCCTTATCCAGCTCCGGCGCATCTACAAACTTCTTCGGGTCGGGCATGTGTCCTCCTGTGTGGGTTACTGGCCAAGCTCCATCCACTCAATACCTGCGGATACTACGGTGGTCTGCCCAAGCGCGGACGCGAAGCCCAGCACCAGCGAGCGGCTTATCGGCACGATGAGGTCGCCCTCGCGCTGCCATTCCCAACCTGCGCCTAGGATGTTGGCGCCCATGCGGCTCCAGTTTTTCTCGGTGCCACTGGCGTCCGTCGTGTTGCGCTCAAGGCATGTGGTCTGGCTGGCCTGAAGGTGCTCGTTGCCTTTTTCAGGCGTGCGTGACGTGCCCCCTGTGCCAGCCGTTACAAAGTAGCCGAACTCAATGGCTATCTGCTCAGACACTTCTGTGTCCTCGTTGGTGACCCAGGCACGCTTCGGCACCAGGATGCAGTCGGCAGGGCTGCGCACTTCCAGCAGGTCGCCCAGTGACAGGGCTGCCGTGATGGACGCACCCTTGATGGACAGTGAGTAGATGGGTCCGTTGACGAGCATGTTATGCGCTCCTTAGACTGGTATGTGTTGGGTCGTGGGGCGACGGCGACTCAGTATTTCTTCCAATGGCGGTGCAGCTAGCGCGCCAAGGTCAATCTCATTGTAGTTGATATCCGCTGCGTTTTCCTCCCACAGATACGCCAGCTTATCGGCACCATTACGCTGATATATGGTGGCGTTGATGAAGTAGCCCAGGTCCACATCGGACGTGTCAACCTCAACGTCTGTGCCCCAGCTACCGTCACCGCCCAAGCTCACGTCGTGCCACAGGTCACGGCCTGTCGCGGCCTCAGTGTACAGTAGGTGGAGGTCGCCGTTGCTGCGCCGCACGAGGACGATGGTAGCCTGGTCGGCGCCCTGTAGGCCCAAGGGTAGGGCAGCAGCGTCCTGGGCGTCCTCCAGCGTGATGGTTGGGTTGGCGCCACTGTCGAACTTGGCTATTCCGCCGTACGCAGTTGTCGCCAAGCGCAGAGGCCACCGTATGCGCACTGTGCCGTCGTTGTACGCCAGCGGTATACCCGCACCACTCCGGCTAGTGGCGTCCATTGTGATGAAGTCGTCAACTGTGTCCAGGGCATTGGCGCTACTGATTGACTGATGGATGACTGACTGCTGGCCCGCGCCTTGATCTGCGCGGGACGTGATGACGTGAGTCCGATCGATCGCGCCTAGGACCGCAGCGCAGACGCGGAAGTGGGTATCCGCGTCGCCTATGGTGCCCATCGACGTTGGCCCGCTCCAGACACCAGAGAAACGTGCGTTGAAACTTACGCGTGAGAAGTCCGAGCCCATGGAGCCAGCCGGGTCGTCCTGGTACCAGACGATGGGCTCACCGGACCGAACGGCGATTGCGACGTTTAGGTGGTTGGGGAACGCTACGGGGCCGCTGTCCACGTCCTCATTTGCGACGCTCCAGGTATCGTTGGCCAGGTTGAAGCGGTGGTACTCGACCGGGTGGACCGTCGTGTGTCCGCTTGCGTCTACGTGTTGTGTGACGATATGAATAAAGTCGCCGTCGCGTACTGCGGCCAAGGCGCGGTAGTCTTCACCATCCGTCTGGTCGGGGTTGCTGGCGGCGTCCTGTTCGGTCCAGTTCGCATCCAATGTGGGATCG
>SDBT01001843.1_pt1 | contig 37934 bp, 40 predicted proteins | sample 2277101 | NCBI WGS metagenome assembly SDBT01 (sample SAMN10404973, study PRJNA504765) | marine sediment metagenome | isolation source: marine sediment core GS10_PC15, 103 cmbsf | place: Arctic Ocean: Southern Knipovich Ridge | collected 2010 | reverse complement strand
TCTTTTGTCATCATTTCCATTTAGACCCTCTCTTTAATCGTGTGTATGTGTAGGAGGTTAAATCTTTCATCTTGCCATGTGCCCTTTAATGGGTGACCCCTTACCTTAATCGTTCTTCTACTCTGTCAAGAGTGTAGACCTGACCCCTATTCCCTCCTTAATGGGTGACCCCGGGACTATAGAAATGTCTAATGTCCAGGTCTGACCCCGTCCCCTTCCAAGCTCATTGTACGTCCGTGAAATCAATCCTAAACATGTAATCTTCTTTGTCTGGATTCCAATCATCGTCTACGTACGCCTCAATTTGGATCAATCGAATGGAGAAACCGCAGTATTCATTCAAATATCTGACAGCTGTCAGCATTTGCGACTTGAAATCTTCATCCATGATTATTCCAGCTCGAGGCAATATGCGAATGTAACGATCTCTGATTTGGTTGTCATTGAGAAAATTATTGAATTTTTCCAAGTGTAAGTCTCTGGCAGCATCATTGTCGATTTTTTTTAGGAATTTCTTATGTTTGCTCCTCACCCATTCGAGATTGATGGTTTGGAAGTGCAAATCTGCAATGTAGCGGATCAACTGGCCGTGTGAATCGCGGGAATTGCCACCTCTTTTTAGTTCGCAGGGAAGCAAGGCGCCATCATCGCGAATATAGATTATATCAATTCGTTGTTCTTCGTCACCAGCCTTGATTTCGGAGGCTACCAGTGTGTAACCCTTTGCGGGAAAATCTTCCCATATATCTGCCCTACAAATCATGTTTTGTAAATGTTTTACTTCTTGCCATTTCTTGTCGTCATATAGTCCGACTTTATGGCTCATCCGGCCATAATCAGGCCAGTATTTATCTTCATGCGGCATGATACCGAATGTGGTGCCAATGGTATTCGGATCATGAATGCAGTAGAGCGACTTGGACATTACTCACCTCACTAAATAATTATCTTGGAGTCGGAGCTTTCTTTTATTTTTCCAAGAGTGCAGGCCTAATAACTTTTAGGTGACCCTGCTTTTTCTGGCTCTTCTCCTAACTATTCTATATAGTGCTGTTTGGTAGTTACCAGCTTTAATCTCTTGACCAGCTACTAACATTCTCAAGTTTCGAGAATCGAGCCAAGCAATCTCAACATTGCCGCGAATCTCAAGCATCCGGAGAGCTTTTGATACTATGCTAGCAGCAGAGTGATAGCTACCCGCTCCCTTTCCTGGTTTCCCACGTTCACTAATCAATCTATCACGAAGATCTTCGTCAAGCCATTGGAGCACTTGATAAGAAGTGATGTACATTGGGCTTCCACGTAGACTCCTCGCCTCCTCCAACGCTTCTTGAACCTCGTTGAGTACTTCCGAAGGTTTTACCATATTACCTCCTTTTTTGTTGAGGAACGCTGTTTACTTGTTGCGTTGTTTTTTATCTAAAATCCGCCTTTAAATCCGGAAATTGCCCCCTCTTTCTCCCTCTTTCCTGCAAATCAACGTATCATTCCAGCCTGCTTTATCTTATTCTATTTTATCGCTTTTTTTAGAAAATATGGACAGCGCCCGGTTTATCTTCAATTCAAGTTCCGACATCATTTGCTCATTTGTCAATATCAAATATTTGACCCCATAACTCCTTTGTCCAAGCCAGACTTTCACTGGCAAGAGCTAAGAAGCTTTCTCGGCGCACTCAAGGTTTGACCCTGATTCCTTTTGGGCTTTTTCATCAATCTTCCCTTCTTTCTTCAGCTTTTCTAAAACCTTCTCAGCTTCTTCACGGACTATATATCTTTTCTTAAGTCTGAAATGAGGGTCTTTGCTGAAATCCTTAAAATAAGGATCCTCTTTCGCTGTTTTTTTAATCAATGGAATAACATCCGTATCTCCTTGTGATGCCATTTCTCCCAGTCCACGAACAGCGACTATTCTTGTTACTCCATCTTTATTATTCAGGGCTTTAATTAATATCTTTTTTATTTTCTTTCTACTCTCTCCTTTAGGCTTATAGTCCTCCTCGTCTTCCTTCTCCTTTACCATTTCATATAGAACACCTACAACGCCCCAAGAATAATCCTCTTTCCATGAAGAAGCCTTGCCACTTTTATCCCACAGCTCTAAGACTACCTCTAAAGCCGGTTCGCCCATAAGAGCCATAGATCTCTGAGCAAAACCTTGACCAAGACGTGTAGTAAGGTATGGAATTGCCCTTGTTTCTTGGATACTCCCCATTATTGATAGTAAATCATGATATTCTCGACACTCGTGAGGGTCACAAAAATCTGGGTCATCTTTGGAATCTATCAGTAATTGATAAAGAGCCTCCCTTACCTCCGGTGTCCTGTACTCCTTCTTTACATGATAGTCATCATAGTCATCTTCACGAACAATACGAAAATTCCCATTCTTTATCTCAGATATCACATATAATTCTTTCTTCAGCTTCTCTAAAAGCTTCTGGGCTTCTTCTCGGACAGGGTATACCACTGAGCCATCAGCTTTCTTCCGGCTATAAGGATCTTCCTTTGCTATTTTTTCAAGTAAAGGAATATTACTTATATCATTTAATTCCCCTAGGGCCATAACAACAGAAAATCTTACATGGCCTGAAACATCACTGCTAGACTTGATTAAAGCCTCCTTTATCTTAATTTTGCTCTTCTCTGAAAGAGGGTAAACACAGTCTTTTAACTTAAGCATTAATACGAAGGTGAAAGCGGAGCTATGTCTTTCTCTATAATTCCCATTAGCAAGCTTGTCTAATAATGGAGCAACAGCAGTCTCACCGAGTTCTGCTAAGGCCTTATTAGCTTGGCTATTTCCGGTCATTTCCTTAAGATACAAAGGAATAAAACGAGGATCTTTAGTGCACCTAACGAGTCTTGTTATGTGTAAGTAGTATTCTCCCCAATCATTTCCGGTATCCTTCAGACGCTCATCTTCAAGATTTAATTCAATTTCATAGAACTTGACCAAAGCATCTTTGATTAAAGCATCTCTTATTAAGTTATCAAATCTCTCTTTATCTTTATGCTGGAGTCTAATAAGCTCAGAAACTGCCTCTTGCCGAATTTGTATATCTTGATTTATGAGCTTAGTAGCAAGATCATCAGGGGAAAAAGAAAAAGATAATTTAGGTATCATTAAAATAAAAACTGTAAAAATAAATATAAATATTTTTCTTAGAGAAGTAATCATTGTTCACCTTCGAAAAATAAGGTCAGCGCCCGTTCAACTTCAATTCAATCTGCGGCATCATTTGCTCATTTGTCAAGATCGATAAAATATGAACCCGTCCCCATTTCCCTTCTCATTTTTCAATATGAAAGCTCCGATCCTCTGCCCTTCTGTTGTATATAAAAAACATCGGTAGGTTTTCCGTCTAGATATCCTTTAATAAGACCCTCAACTACGTCGTAGGACTTCAATATATCTCCAAAGCGGCCTCTATATGCTGTATATGGTGTTTCAATAATATTTTCTCGTAATGCTGATATAAAATCATTTTCAAACGAAAAGAGTGTTTTGTCGGCAATATTTAAACTTTCGTGAACAACATGAAGACAGTTTCTTTGGAGAAGAGAAAGATGCTCGTAAAGTTCTGCAATATGCTGCTTATACCCTGTATTGATAATCCCGACCGAAAGCCCTGAAAGAATTTCTTGGCTCCCTTCTTTTTCTAAAGATACGATAATCTTGTTCACAATATCCTTCTTCTGAGGGATTTGAGCAAGTATAGATTTCAATTCATCTTTGACAATGTACTTTAACTTATAAATTCTTAATCGGTAACGGATGTACCTACTTACCTCACCGAGTAGAAAACCTAATATAACGCCTATTATAACGCCTATTAAGCTCCAAAAAGATGGCGATTTAATTAATTGTGAAAACATATGTGATACTCCTTATATTCTTACTAAGTCTGTAGTATAAAAGGTAAAGTAGAATGCTGGCGTAGTAGCTATAGGTCGAAGTTTGTTTCTCCGGTTTAACAGGTGCCCTTTAATGGGTGATCCTTCTTACATCCTATTTATCCTACTCCCTCATGGTAGCTCCCCATGAACCACTTTCATTCTCTGCCCACCAGATTGCAAAGATAGTATTTTCATTTGATAATATTAAAACTCCTTGACCTTTTTCGCCACTATCTTTTTCTGACCATTTATAAGGAAGAACTCTATCTATAAGAGTGCCTTCAAAAATACCTCCACCGGGATATTTCCCTATAACTTTTAGTCCTGTTTGGTCAATGGTTATAGGACCCAAAAATTTGCAGGCCCATGTTCCGGTAAGGGAAATGTCCTTTTGATGAACGCTTACTATTTCGCGTATTGTCTTTTGTTGTGGATGCTTCTTCTCTTGGGCCTCTGCCTGCGCCTCTTCTGGGATGCCGTCGAGCTCTTTCTTGAGAGACGGCCACCAGACATCGAAGGTTTTCTCTAATCGTGCTTCGTCAAGGGCTTGTTCGGCACATGAGGCGTTTATCGACTTGAGCAACTTGAGGACATCATCCTTCTCGCAAATCGTGGATTGAAACTGCAGGATTGGGCCGCTGACTTCGGACCGTTTGATTCTGAAGAGAAACGGGCAAACGCAGCTCTTGTCGACGCTCTTTCCAAGGGCACCTGCCTCGAAATTGAGCCAGGGAGCGTTCACGTTATCCTTTGTCACGCACAGAATACCAAAGGCAGATTGGTCGAGTTCTGCTGTAATATGTGTAGACCAACGTGCGCCCTTGTCAATGTCCTCTGAGGAAACGTATGGCTCAACGCTCTGTATGACCGATGGTAGCCAGTTCCGGAGCACGGTTGCCACCTTATGACTAACAGTTCCCGACCAACTAATGAACGTTTTCATGTTGTGCCTCCTTTTTTATATGTGGAGGATGGTGATTAATTGTATGTCCAAAAATCTGACTGCGGGGCGGGGGCCCGCCTATGGCGGGTCAATTTTTCAATTCTGTCCCCAACTTTCCTTAATTGACTTTTTATTATCTATATAAAATCCCCTTGAAAATGCATAAAAATAGAGAAAAATGACTCTGCTCCCGTCTCCTATTTTTATTATGAGTTGGTTAAACGCTTAATCTCTTTATCAAATTCAGCCTTGGACCGCAAAGGAACCTTCATTTTTACATCCTGTGCAGCTAGCGACACAGCTAATTTTCCTCTCTCATCATATTCAACAAAGTCATTTGGTCCCACTTCTCCATAATCTAGTTTGTCGAGTTTGTTACCACTCTGGACTTTTCCGTACTTTTCTACATAGATCATATAAGCCTCTTTCATAACCTCCTCCTTTCTTTAATTAAATAATTATAATGAAAATGGGAAAATAGCGACGTCGCCCGTTATATCTTCAATTCAATCTGCGGCATCATTTGCTCATTTGTCAACAATAAAGATTCGATCTAATACAATTTAGTCAATAGTCAAGGTTTGACCCTGATTCCCCCATCAAAACTGCGGGGCTGGGGCCCGCCTTTGGCGGGTCAATTTTTCGATTCCGTCCCCAACTTTCCCCTGATTCTCCTTTCTTAATTCACAATTCAAGACACGACCCCATTTCTCTTGGAGATCTCGCTGATAAGATAAAACCACTGCCTGTCCGCCTTCACCCGTTTCTCTAGCGGGTGTGCTATGGCTTCTTCAGTAGCTTTTTGAATGGGCGTCCCCGCCCACGGGATGAAGCCCAGTGGCAAAGTGACCCAGCCCACAACCTTACGCCGGAAAGCCGCAGCGCGTTCGGCCTTCAGGACCTCTCGCAAGGTCCGGTTGGCGAATTCCTGGTCGAACTCCACGTTGTCCTTGACCGCCTTGGAAACCAGGTCGCGCAAGGATTCAATGCGTTTGTCCTCAAGCGCTCGCGTTAGTGCTCGAGCGTCTTTTGGCCGGAAATCTGGGAACATCACACTGAATAGCTGCCGTACTCGCTGAGACTTGGCTTCCTGACCATCCTCCCGTAGACTTACCTTGAGTTTCTTCCTGTACAAGGGCTCGATATCTGTCCAGTCGTGAATTGCAGCGTCCAGCAAGTCGCTCAGACACAAATTGTTCGACATGTACCGCAAGTATTCGGCGACCACGTACCGTGCGTACCTACGGTCCAAAGGATCCATCTTGCTTCGCCACTTCTTGAGTAATGGGCCAAAGCTGCGTGCAAGCGTCACCGAATGACCGTAATAGCCATGCTCAAAGACCATCAGAAGCTCCCTCTCCTCATAAGAAAGGTCGCTATTGGCCTGTTTTTCTTCCAAGACACCGCGGACGAACTCGGCGAAGCGATTCCATCGGTCGATCGATTCCTCGAAGGCTGACGCCCATGTGTCGATGTTCCGCAAGTCATACTCCACGGCCTCATTGATTTGGTCAGCATATGGCTCGACTAAGGAGTCATAGTCTTCTGTCTGGAGGCGGCCTGCTGCGTCGAGGGCGTCAATGAGCTCAGCCATCTCCTTGTAGTATTTGCGGGCTTGAGACTCGCGGACGCGTTCAGCGGTTCGTGAGTCAATGATGAACTCATCGAAAAGAAATAGGACTGGGTAATCCGGAACGAAGGTCGATCCGAACTCGGACATGCTGATGGCTGGCATGCGGTGGAAGTAACTGTGAAAGAGAGAAGTGCCAAGACCGAACGACGAAAGAAACATTTTCATGGTCATGCCTCCTTTCTTAAATAACCCCTCGAATCCTGGAATCCTCGAACCCTTTCTCTTTCATCTACGGCATCATTTGCTCATTTGTTAATAATATTCGACCCCCTACCCTTCAAAATTTTGACACCACCAATCATTTACTCAAAATGCGATTTAGATGAGTTTCTATGACTTTGATTTCTTTATTATTAGCACCCAGTTCCACGTAGCTATCCCTAAGGTCCTCAAGAAATTTTCTAACACCACCATAATTGCCCAAAGCATCACGAACTGGGTTACCTTCTTCCCATTCATTAGGGATGTATCTAAATAAACCTGTTCCCCATTTCATTTCTTCTACTTTTTTTTCACCCCTAAAGTATTGCCATAACTTTGGAGCTTTCTTACTTCGTTGCCAGATTTCTGGATGAATATATAAAGATTCAACTCGATTAGCATGGATTGTAGTTGCCCGACCTCGATGTTCCTGTGAACTTGGTATCCACACTTCAACATCTTTTATGGCAAAAAAACCGAATATTCGCCGGTCTGGCTCAGATTCCCCAGGAAGCCGGGTAGTGTGAAGAGCAATGTTCCCTTTCAACTCAAGCTCCCTAGTAATACGCCTTGGCTTCGATTTAATCAATGCTTTCTCAAATTCCATCTCACATTTGGCACAGTAGTTACTAGTTATGATTTTTTTATTGCAAGCTGGACAGACTGCCTGGGTATCCATACCGGCGTATACCCTAAATAAACGAAATATCCCAGCTTCATAACAAGGTGGTACCTCATCCCACTGGAAGTTGCCTTTCTTTACCTCTTCGACCCAATCTTGCATCCATTCCATACCTTCCTTCGCCCGAACCTGAACCCATTCCCACACTTGCGTTGGATTATTGCAATTTATTTTCGCTTTAAGATTAATTTTTGAACACCAATCGGCCTTCCGATTATAGATATTATAGCTACGTATAGACTGCGAGCAGACACCTTTGTAATTATGGTCATTATAGTGCCATTTAAATGCTATGTTCATTCTCTTGCTGCTCCACCTAAGACTTTATAAACATGGGAGAATTAGGGTCAAACATTCATTTTTCATTTATTATTCTCTCCCTCAGATTTTCTTTTTCCTCTGCCTAACCATATATATCTCATATTTTTGAGCATACCATCTTATCAACTGATTAATGATTTTTGAAGGTTTGACCCTATGCCTCATTCTTTTTAAAAACAACCTCTTGACAGGGTGCCCTTTAATGGGTGACCCCATGACCCCTTAGCATGAATGAGCGTAGCTGGCATGAAACTCTCGTAGGGCTGGAGGGATACTTTTCCTATTTCTCAATTTAGGTAAAAACAATCTACGAAAAGCTTTATCCCACTCCTTTAGCATGTATGATGTAGGCTCAGGCGTATCATAGACATCAATATCTGTAATGTCTGGACGTTGCATTATTGCTTCCTTGAACCCTCTCCTACTCAATTCTATCTTCCCTTTTTTTGCATAAATAATTCCAAGTAAATAGTGGATTCCCGGATCATCTACTCCAATTGGTACCTTAGCATTCTCAAGCTCAGTGATTGCCATGTCATATTTTCCTTGATCATAATAAATAAACCCTAGATTATAATGTGCATCCTCATACCGCGCCTTCTCTTTAGTTACCTTCTTATAGTTTGCTATAGCTAAGTCATCCTTTTCTTGTTTAAAATAAATTAACCCTAAGTTATGATGCGCTTCTGAAAACTTCTCGTCATTTTCTATCGCTTTTTTCAAGGCTTCTAATTCCATCTTATTATCTCCAAGTTTTCCATGCACATAAGCAAGAGCTAAATAGGCCCCTGCATCGTCTTTTTTTATTCTAATAACTTCCTTAAATTGTTTAATCGCCATATCATAATTTCCTTTACTAATATACACAATTCCCAGATTGTAATGTGCATCCTTATAATTCGGATCAATCTCTATGGCATTTTCGTATTCTTTCATGGCCAAACTTATTTTTCTTAGTTTATAATAAGCATTACCAAGATGATAAATTGCTTCTGTAAAATTTGGACAAATATTTGTAGCTTTATTAAATTCAGGCACCATCTTTTCTTTATATAAGTATATATCATAATATGCTAATCCAAGTAGAAAATGGGCATAACAATTATTTGGAAAATCTTTTACGAGTTTCTCCAACCATCCAATAATCTCCTCATATTTTTTATAATATATAAAAATATTTTCTTCACCTTGAGTAGCAGCAAGAAGAAAAAGTGGAATAACATCCTCAGGTTTATTATTTTTCCAATTCTTTGCTACCTTTACTAAAGTATCCCTATCAAATTTTGAGATTGCATTAATTGCCTGTTGCTCCATGTCTATAACTAAAGGATGTTCATCTGAACTCGCACTTGAAATAGGAAATTTACTATTTTTAAGACTTCTAAATGGCCAAAGTAGTAGTATTAATATTACAAAAGATAAAATATAAATATTTTTTTTCATAAGTATAATCCTCCTATTTAACCCCCTTCTTTTCTCCTTAGAAGCACATATTGTGATGAGACTCCTGTTCTTGACAAGGGGGATGGTGATTAATAGCAAGTCCAAAAATCAGGGTCACTCGAATCCTTGACTCCTCGACTCCTTTTGTGTAGTGGTTTTTGGCTCTAAAACAACTTAGGAGAAAAATGACTCTGACCCGTGACTCCCTTCTAATGAATAATTAATAATTAAGATGTGACCCTCTTTCTCCCTGCCAATTTTCAAGGACGTACCAGGAGTGAAGGAAAATAGCTGGACTGGTGACTTTTCCAGGGCTTCGCTGATCTCATTACTGTATAGGGGAAGGAGTGTCAGGCGTTTATTCGAGAATGGAAAACCGGCAGACTCCTCCACGAGCTTCCCACGGTTTTGCTCGCCAATCTCAGTGTTGGAGCAAATGTAGATTACTGTGAAAGTCCTGCCGTTTCTTTTAGCCTTCTCCGCGAGACCTTCGATAACCCCTCTGGCAACAAGAGTCTTTCCTAGTCCAACCTCATCAGCCAACAAGTAACGCCCAGAGCCACTTCGGTCGCCCAACCTTTTTACGATCCGATCGACTGCGGATTTTTGAAACTTGGCAAGTTCAGGCATCTACATTCACCTTCAAGGTTTTGAATGCTTCAGTGAACTCCTTCCAGAAAGATAGAAAATCTCGATTTATGTAGTCTGTGCCTTCTATGCTTTGAAGAAGGTTGTTTATCTCAGACACCCTACTGGGATCTTCTGTGCATGACTTCAGGACATCTTCTACTGTAACATCACCAAGAATCCCTGTTGAAAGCTTTTTGGGCGGGAGCGGGGGTGGGGGAGAGTCTGTGGGATAATCGATCGTTCTTCGCGCCCCATCAAAGAGAATGAAACGGAGGAAGTATTGGATGTTATCGCTGTTGATGATCTCATTGATTAGACCTCGATCCCTATCCTTCGCGAGCGCTATGTAATCTACGTCAGCCTTGATAACAAATCTTTTTACATGGCTTTTCAACTTTTTATGGGTAATCTCAATGCAGATGAATTCTGTAAGAGACGAAACAGGCACGTTCTCGAACTTCAGTCCCGGCGCTTGAATCGCCTGATATATTGGTAGGAAAGAATTTCCCTGGCCGTCATTTGATCGGTCGCACAATGTCAATGGCGCTAGTCCGATTGTGAGGTCCTCGACCATTTCTGCAGGTAATTGTCCTAGAAAATCATAATTGAGGGCCTTGAGAGTTAGAGCTTGGCTGTCCTTGTCATAACTTGCCATTATCTTTAGGTGGGACAGTTTTTCATGGATGTGATCTAGAAGCTTTTCTGCCCGCTCCTCATCGCTCTCCTCTTCTATGCTTTTTCTGTCTTCCTCGGTGTACTCCGTAATCCATCCGTGAAGAGTGTCCTTATCCTTTTCGACGAAGGAAGAAATAAACTTGTCAATGGTTATTCCATTCTTAAAGGCGAGAATGGCCTCGCAATTCACACCATGCCAAGCACTGTAGGTTGCATTCGCAGACCCCATGAAAACATGAGACTCTCCTCCTTCCTCGAAAATGTAGAGCTTGGCGTGGAGATCAAGAGCAGGGAGCCCGTCTTCTGATAAATCCGAAACCACGGCATAGAGATCGTGTTCCGCCAATTCTGCAAACAGGTCATCTTCCAGGCCATCCAGACTGGACCTGGTCGCTACGACAATTAGTCTGTCGAACGTTTTAACGAGACTTCTTACAAAGCTCTCGCCAATGAATGGAGAGACAACCAACGCCCTTTTACCACGGAGGGGGATTAACTTTGCCAATGGTGGCCCGTTGTTCCACTGCCATCTTAAGTTAAAGGAGTCTTTAATTCCCTGGGGAAACTTGAACTCCACTCTGGGCAATCCTCTAAGAAGATTACCTATCACTCCGGTGCTTGAGTCCTCAGGGTCAGCAGAAGCCTCTATGACATGCTTGAAAAACCTTGTAGCTTGATTACCAAAATCATTGCTTCTTCGCGATTCTATACCTTCCAGGCACACGGCCAACTCCCAATTTGGGGCCGTTGTGAGGTTCCGGCTCATGCAGATCAATCTGAATATCGGGTTGGCCTGGACCATTTCGGGGATTTTCTTAGGTCTGAATTTCAACACCCAGAGTTTAGGGTGGAAGCTGCCTTGCTCAAACTCGATTTCCCTTACTATCCGGTCGTACAACGCGAATATCTTGCTGGTCTTTCTAACGGTGATATAGCCACGGTTTATAAAGACTCGCACTCGGCTGGATAAGCATGTAAGTGCGTGGAGGGGTTGGATCTCATAGGCCTTTGACTCCTCGTCCTGCTTCTCTGCATCCATAAAAGCCAGCATCACGGCAGTCAGAGTGACGAAGTCCATGCTGAAAGCGGTACCAATAGCAGCATCAAGTCTGTATCCTGATGGAGGCCTTAAAGCGTCCAATAGGCTGTATCGCTCATCATGTTTAAGCATCTCGCCAGTCCTCTCTACGGATTCCCGCTGCGATCTGCTTCACAAATCGGCTCGCAATGTCTGCTCGGTAGTTGAGCCAGTAGGGGGAGTTATTCTCCAAGTGCTGTTTGACCTGTTCCAGTTCCCATTGCATCAGGTATTTCTTGTATTTCAGCCTGGATTTGTGGGGCCTTTTCTTAAGCTCTCGTTCCCGTACCAGCATTCTGGTCTTTTCGTAATAGAAAAATTTTTCTCCGCCATCCATGTCTAGCAGCAATTGAAGGAACTGCCGTAAGAAAGTATCATCTCCCCACCTGACCGCTCCACGCTCATGCATTTGGTCAATAAACTTATCGAGGTTCCAAGAGAAGAGCTTGTCACGAGACATGTCCCACCACATTTTGAAGTATTCGGACAAGTCGTTTTGTGGAGATGGCAGATCTTCGGAGATTCTCTTTTTCACAAGCATGTCGTAATAAATGATGGTGGCTCCCTTTGTGATCATGCTGAATTTCTCAGCATGATCAACTAGGTTTTTTAAACTTTCAATATACTCTGAGTCTTCCTGAATGCTGCACTCCCATGGATAGTCGAATTTCTCAGGAACTTCAGGAACTTCTTTGGTTAATAAGCATGACATTAAGGAAGGACCTTTTCGGCCAGCGAGTTCCCTGAATCTGCTTCTTAAAAAGCGTGCCTCTCCATAAGTAAGGTCGATGCCCGTATCGTCATCGAAAGAGCCTTTTTCACTGATCTCAACCGTCCCGCCCCCGTTGTATAGCCTTATTAATTCAGCGTCCCAGTGCTCGTAACATCTATCCTCGTAATGGTACATCTTATCGTCATCGACTATGGTCTTACGACTGAGGTGATAGTCGAAAATATGGTCAAAGTAGAATTTCTGAGACCAGTCGAACCTGAAAATCCTTAACTCTTTGAGACCATTCCAGTAGATGCTGGAGGGATAACGTTTAACTGTTTCCTGGCGTATATTGATATGGCTTCCCTCGGCAAGGAGCTTGCGAAGATGTTGTTCCATCTGGGTTGTCTTTCGGCGTGCCTTTTCACCGCTCAGCCCTTCGCTTTCGACGTATCGGCATATCACAGGCACAAATATGTAGAATCTGGCATGGGTCATAATGGTACTTGTTGCCGGGAAAAACACGTTGGAGAATGCATCTCGCATGATTCCGAACCCAAGCTCGTCAATAGTCCCGGAATCAAGTGCCCGCAGGTAGTCTCTGGCCCTTTTCTGGTCTTCTTCGCTAAAATCAATCCAGCCTATGAAGGATCCGATCTCAGGCATCCCAAAATACTCCGGTCCATTTAATACGCGTTTTTACCTAATTAAAATCCATTATTAGCAGTATCATATTACAGCAGAAAGTTCTCTTGGATTTGTGGGGGTTGAATTTTTCATTTTATTCTCTCAAGAGTGCGGGCCTGCCTCCGGTTCTTCATTTATATCTCCCGCTATAAGAAGTTTTAAAAGATTAATTAATTCATCTATGTTATCCTTACTTTCAATAATGATCTCACAACTAGGACCATTCCAGAACTTCTGAACACTTTCAGGAAGATCTTTAATTTTGTGATTGTTTATTCTTTTTTTAACATCTTCTTCTGGCAACATTATCACTAATCTTATTTTTTTCTTTCTAAATTTGAAATATGCAATATTTTTATTGTAAACAATCGAGATATAGTATTTTGTAGGATTAAAAACTAAATCCTTGTTGATCTTCAAAACATCTTCTTTGATTTTAAAATAGGCTTCTTTAATTTCTTTGGTAACGCCTTCTAAATGAAACTCCTCGTTATACTCAACTTCTTCTGCTTTATCAACTTCTTTAACCGACTCTGCGTACGCATATTCTATGTTCTCAAAATCTGGTTCAAGAGTGTAAATAATATCATCATTATAAATAAACTTTCTCAATATAAGCAGCTTTACCATTTTCCCCCAAGTATCTGAATACGTCTCCATAATCTCTGGAAGCTCATTTTTTTCTGCATCTATAATCAACAAAATATTTTGACTATTCTCAATAATGTCCTTAATAAATTTATATATTTCTCTTTCACCTAAATATTTTTTAAATTCCTTTTTTAAATCCAGGTTTGTATTGACTATAGAAAATATTTTTTCTACTAGTTCCCCTTCGCTTTTCCTGTTTTTGAAGAATGCAAAAAACTTGGTTATCTGTGGGAATATATGATTAAAAAAATCATGGCTTGAGAGTTCTACTTCTACTATATAAAACTCAGGGCTATCTTTATCCGATAAATCAAATAAGAATCCATCTGGTATAACTCCTCCCAATGCTTTTGATTCTATTTTTCTTTTCGCATCAATATACATCGTATCTTTACCGAAGAACAACTTGGAATTATTGATAATATCTTTTTCCAGTTCATCTTCCAGAGTATATCTATACTCCTGAAATTTCTTGTCATTTCGAAATATTACCATTATGAAGCCTCCAAACGGTTGAGGTTAAGGTAAAGTCTTCTTCATAGTATCTAGACATAATTTCTTTGAAAATGCAGAGAAATAGAACCGCCCAATTCAAAATCCAATCTGCGGCATCATTTGCTCATTTGTCAAGAATAAAGATTTGACCCCCGACCTCCTTCTCATTTGTCAAGATCAAATATTTGCCTCCCGACCTTATTCCAAATGAATAATTAATAATTGAGATGTGACCCTCTTTCTCTCTAATTATCTTTTTATTCCTTGAAATAACTTTTTTAAATTATCCCAGTTCCAACTATATAACCTGCCAGCGCCAGGAACTGGCGTGTAGTTTCCGTTTTTGTATCCAATAATCTGGTAAATTGGTTTTTTGAGAATTCTGGCCATACTTACTTCTTTCAAAACACCTGGGGCCTTATATGTCTTTGTACCAACCATAACAATAACCATATCTGAACGGCTGATTCTTGCTCTGGCTTCTGCTACCCAGTTAGTTTGTGGGGCAGCTTCTTTCATAGACCAATCTGATATCTCAAAAGGTGAATCGCTTAGTTTTGATTGCCCTACAATGAAATCTTTTAGGGTCTTGTCATTGTCAAAGTCAAAACTGACAAATACTCTTGGCTTTTGACTTGCCATCTTAACATCCTCCCTCTTGGACTAAAAACAGAAAAACTGAGTAAATTACTATCAAAATTGCTATGGAACCGTAGAACCAACCTAAGGTTATAGAAAACATAATCCTAAGTCTCGACTGAACTTCGTCTTTAAAGCGATAAGCATTCATATCGAATAAATTTTCGTCTTTCTCCAGTCTGTTCTTGATGACCCATTCATACAATTTTCTATACATCCGTTCCTGCCATAAAAAGTATGCATCTAAAAACCAAAAAACAAACAAAGGAATAAAGGCAATCCCAACTTGATACTCAGTTCCTTTTAAAAGTAAAGTTACAACAACTAGGGTTATAGCCCACCCTTTTATCATAAATGAATTGAAAGCCATTCGTTTTATGATCTCTTGAATTATCTCGATTTCCTTTAGCATGCATTCTTTTAGGTTTTCTTTATTCTCCATATTCATTATCTCCTCTCATGGTATAGTCTTTCAGGAAAATGACTCTGACCCATTTTCTCTCTTGAGAGGTGCCCTTTAATGGGTGATCCCTTGCCCCTCTAATTATTTAATACTTTCTGTAATTTTATAAATGAATTTTACAAGACTAGCCTTTAATTTCTCCAATTCTGCCATCGCATCCTCAATACTGTTTATTTTATATTCATCTTTTATAAAACCCTCCATTTCTGTTCCCTGTACTTCAATGCCCTTAATAGCTTCATTTAATTCCTCTGCTTGTCTTTGGCTCCTTACAGAAAGTAATAAGGAAATAAAAATCGCCACAAGGAATAAAGCAAAAAATGATTCAATCATAGACACCACTTGTGATACCGGCATTATAGGGGTTATTTCCTTAATTAAGTTAAATAAAAGATTATTGAAACTATAATAAAAGAAAGTAAAAAAGGACGGATAAATGGAAAAACTGAAAAATTCGTTACTAATTTTAAAAAGTCCGAAATTGATTACTGCAAAAGAAAAACTGGTTAATACTATAAGTATTAGAATGGTTAAAACATAAGAAATAATATTGAGTCTACTGTTTTGGTAGTCCCTCAATTTTTTAGCCGTAAAAAGACAAATACGATTAAATAGAACCGAAGCCTGAAGATTGGTAGTCCACTTTTCAAGTTGTTTTGAATCTAGATTTGTAATTGGTAAATCTTTTATACTCTTATCCAAAGCAAAGGACGAAGATCCCTGTTTTCTAATTTCAGAAAATATATTTTTTTGTACTTGAAATATGCTAGAAGGTTTAAAAACGAGAATAAATCTGTGAATATAAATAATTAAAAGAATAATAAACAAAACTAGTATTGCTGGCCATAATAATTTTTTGCTCGAAAAACCGAATACTATAGCAAGTGATACCAAATAAACAGCTACGGTTATAAAATTATATTTAATTGATTTAAAGAAAGAAATTATTGCATTTATAAAAGCAAATGCAAAATTCCAGCTTTTTTGTTTAAAAATAAAAAATGGAATTTTCCAAAATAAAACTATTGCTGGGAAAAAAACTATATATAGCGACCAAGACAGGATATATTTGTTTTTTGTAATTAACCATACAACAGCTATAATTCCTATTAAAATAAAAAACTTAAAATTCAATAACCATGTATAATTCGGTAATATTTTATTAACCAAAAACACATCGACATCAAATACAAATAGTTTTACAAAAACATAAATCCAAAATAAAGAAGCAATACTTTCTCTTATAATTGCAAGAAAACGATCTAGAAGACCTTTTTCTTTCTTTGGTTTTTGCGTCGTTATTTCCTTCTTTGCTTCAGCAGCTTTAACTATTTCTTTTACCATATTTTATGAATTTAAGGGATGTTAGTTCTAAAAAAACTTAGTCAATAGTCAAGATTTGACCCTGATTCCTTTTATATAATTTTAAGCAACTCCTATTTCTCTTAGAATGGAATATCTTCGTCATCTGGTTCTACTTCTTCTATTCCTCCCATTTATCCCATTTAGCAAGCACTCTTTTTTGATTATCGATAAATTCGTCCAGCTTAAATGATGCCGGGTCTTCAATTCTAATATGTTTCCATTCTTTAGACGGAAGTTCATAGTATCCAATATCTATAGCCTTTCTGAAAGCCCAGAGCATCACGAATGTATCCCCTTTATGCCTTATATTGATATATTGAGTGGTAAACTTTTCTTGATTATCGGAAGAGAGCTCAACGATGGATTTATATGTATTTTGATATAATGTGCGTAGACCTTCATCTTGTATATAATTTATGAAATCATCAAAAGTTGTCGGTTGAGTTGGAGGTACTGGGAGAATTGATGGCTGAATTTCAAAAGGGATAAACAGAATATCCCCTTTGTGTTTAGTCAGTTTGTACCTAAATATTTGGATGCGGATATCATCACGAATATATCGGACTCTTCGCTGAAGAGATTCTGAAAAGTCAGGTGCAACTAAAAATATACGAGGAACTTGTTTGTAATCTATATCAAAATTAGGGTACATCCTTTTTATACTATCAATATTTTCATAAACCCATCCAAAATAATCAAGTACCTGAAATAACATACCATCATCCGGATATATTTTCAGTTCCACTATAACAAGGCAATTCCCGCTATCTATTGCCAAAATATCTAAGGGTCCTCTTGTAGTATTAACTTGTCGATCAATAAATTTTAATCCTTTTTCGAGATATTCTGGATATTTACAGAGTAGTGCTTCAAGTTCACTTTCCTTAGCAGGAGTATAGATATTAACAGACAAATCTTTGGGGGTATCCAAGTTTATTCCCTCCTTCTATCTCACTAATCTTCGACGGAAATATTATCTCATTGCCTCTAAAAGAAAATGTAGAATTAGGGGACGTAGAAAAATAGGCACAGCGCCCGTTTTATCTTAAATCCCCGGTATTTCAACCGCCACCGACCACCAACACGGAATTAAGCATCATTTGCTCATTTGTCAAGATCAAAAATCCGACCCCCTGCCTCTACTAATAGAATCTCTATTCCACAGAGATCACACTTAGTCCTTCGGGTTACATCTTCATGTGTCATTTCATTTTGTCAATAAGTGTAGAAGTTTTAACGTATTGCATAATACTTACAATAAAAGTACCAATCAAAAATATTATTCCACTAATATATGAAAAGGTTTCACTCTGTTTTTTGACAGACTTATTACTTTCTTGGATCTTGCACCATTTATAGTTAAGCTCATTATATGATGAAGTTTCCCTTCCCGTCTCATCTATTGGAAACATCTTCTTATCAATTTCACCTATGTATGACCACAATGAGTCTAACTTCTTGTTAATATTATAATACTCCGAACCTATAGCAATAGTTTGTATAGGTTCTTGTATGAAAACCCGCCAATAGATAGAGCCTAAAACCAAAAATAAACCAATAAGTTCAATAAAAATAATATATTTTTTCAAAATATTCATCGCCATACCTCCTTTTTATTTTCTCAATAGTGCGGGGTGAGTCTAAATTATCTTTCATGTATTTAACTCGCCTTTATTTATTTTCTCAGCTACCTTATGGGCATTTACCATCCCATATATCCAAAGTACAAATGCTATAATCCCAAACAAAATGCCTCTCAATAACATTGCTCCACCTGTTTCCGATGTCATTACTTCACCTTCAACACCAGTCATACCTTTATGCAATCCTTCACCTACTGCACCACCTATTGCACCTAAAGAGTATCCTAAGAATAAGGCTATAAAAAGGAAATAAATTGCCATCATAATTAAGCCTTTAAATACTTTTCCGTTGTAGATTTGTCCTAATCCACACCAAAGGAAAGATAATAGTGTAGCAATGCCAGAACTCTTTTTTTGGATATACTCTGCCATTTTTACCTCCTTCACTAAAAACTATTTATATATGATTTTTTTGGAAATGCATATAAATAGAGATTATGATTTTGACCCCTTTTCTCTCTTGACAGGTGCCCTTTAATGGGCGACCCCGGTTCTCTTTCCCCTGTGGCTAACCTTTGTCCAAGCCAGACTTCCACTGGCAAGAGCTAAGGAACTTTCTCGGCGCACTCAAGGTTTGACCCTGATTCCTTCCTTACTTCCTACTTCCTACTGCCTCCTGCTACCCCCTGCTATTCCTTACTATTCCTTGCTATTCCTTTTTGACTAGTTCCCTTTAATGGGTGACCCCTTGCCCTTAAAATGTTTGTCAATCAATCTTGGGATAGATCGCACAGTTGATTTATCTATGTTTTTAATATATACAAGAGCACTTTCTCTGTTCTCGTCCTTTGTTTTTATGACATCGTTAATTAGGTCTTCTATCTCCCTTTTATAATATTTTAAGGCCTCTATATATCCCTCGGCTGAAGAAAACTTTTTGGCTATCTTCCTCTCCTTAATTAAATATTTACCAACTACAGCATCCACCATGATTAGTAAATCTGGGCAGGTCATATGCATATATTTTGTTGCAGCAACAGACCTGAATTTATATCCAACATCTGAGAGACTGCGATGTATTCTTTTAATCGCTCTTTCTAAAGATATATCTTCATCATTGATAATGACTGAATGATTAAAATTTATATTTTGCAGTGTAAAAACTCTAATTGCTTTAAAGTATTCACTTGTTTCTTCTAGTTTTCTTCTTAATTCTCGAAATAACTCTGGCCTTCTAGGTATACGACATACAAACTGATTCAAAAATGTAACTTTATTCTCAATATCTTCCATTAAATTTCCCCAATCCGTAGTTCTCCTGCTCTCCATGTAAAACTTATCATAATCACGTCGAAAGTCATTATGTCGCATCATTGCGTATACTTTTAAATCTTTTTCCTTCATTTCATTCTGTCAAGACTGCGGGCCTGGGCCTGTCTTTTCTGCCTTGCTATAACAAACCACTCAACAAGTAAACAACGCCCCCTACTTCCCTTTAATGCGTGAGCCCATTACTCTCCCAACAATGTCGGAATATCGCTAATAGACAATCTCTTCTTGGTATCAAATTTTAGCTGGGGCAATGATTTAAAAATCCACTCTGCTAAATCGTTTCCGTTCAAAAGAATGATATCTTGCTTTTCACAAAATGTAACTAAGTCATCTGACGGAATAGCAGAAGTTACCAGAACCAATCTGTATTCAGAGAATAAGTCTTTTTCAGATTCCAATATTCCTATTAACTGTTCTGCGCCCCAAGTGCCTGTTATTCCAGAATGATGTTTAACCTGAACTAATAGTTTCTTGGTTAATAAAAAGTCGTCTTTTACGGCCTCTATGTCCGCATCTGACAATTCAGGAAACCGTTGTTTAGACAATATTTCTGCATCATAACCATCAATTTCTAGCAACTCTTTGATTAGCTTTTCTAAGCCATACCCACCAGATTCGAGATTGGTGTTTCCAGACTGGATGTTTTTTATGAGTTGGTTTTTGAAATTGTCAATCGCATTTATTCGCTTCTTGTTAAAACTAGAAACAAAGTCCTCACCTTTGAATAAATTATCTATTTCTTCACTAAACTCCCACAGATCTGCTATGGTGGTTCCACGAACTCTTAGTCGCCTTTGAAGCCCTTCCGACAACTTATCTCTTGGTATAAAAATTATTTCACCATTTTGATCACGATGATAAGTCACCTTTCTTTGGTTAGACAAATCTCTATCGTAATCCTGCTGGCTATATAATTCTTCTTGTTCTGCTACTGCCAGACATATTGCACCCCAAAATGGAACAACAATTTTGTCCCCCTTGTTAATTCCCTTGAATCGACGGACTTCATTTTTCTTTTTGCCTATGACTTGTGGAGCGGAATCACTATCGGAATAATATGTCTCATTAACTTTTTCGACCAACGAATCTACATTTGCATGTTGATGAAAATCAACCTCACTCCATCCGACAGCAACCACATTATTCTTAAAGAAAACATCAAAATCATCTTGTGATTGTGACATTGCACGAACTAAGTAGTATGCTACATCCATATTTCCTCCTTTGACAGCTAACAATGATTATACAGTCTGCATAAATCAGCAAAGAAATATTTTTCCTTAGTGGACGTCCCATATCTCTGGCCATAATTCAACCTGCGGCATCACTTGCTCATTTGTCAATATCAAAGATTCGACAGGTGCCCTTTAATGGTTGACCCCGACCTCTGCAAAAATCAAGGGCTTACCCCGTTTCCTTCTTCAAGTTGACGTTTTACCTCAATCCTTTCTTTAATCAGTTCAATAGCTTTTTTAGCATCTTTATCAACACGATAGATTCCCTTCACTTTGGGCTTCCATGTTCGAGATATATGTTCTAAAGTAGGTATCACAGATCCATCACCCGCGCTACCTAATGTTGCGGCAGCCAATCCTCTCAATGAATCAGTTTCTTCTTCATCTTTAAGGATATTCATCGCAACTGGAACAGCTGCCTTATCACCTATTTGCTTAAGGGCAAATAAAGCATCATTTCTGGCTAAAAAGGTATTTTCCTTGTTAGAAACAATTCTTATAAGTTCGGGAACTGCTTTTTTATACAGTGAAATGAATTTTGTTACAACAACGGATGTTTGTTCTCCTGCTTTAAGCTTTTCAGATAAAAAAGTAATACGCTCAGCTTCATTCATCCCTACCATACTGAGTTCAAGAAAGTTTTCATGAAACTTGTAAGTCTCACCACCAATACACCCATAGGCTGGGGTATGTATCATTAAAATCGGATCATCTTCTATAAGGGGAATTGTTTGCCGATCTTTCAGTTTTGCTAAAACAGCAAGTGCTGCCGAGCGTATACGTATCCCTCGATTACGATCGGCAGCAATCTCCCGTAGCCTCTCTATAGAAAGCAAACCAATCTCTTTAAGGACATCCCTCAGAACAAAACAAAGCCTTTGATCATCAAGAAGGTGGAGAAGAAACGATAACCTCTCTTCTTTGGACAAATTCTGCAGCTTCTCAGAGAGATAATTCCTATTAACTTGTCTCTCCTCTTCACTAAGATATTGCCATGGTTTATTAATAAGTTTACCTTTTATTTCCTTAACAGAACCAGAATGTTCCTGTCTAATAATGGTGAACTCCACTCTTCGATTCTTTACTCTATTCTCCTTCGTAGCACTATCAGTTATAGGATGGCTATCACCAAATCCTTTTGTGGTAAGCCGCTCCGAAGCAACTCCTTTTGAGAGCAAATATTTCATTACATTGTCAGCCCGGGCCTCGGACAATTTAAGATTATCTGTTTCTGATTCTAAACTATCAGCATGTCCATCAATTCGAACTTTCATATCAGGATTGTCAAACAAAATCTGAGACACTTGATCCAAAAATGAGAAGTACATAGGGAGAATAGTTACGTCCCCGCTCCTAAAATGAATTCTGGAGGTAGTCAATCTCCCCTCCGGATTTGGAGGGGGAGCTTTTGCTTGGCTAGAAATAGGGATAATTATTGAGGCTAGGATTAGAAGAATGATTTTGAATGAAAGGTTTCTCATAGGCTATCCTTTCCTAACATTTGAAAATGAGGGGGACCTGTCCTTCGTAGCCTTGACGTAGTAGGCTGGTGATTAATATCAAGTCCAAAAATCAGAACCCCAATGGTGACTGTCCCCTATTTTCCCCCTCCATTGGCCCGTCGCAGTCTCCAAAGCATTTACAGTTAATATCATCGCATGGGGTATGGACGATACAATCGCTAAGTCCTCCACCGAAAAGTCCTTCATCTGCTTCACAAGCCTCAAAACACCCTTCCTCATTCACCCAAAGTCCACACGAGTCAAGTTTTGCGCAAGTTTCTTGACAACTAGGATAGGATTCATCGCCACATCCGAAAATCATTCCGAAGGATAATGAAACTACAACAATTAAAAATAATCCCAGGGAAAATAGTGACCGCATCCGTTTTATCTTCAATCCAATCTCCGGCATCATTTGCTCATTTGTCAATATCATAGATCCGACCCCCTACCACTTCTCAAAGAGGAAATCACAGGGGGGACTCGTCAGGTGGTCAATGGTACGATTCATCAGGCACAAGGGGACTAATTGGGGTCAGGTCTACACTCTTGACAGGACTTTTTCATTAGAGGACTTGAGGGTCAGATCTTCATATGTCATTTATTACTCTTTGAACCATATTCTCCAACCACCCATCTTCTTACTTTTTTAATTACTATACCCCTTCCCAGCTTGCTTTATCTTATTCTATCCAAGAAAAAAAATATTGACAGCGGCCGTTTTATCTTCAATTCAATCTGCGGCATCATTTGCTCATTTGTCAAGATCTAAGATTCTACCCCCGAACCTTCTCCTTTACACGAAATCTGGAGACTGTATCCTCACCAACTCTTACTATTGGTTCTTCTATATCTACTTCCATTTCCTTTGAAAGGCAACTTGAAAATACCCCTTTCAGATAACCAATCAGAAATGAGCACATTTCATGTGAGCCATTTATTTCTGTAAATGGGTTTTTTATTTCAACATTTGCAGATATTGTTGGCCTATCATCGAATGTTTTAAGAGTAAATTTGCCCATTCCAGAAGATGAATCATACTTGAAAATAATTTTTAATAATTCTTTTTCACACAGGTCGGGTGTTGTTTTAGTTTGTCGCTGTTCACAGAAATTTCTGAAAAAGTCTCTCCCAACTTCTTCACCCGTTTTTAATAAAACCATTCTAGTTTCATCTTCGTTTTCCCTCATCACTGATCTCAATATTATCTGCATTGTTTTACGCCTTAAGGCAACATTTTTTATTTTCAGGGTTTTATCATAGAGTATGCCATTATCTTTTCGATATACAAGCATATTTATTTCGTACCCATAACTAAATATTAATAATATTATGAAAATTAATAATGTAGTAAGCCATAATGCTATAAATAATATTTTTAATTTATTGCTGTAAGCAGGATAGGCGTTATATAAAAAAGCAGTTGCCCCAATTAGAAGTTGAAATAAAAAGATAAATTTTTTAGCCTGTTCGCTTGTATCTAGCCAAGCACCGACAATACGTGAATAATCTCTTAGAAACATCCTAGGCCTCCTTTTATAAGGACTTATTTACAATCTGAGCAACTTTATCATAGTCCGTAGTCTGGGATAAAGCCCACATTACTAGAGCAATAGCGACCTCCGGAGTAGTATCTATTAGTGGGATTACACCTTCTTTTTTCAACAAAGCTGAGCTTTCATAGTTTTCCGGCTTAATTGTGCCATAATGCTGTGACACAACAAAGACTGGAATTCTCTTCTGAATAATTTCTTTGATACAATCTATAATCGAAAATTTACCGGAGGTACAAACAGTTCCAACTCCATAAGCAGATAGGATGACAGCTTTTGCGCCTTTTTCAACTGAGTAAGAAATTAATGTGGTATCAAAGCCAGGATAAAGAGTAAAATATGCTAAAGAAGAACAAATGCTGATAATTGCTCGATATCCTATCGATGCGGTAGGATGAAAAATTGATGAAGCATATTTAACATTATATTGGACCGTAGGTTTTGATATAAGTCTCCCAGATTTTATATGACCTATAGGGGGATGAATAACAGGCTGAAAACAGTCCGCTTTGACAGCAATTTTTTTTGCATACCTACCATTGAGAACTACGCTATCCCCATTTTTTGTTCCTGCAAAAGAGATGAAAACACCATTCATCACATTTTTAGCAGCAAAATATAGGGCATGAGAAAGGTTTTGTATTGCATCTGTAGATTTATTATTAATTGGCAAATTAGAACCCGTAATAACAATTGGGATTGGGGGTGCTTGAAGCATGAAGGATAAAGCGGCAGCCGTATAAAGAAGTGTATCAGTTCCGTGAGCAATAACAAGGCCATCAAAACCATCCTGTATAGCTTTATCAGCGGTTTCAGCTATTAAAACCCAATCTTGAGGTTCTATTTGTTCACTGAGTTTCCTGAGTATTCCCTTTACCTCCCAGTCGATGTATTTTGTCCAAGATGGAAGCTCGTTCTTTAAAATATTTTCGAAGTTTTTCTTAGTATACTCACGATCAAGAGTGTTATTAGACGAAGCCACGCTTCCAATTGTGCCACCTGTGTAAATAATTTTGATATGGGCCACTCTAGTTTATACTCCTCACTACTTATGTTAAAAAGAATAGTGATAATCCGCGGTCACGTTCCACTTTGTGGGGGAAATTTTGATTTTTTCTCCCGGGGACATGTTGATACTAACTTCCTTTAAGCTACCTTGTCAAGTCTAACCAAAATAATAGGGACAGCGGGGCTGTTGAAAAACCTCCCCACACTGTCATTCTGACCCTGAATGAAATGAAGGGGAAGAATCTCATTCCCATATTTAACACAGTTTTTGAGATCCCTCGCTCCTTTCAGTGAAAGATTTTTGACTTTTTCAACAGCCCCACAGCGCCCGTTTTTTCTTCAATTCAAGCTGCGGCATCATTTGCTCATTTGTCAAGAATAAAGATTTGATCCCCGACCTCCTCTTACATCATCATTTGTCATTTCATTCTCTCAATACCTTGGGCCTGAGCCTATTTTTTCTCTTCGAATCTTATTTTATATTTCCAGTCAGATTTATTAAGGTATATTATTCTGTAACTTCTTGCCTTTCCAGCAATTGATTCAAGATAAATCCCTTTTACTTTAGGATTAGACCTTTTAAATGCATATAATTCATTCTGGTAAGATTCTTCCTTACGCGCCCGATTAAAAATAATCATATAAGCATTTTTGGATTGCTTTAAATCAATTGCCCACGATAATTTTTGAAAATCCTTTGCTATTTCTTTTCTCATATTCTTACCCAAAGGATTAACAATTAGCTTGAATTCAATAGCCGCTGACAAATGATATTTTTCGTCCTTACAACATTTTTTGTAGTTTTTAGCAATTACCTCATCCATTGTATGAGAAGTGATGAACTCAGGATTCAGAACCGCCAGATCGTAATGCCCCCTGCCCCCCGTTTGTTCATCCAATTGCATATTCTTCCTGTGATACCTGAAACTTGTTGGATATTCTCTATGGAGCAATACGGTTTTTGTTTTTGAATCTTTGGTTGGATAAAATCGCTTTAACTCTTTTGAGCCGGATCTAAAAAGGTAATAATAAAGATAGGAATGTGCATCTGATTCGGTGAAAAAGTTATAAGGCCACTTTAAGAATTTTTCAATTAACGATTTTATACATTTCTCAATATCATCCTCTAATATCTTACTCATATCTCCATCTCTCTACCGTAATATTCCCCTACTTTTGCCAACAATCAGACTGCGGGCCTGAGCCTTTCTGTCAAGAGTGTAGACCTGACCCCGTTTCCCCATTCTTGTATAGGAGAAAAAAGGATTGGTTCTAATTTCTGCTAACTTTTGAGAAACAGAACCTGTCTCCAATTACCATTTTATTCTGTCAAGAGCGTAGATCCGACCCCGGATACTGCTTCGCTGTAGCGAATTTGATAGAGCTAAAGTTCAAATTCTTCTAGTGCCCTTATGAACTTGTCTAAATTATTCTTGTATAACTTTTGACGCTTTTTGGGGGTGGTTTGCCAAAAAGATTCAAATTGATTGTGCCTGTTTTTATACTTGAAAAAAGTTTGCTCGCCGATGTGTTTTCCGTCTTTTGATTTGGAGTTGTCCTTGTAAAACTTTCTTATCCCAACATATATCTTACTTGTGGCCAGATGAAGGGGGTTGCAAATGTGATCCCAATAATGATTCCTGCGTTCATAGGCATAAACAAAATTTTTTCTCATGCTTTTTGTTTTCAGTTTCCCCTTCAGGTTCTTCCAGAGGATGTGCGTGGCAAGCCAGCAACCCCACTTATCTGCATCCTTGTCCTTTTCATAGGAGCAAACCCTCGCAAGGTGGTAGTAAGTGAGGTATTCACATATGTCCCGATTGTAGGGGAAGATTTGTTTATAAAGGTCGGTCTCAAATAGTGGCTCTTTTCCCGAGCGAGCATAGAAGGGATCGAGCACCACCGAAGCAACAGCCTGAGCCAGGTCTTCCTTTTTGATTATGTACCTGGGCTTGATTACGGCAGTTGATTTTGCCTCTTTCTTACTCATCTTCTTTCTGATGTATAAAATGCCCAGCTTCCGAAGCTCACGCTCTATCCTAATCTGCTCCCGGTCATTAGATTTTAAGTCGGATGCAACAATCTTATTTTGCCAGTTTGTTGCGGTTACTATTTGACTGACAAGGGTTTCATATTTTTGATAATCTTTTTGGTCTTCCGACCTGGGTATTGAAATAACCTTAACCAACAATGTTGCTTGATCATTGCCAAAGCGATTTAAAGTTCTCGCCGTTTGCTGTCCGTTGATTATATATGGCTCCCGGATTCGCAGAGCCTTTTTCCCCGCTGTACTGCACTCATGAGCTTCATCACAGATGATGGTTACTCCATTATTAAAGTACCAAAAGTTGTGAGGCTCGGATTTTAACGTCTCGGTGATTGATCTGTTTACGGCCGTATCATCGCCCAAGAAACCCCGGATATTCCTGGCGAATATCCTGCTTCCGCCCTTATTGACCAAATCGCCAATGTTCTTTCCTTTCATGGTGAATACATATGAATCTATTTCATTGTCAGGATCATGACGTGTCATAATCAGAGGCCCTTCAACCTCCAGTTCTAAGATAGGTACTGCTGGAGCGGCACCCATTATGTAGTCCGTTATTAATTTCTTAATTGCATTGCCATGAAAAGAGATAAAATTGATAGATGAGTTATGCTCCACAATCGCTTTCGCTTCCCTCAACGTACTTGTTGATATTCTTCCCGTAGTCACATAAAACAGATTGATCTCATACCCCTTATTCCGATACTGCTTCCTGGCACCATGCAATTTTTCAACGATGGAAGCATCAGCGGATTTTATTACCTCGGACAAGTTGTCTTTTTCATCTGTTACAAGCCGCCCCAACTGTGCGAACCTCACAACCTCCGAAGCCAGTTCTGCCTTTTCTGCCCCTTTGACTCTATATTTCCCTTGTATCAGATTGACCTGCCTCGCCTTGTGATCGACGTAAATAGCATCAAGGGCTTTATCATTGCTTCTCCCTGTAATTGAAGCCAACGCTTCTTCCTTGTTATCTACCAAGTAGGTCTGTAAAAACCAGAGTATAAATGCCTCATCAGGATGGATGTTTTCTGTTAATGAAATTTCCTTGATCAGTTGATTCAATTCGACTACTGGGTCGATCTTTAGCAAGTCTGTTTGATTCATTACACCCCCCTATTCATTGCTATATCGCCTAATGGGTTTATGACAATAGATCGGTAACACTTTCTTATGATGGATTGATTTCTAGTTAAAGCTAGCTTTTGCTATAACCTCTTCCAATTATTCAACAAAGGAGGAGGGAAAATGGCAAGAGCTAAGGAACTTTCTCGGCACACTCAAGGGCTGACCCCCGACCCCATTTTTGACCCCGGACCCTTCTCTGAGTAAAAATCATTTGGGCAACAGCCTGTCAAGCTTTGACCCCGATTCTGCGGCTCCGGTGTGGGGGGTTTCTCTTTCTTCTCCAGGCGCGGCAATATGTCGTCGTCTCGGGTAGTCTTGCCAATAGCTGTCGTATTCGGTGGTCTCCCTTATCGCAAACACTAGGTTCGTGTTGGCACCACCCAGTAGATTCCCCGGAGCAACGATATAAGGCCGCTCGAAATGCACGTCAGTGGTGCACAAAACCATCGGTGGACCATGTAGGACAAAGAGGCGATCCTTCTTGTCCCTGAGGTGGTAGTCAAGCACGCCAAATCGGCTTTGCTCCACCCTGTCCAGCCAGAAAACCTCGGGCAGGTAACGCTTAAAAGAGGCAAGATTGTGCGCCTCGCGTAACCTTGACATACACGCTAGCATACTGTCTGTACTGGGAAAGCGTGCAGCGTCCCTCATATGGTCCAATCCATTCCTGACAGCGGCCAGAGTTGCCTGCTGCAAGAGAGAGACGATAGAGGCATATCCGTCCCGATACGCGCGGAGCTCTCCAACATAGGGTCATAGGGGTCAGGTCTACACTCTTGACAGTTTTAACCTGCTTTCTATTCCTTTAATCTTCTTTCTCAACTTATTATCTTTTTCTAACTTCAAGGCAAGCCGCCGATTTCTCTGAGATACAGCTGATTCACCTATGCCAAAGTGAGTGCCAATCCCCTTTAACGTTTCTCCACCATATCTATGGGAAAAATAAATACTCACCGCCTCTGATAAAGCCTTATCTTTCCCAAATACAGAATACACTTCCTTCCTAATCTTCTCGGTATAGGGGACGTTGGTTCTAAAACAACTTAGGAGAAAAATGACTCTGACCCCTTGTCTCTTTAAATAGTAGGGGATGATGTTTTCCGATGTCAAGCGATTTTCGCTTCCTGGTCTGAAGTCTTGAAAGAGCCAGGGGTTTGAGTAACATCTTTCTTAGTAAGACCTGGGGTCAGGTCTTGTTTTTTGCTTTTTCTCAGAAGATTGATAAATAGAGGCTATCCCTAATTTCTCAGAAAATAGGAAAATAGGGGCTGTGCTCGTTTTACTTCAAAATCAACAGCCAATGTCCGGCCCTGAATCCTTCTCTCTATCATATTCATTTATCTGAATAGTGGAATTAATTACAACCTTACATCTTCCGCGCCAACAGGTGGCTCAATACCGAGAAATTCCCTGTAAATCCTATCTCTATATTCCTTGCCGATTTCGTTGACAGCTTTTATAAATGCCTGGTATGTGCCTAAACCGCCTATCCTTTCCCAAAATTCGTCGCCTATAAGAACCACCTTGTCCTTTCTCATACTGAACCACCTGGCTGGGAAACTCCAGCTGTATTTATCTCTGCTACCGTAGGGATTATAAGGGAGGGCGAAATATGCCTCATCTATTTGGCGGGGGGCCATACTATACAATTTTAATATCTTCTCCTTGCTTACCTTGGTTTGATCACTATTAGGCAGGGGGGCTTTAAGCTCAAAAGCACACTTCTTTTTGTTAGCCTTGTCTTTAGCATATACATCGCAGATAACAGTAACCGGGATATCTTTGCCTCTGCCGGCTAAAATATAGACCAGTTCCCTATCCCAGTCAGGCTTCACTCTTTCTTTTCCTTTTCTTGGGTGTTCAAGTGTATTAAGCACTTCGGTTATACGCCTAAGCCTTTCAGATTTTACTACTCCAGTAATACTGTAATCCATGTCCCCAAATCCCAAACCTTCTCGAGCTGCAACAACAGCTAGTTTTTCCCAGACTTTTCCAAATGGAGTTACAAACCGTCTTTCAAAATGCGAACCTTTGAAGATCTCATCTGGAACCAAAGCAGCATATAGAGGCTTCTTAGCTCGATGTTCTTCACTTACGAATGGGTCTTCCACAAGAACTTTATCCATAACATTATCCATCATGGATCTGATAACTTCTTGTATCGCGGACTTCATTCTGCGATTTTTTGTCATCCTTCGCTTTTTCATTTCAAGACTTCCTACAAATGAAAACGGACTCGTAGAACTCGTTGGCGCGCCTTCCTGTTCTTCTGTTAACGTGGCGCTGGATTATATTTTCAACTTCGACACCTGCGAGCTCAGCGATCTCACCATAGAGATTGTCCTTATCCCCTGCAATGACCATCAGACGACCTCCAGAGGGCATATAATCAACTACATTTTTGAAAACCTTTGCGATATCCTCTTGATATTCCTTTTTCGCCTTAATACTCGATCCATTGGCCGCGGGCCCGATTTCACGCTCCCGATTGTCTTCAAGGCCCAGTAAATTATATGCATAGGCGTGCTGTTCATGGTAGTCAATCAAGCCAACATAAGGAGGACTTGTAATCACACCGTCTATCGGCTGCAAAGAAACAGTGCGACTATCCCCATGGTGGACAATTACTTTACTATCGGTGCGTATTGCAGAGAACTCCTTTATCCTTCTAATGGTATCTAGGCTATATCTCCTGATGAATTTAAATACCTCGGTTGTAGGTTGACAATTCCTCGAATGTTTGTAACACCAATAAGGTTCCATTTGTGGCTTTTTGGGGAAATCCAGGTCATAGTGTGTGGTCAAACGAGCTGAACGAGCTGAACGAGAAAGAATAACTCTTAGTAAATCTTTATATTCATAATCTCCATTTTCAATAAAATAGCGATAGGCTAATAATTCCCGCAGAGCTTGAGGTGCAAACCACTTCTTCAGGTACTGGTTATCTGTTTTCGAAGGCTTGTAGGTTGGCTTAGTTGGCCAAAGCGTTAAATTGTTATCTTGCGTTGCTGACCTAACTTTTTCCAAGATATCGAGAATTTCTTTGCGCACTTTGACGGGATTATACTTGGTAGTTTTAGCCCGACAAAGAAGGACATTAAAAGCTGAAATATCACACCCAATAGAATTAATCCCAAGCTCATTAGCTTGAACCAGTGTTGTACCAGAACCACAAAAGGGATCGAGAACTGTTTGGCCTGAAGAAAAATACTTGCGCAGAAAAATTTCGACCAACTGTGGTATGAATTTGCCCAAGTATGGGTGGAGCCTATGGACATGCTTAGTCCTGATCCTTTCAGGGAGGTTTCTCTCCCGCCAATTAAGATTAAGACTCTCTAGTGGGGTGTTATGAGTTACTTCTTCGGGGACAGTTGGCTTCTCATCTTTGGAATATATAACAACTCGCTTTTCTTCTTTGGTTAGTATTCGATGATCTCCCAAATGACAACTCATATTATCGCCTACCATAATTGGATCAATTCTTGAATGTTTTTTAACCCTTCCCAGTTTGCTTTACCTTATTCTATTCTGTTGTATTTTTAATATTATTCATAACCTGTGCACATTGGCATAGACTTTAGTAAAAAAAGGTTTATTTAGTATATACTAGTTATACTAAACACAATATGTTGTGCTGTCAAGGGGATATATTCCCTAAAAATAATATTTTTTTAATTAGAAAAATCTTTAAAAAACCTAAGATTATCTATCTTCCATCGTGACAATATTATCCTGTCCGGGTGGGTTATTCGTTAATAAACCTAATCTTTACATCGTTGCCCGGTTCCCTTTCCATAAATATATTGACCCTGATCGTCTTGTCTTTGATAATCTCGATCTCAAATTCCTTCGTAACTCCCAGTTTGGGATTCTCGTATTTGAACCTGTGCTTCCCCGCGGGAAGACTCAAGCCCTGGATCGGCGTATTGTCTTCCCGCTCCTTCGAGACACTTCGTTCCTCAGGACAAGTTTCAGAGTTTAATCCTTCGAGACGCCCCTCTCCCCATCAGGGCTCCTCAGGAAAACGGTTATTAATGTTGAAGAGCAAATCCCCCTCCCCTTTATCCCCTCCTATCCCGCGTTCACGCGGGAGAGGGGAAAATAGTGGGTTAATCGCATATGATCAGGCCTTTCCCTTCCTCCCTTTCAGCAATGGAATTGATTTCAATTTTGCCCTTAATTCCCTCTCCGAATTTTTACTTTTCTTAATTCTGCTTCCAGTTCCTCAATCGCTGGCAGGCGGTCTCTTAACTGCTTGGGAAGGGCGGAGGTAAGCCGGTACTCCGAAACCCCGATTGGCTTTCCGGTGTCGCGCAGGGTGTATTCCACGGTGATCTTATCTTTACTTTTACATAAGATAATGCCAATACTGGGCTGGTCATCCTGGTGGCGAAGCCGATCGTCCACTGCAGATAAGTAAAAGTTCATTTTGCCAGCAAACTCGGGCTTAAACGGTACCACTTTCAGATCGATCACCACAAAGCAACGCAGGAGAAGGTGGTAAAACAGAAGGTCTATATAATAATCTTCACCTCCAACCTCCAAGTGAACCTGCCGACCAACGAAGGAAAAACCTACTCCGAGTTCCAAAAGAAAATGATGGATGTGGTTCAGGAGTCCTTGCTCCAGCTTGCGTTCACGGATATCAGCTTCCAAGTTGAGAAAGCCGAAGTTATAAGGATCTTTCAGTAATTGGTCAGCCAGATCTGACTGCGGTTGGGGAAGAGTGGCACGAAAATTGGTAATGGCTTTTCCTTGTCGTGCATAAAGGCCAGATTCGATCTGGTGAACCAGGACAGCTCGGGACCAGCCGTTGATTATAGTTTGCTGGGCACACCAAACCCGTTGTCTGGGGTCTTTAAGCTTCTCAACGAGAACGACATTATGAAACCATGGAATTTCCCTCACGGCTGAGGGAAGATTTCGGCCGTCTAATTCTCGCGCAGCTTGCGCGAGTTTTTGGCTTTTTGATTCTCGTGCAGCCCGCGCGAGAACTTCTTTGGTGTAGGCGAGGTAGAAAGCTCGCATTCGCCATATGTTAGCCGCGGAGAATCCGCCAACTCCGGGAAATTCCCTCTGTAGATCAGCAGCCAGCCGTTCGACAACCGATTTACCCCAACCTTCAGCCCGCTGTCGCTCGATAATGGACTTGCCAATATCCCAATAGAGGCGGATTAACTCCCGGTTGACGGAGAGAGAGGCTTTAATTTGTGCCTTACGGATACGGGCTTTAATATCTTCCAGAAGTTTTTGGTAGTTAGCGGGGATCCCGGATAAGCGGGATGTGATTTTCGGTTCTACTTCCCTCCTGGCTTTGACAGATTTACGAGTAAGCTTACGCATTGCCGACTTTTTGGTTCCTTTAGAAATCATGGGGTCTTGTTTTTTGCTTTTCCTCAGAAAACTGGAAAATAAAGGCCACTCCCAATTTCCCATATTTAGTTTTTTAATCTTTTCCCAGATTGCTTTATCCTATCTCTCTTTGTGGGCTAAATCAATAATTTATCCCACTAAAATCCAAAGTCCAAAGCTCAAATGCCAAATCAATGACAAAATCCAAATTACTAAACTAAATAGGGGGAAATATTGGGTTAATAGTCAAGAAACCTAATCTTTACATCTTTGCCCGGTTCCCTCTCCATAAATATATTGACCCTAATCGTCTTGTCTTTGATAATCTCGATCTCAAATTCCTTCGTAACTCCCAGTTTGGGATTCTCGTATTTGAACCTATGCTTTCCCGCGCGAAGCCCTAAGTCCGGGAGCTGGGGTCAGGTCTTGTTTTTTTTCTCATGAATTTAGTGGATGTTGGTTCTAAAACAACTTAGGAGAAAAATGACTCTGACCCCTTTCCTTCTTAGGGTATAGGGGACGTTGGTTCTAAAACAACTTAGTAAATAGTCAAGGCTGGACTTTTAATTATACTTTAATTATTATTTTGTCTCAACCCCATTCAAACTTGCGTTTCAAAGGATTGAGCCAGGCGTAAGGGATATGTTTATCATGCTGTAATCTGCCCACGATAATCCCCGGCGCAATTCTTATCTTATTTGCAAAAGCCTTAATGTTTTCTCTAGAGAACCTTCCTTGTGCAGTAAAGGCTGCATACTCCTGCTCAGGAATAAGTATGTTAGAAGCAAAAATATCTGCTTCCTTTTCGTCATCATTGCTTGCCATATCCTCTTCATCGAGATACACCTTTTTTTTACCATGAATCAGGACATGAGCAGCCTCATGAAAAAAACTGAACCACAGGTGGTCATCGGACTTGTGGCGAAGACTAAGCATAATGAGTGCTTTATCCTTGTTAAGCCATCGGGTTGCCCCGCTTAAATGCGTCTTTGGAAACTCACGAACAAACACAAGAGCAACACCCGACTTCCGACATAATTCCTTCATTTTTGGATTAAAAACATCGGGAGGTTCAAATGTTAAACACCTAATCTTTTGTAAAGCATCATTAAATTTAACTTTACTGAAAGGGTAAGTATCAATACTCTCAGAATATAGTTCTCCAAGCCTTAACCATGTTGCAACAGCTTCCGGTGCACTCTTAAAAGACGGCGAACGACGATAATCAACAGACATTTCTTTAAACCGCTTTCCCCATGCTTCAATTGAACCTACTGCAAAAAAATTTAGCAATTTTTCAACTGCATCCACTGTGCTGTCGGGTTTTTCTATTATTCCTCTCCTAACAAGTTCTGCTTTGGGGAATTTATTAGCCCACGATACTTGTCTCTCAAGTTTTTTGCGTGTAGTCATTTGCGTCGTATGTAAGCGGTAAAGGGCTTCTAGATTGTTCCAAATAGCTGCAGAAACACTAAGTACCCGCTCAAACTGGATAGCTATTTCCGGGCTAACAGGAGCTTTCCCGTTGATAATCTGACTAATTGTTTTGGCGGAAAGCCCGCATCGTTTTGCAAATTCAGCTTTTTTTATCCCTCGGGCTTCAAGCGTTTCCTCAAGGATCTCTCCGGGATGGATAACATAATTCGGATCGAATTGGTTTGCTGCTGTATTAGACATTAGTGATAATCCTCCACGTTTAAAATTATAATTTTGGTTACCTTCTTCAAATCGATACTCCCATCTTCTTTTCGAGGCAATAGATTATGGTCTGGCTTGAAAACTAGTCTATATGGATGATCTAGGTCTACAGCGAAAGTGCCTTTTCTTTTACCCTTTAGCTCGTGTCTTCTTTCGGGTGGCTTATTAGACACATCTTCCAATGTAGGAGCAGCCCTAAGAACCATCATGCGCCTCTCTATAAGCCGTCCCCTACGCCTGCCGTATTTTTTAAACAATTCCTTTTCAGAGTTGAATACCTTAGCAAGCTTACTGTCCTTAAAACGAATGTTATTCATATTATAATATCTTTACCTAATAAGTAAAGACTTTTTTATCCGCACAAAAGATCATCTGATTATATGTGAGGATCAAATATTGCGGGGCAAGGGGATAAATTCCCCCCCAATAATATTTTTTGTTAGAAAATACCTTTTAAAAACCAAGAGTTATCAATCTTTCATAGTGATAATATTACCCCACTTTGGTGGTATTTGGGTTATTCGTTAATAAACCTAATCTTTACATCTTTGCCCGGTTCCCTCTCCATAAATATATTGACCCTAATCGTCTTGTCTTTGATAATCTCGATCTCAAATTCCTTCGTAACCCCCAGTTTGGGATTCTCGTATTTGAACCTGTGCTTCCCCGCGGGAAGACTCAAGCCCTGGATCGGCGTAACACCCTCCCACTTTACCCCGTCAATCCTTCGAGACGCCCCTCTCCCCATCGGGGCTCCTCAGGAAAACGGTTATTAATGTTGAAGAGCAAATCCCTCTCCCCTTTATCCCCTCCCATCCCGCGTTCACGCGGGAGAGGGTAAATACTGGGTTATTTGTTAATAAACCTAATCTTTACATCTTTGCCCGGTTCCTTCTTCATATATACAGTAGCATTTATCTTTTTGTCCTTAATAACCTCAACCTCTACCTCCTTCGTAATCTTGAGGTAAGGGTTATTGCATTTTATTTTGTGTTTTCCCACGGTCAGCTTTAAGGGGAGACCGGCCACTTCTTGCTTTATCCCGTCTACCCAAATATCTGCCCACGGAACAGCGCCGGGAACAAGATAACCGTATTCAACCTTCTTTTTTACCCCCCCCCGAAGAAAGCCCTGTTGGGGCTTTTTCGGGGTCAGGAAGAGATGAAAGCTCTTTTTGAACTTTAGCGGGGCTGGGGGGCTTGGGTTTATGCTTTTCTTTGGCCTGCCCAATAGGCCCTACAGGCTCCAAAGTTATGGTTTTTATCGCCTTCTTTACCTTGTCCTTCTTTTTTTTCAGTTCAGACAAAACCACTGAAGAAAGCCCCTTTGGGGCTTCTACAGGGTAAACATCCTTCCAGACCCCAAGTTCCACAACCTCTTCCTTTTACTTCTTCTTTTTCCTATCCCTTACTAAACCCTGACCTTGGATCATGCTCATTGATCCCTTTTCAAGGGCATCTTTGAAAAATTCTTCGGTATAATGTCTCTTTAATTTTCCTGTTATACCAATTGAACGCAAGAGCCTTTCCATCGAAATCCCTCTATCCTTCATATCAAGCATGGAAAGTGCTTGAATTGTCATTCGATCACCCGTGCAAAATACATGATCCTTTGCCCTGTTGGACAGTAAAAGCGCAATTGCTTCCGCCTCACCGGCATCAATACTATCGACGAAATCTTGGGTAAACTTACTTAGCATTCTCTTAATCTCTTCCGCGGAGGCAGAAAGCTCGGTAATAAGCCCTTGCTTTACATCAGAAGAAAGATCAATAACAATTCTATTTTCCTTTTTTGAAAAGAAAAATTTAGCTTCCTTACGAGCAATAGTTGAAGGAACGCTTATATCAACCTTCTTAATCAAACCTTGCCAAATGCCTAACGCATGAGCTTCTATAATGATATTAGCATCAAGCAATACTAATCTGGGTTTCGTATTCCGCTCCCTCTTCAATTCCATACCCCGCAAGAGTATCTTCTAAATCAATCAGGCTCGTATCCAGATATTCAGCCAGTTTCATTCGGGAAAGTCTACCTTTTACATAAGCAGAAAAAGCCAAGCGAACGAATCGCTCCGGTAGAGGCGACGGGTCCCACCATTTCTCATGCATAGTTGCTTTATCAAGCTCTTGAAACTTGGGATCGTTAATCACCTTTTCGGCTTCCCTTCTCTTCAGAAATCGCAAAGAAACCGATCTCCAGAGGAGAGCCTGGGTTGAAACTTCAAAATCTCGGGCTATATTAACGAGATCGATATATCTAATCCTATTATCTTCTATTGCTTTTTCCAGCTCCACTTCGAGAGCTTCCAGCGGCAATAGTAAACAAGCGGCAAAATGATTTGCTAACTTTTCCATCTCATCCCAAAGGGAACTTTTCTCGGTAGATAAATTGTAGGGAATACTTCTCCAGGTAATCAAATGAAAGAGTTCATGGGCAAAATTATAATTCCTTCGCCAGGGAGCCTCATTTCGGTTCATTAAGATGGCGGGGCCAAACTCCCCAATTATTGAAGCAGCGGAGCCATCTTCCAGTTCCTGATGGAATATTTTAACCCCGCATCTTTCCTCCAGTACCCGAACCAACGACGCGGCCGGACGACTTCCCAGATTCAAAATCGGGCCGATGGTCTGGATAAGAGAATCTACATCAGAACGCTCAAAACTATCCCATTCGACTTCAATCGGCGGTATTTCGGTTAGCTTACAAGGTACCTCTATTCCGCAAAGCTTTTCCACATGGTGATAGCGATCACAGAGCCTAAGGAATACCGCTTCTATTAGTTTTTGATCTTTATCGGGTTTTTGTCTCCACAGAACGGAAGGTGCTACTGATACCGGCATTTTCTCAAAAAATTCCCGTATCTCCACCTTAAGTGAATCCGCAATCCGGCTCAACTCCCAGGCTTTGATTTCTCTTTCCCCTTTCTCGATTGATGAGACTATTTGTAAGGAGTTAAATCCACAGAGTGCCGCAAAAGGTAC
>SDBT01001842.1_pt1 | contig 37937 bp, 42 predicted proteins | sample 2277101 | NCBI WGS metagenome assembly SDBT01 (sample SAMN10404973, study PRJNA504765) | marine sediment metagenome | isolation source: marine sediment core GS10_PC15, 103 cmbsf | place: Arctic Ocean: Southern Knipovich Ridge | collected 2010 | reverse complement strand
GGTCCCGCAACAATGGAGACGGATGTGGAAGGGCATACCGTCGTCCGCGGGGGGTTGGATGGTTATGCTCTCACCCTGCCTGTGATTTTAGAGACGGGGAAGACCCTCGCCTCGCTCATCCGCAAGGAGAAGGGCGCTACAAGTTTTGTTGAGGAGATGATCCCAAAAATGCGCCACGCCCTATACCAAGATTTAGGAGTGCGTTTCCCTGGTGTGCATGTCCGTACTGACTCCCCTACTCTAGAGCCCGATGAATACTCTATCTCCCTCAATGAGGTGCCGATCGTGCGCGGTCGCATCATTCCTAATTCGGTTCTAACAAACGAGTCGGAAGAGACACTCAGCCGCTATAACCTCCCCTTCACAACCTCTAAGAATGCGATCGGACAGGCAGCCCTCTGGGTGGAGAACCACTATCTGGAAGTTTTAAAGAAAGCGGGCATTAAATTTTGGCAACCCCTCGATGTGATGATCTTGCATCTCTCGCAATTTTATAAGCAGTATGCGGCCGATTTCATCGGTATCCAAGAGGTGCGGGGAATTTTGGAGTTTGTGGAGAAATCTTTCCCCGATCTGGTGAAGGAGGTGACTCGTCTGGTTCCGCTGCAAAAACTTACCGAGATCTTCAAACGTCTCGTGCAAGAGCAGGTCTCTGTCAAAGATCTCCGCACAATTTTGGAATCGCTCAGTGAATGGGCTCAGACAGAGAAAGATACCATTCTGCTCACCGAATATATCCGCTCATCGCTAAAACGCTATATCAGCTACAAGTACTCGATGGGGCAGACTGTTCTCTCGGTCTATCTGCTCGATCCAGAAATCGAAGATATGGTGCGCGGAGCGATCAAGCAGACCTCTGCAGGTTCATACTTAGCGCTCGATCCCGACTCTGTCCAGCTCATCCTCCATGCGATGCGCGCTGTCATCGTGCCTACTCCTCCCGGAGGGCAGCCACCGGTGATGCTCACAGCGATCGATGTCCGCCGCTTCGTACGCAAGCTCATTGAGGGAGAATTTCCCGACCTCGCTGTCGTCTCCTACCAGGAGATCGTTCCTGAAATCCGCATCCAGCCACTGGGTAGAATCCAGCTCTCATAGTGCTGAGTCGCAAAAGTTTTTTGTCTCTTTGACACCAGCCACTTTAACCTGATATGGTGAGGAGATACGATCGTATGAGAAGATGAGGAGAATTCATGGCTGGTGACGAAGAGATATCTGGTGTAGATAAGGTCTCGCAAGATACGCGTATTCAAGAGTCGCAAAAGGCTCAGTCACAACAGCGTGTTGCTCGAATGGATGCACGTCAAGTTGGAAGCGAAGCGCGCCTAGAGCAATCTTCAGAGATGATGATCTTCAATCCTAGAGATATGCACAAAAAGTTCCAACCGCTCAAAGAGAAAGCCTCAAGTCGCCCTCAAGGGAAGCCCAGTGCAAAATCGGAAGTGCAAAAAGGGGCTGAGGCGGGTGAGACGGGACCTGCTGAGCAGATCGCAGAGGAGTACTTCCAGCGCAATCCTGAGCTCCAGAAGAAGACGCTCATGATGCTTCAGCAGCAGATAAAGCCGGGAGATGACCATGAGCAGATCCTCGAGAAGCTGCAGAAGATCTATACCGACAAGTCTTTAGCTGACGAAGCGATCGACTTCCTGATCGATGTCTCCCAGACGAAAGAAGCACTTAAACGTAAATTTATCAAAGCGAAGCAGGATTTCAATGCAAAGTTCGGTAAGGACATTCGTGCTGGACGCAACATTTTAGCTCAATCACAAGCGTTCTCAAAGCAGGGGTTGGGAAGCGCAACGGGCCTCCGCGACCTATATCGAGAGATTACAGGGAATCCACGAGAACCACACAAGCTATTCGAGGAGCTCACCAAAAAGTTCAAGTTCTCCGACATGAAGAACATTATCGACTTCATCATGCACTCTCTAGGAAGCGATATGAAAGCAAAGGGGCCTTCGATCACGAGAGCTGAGCTGCAGCGTCTCTTTGGACAAGCGCGCACGATGCAGGCGATCTTAGGACTCTTCCGCTTCTTCTATAGCCGTATGAAGATGATCAAAGGGCAATTTAACCGTTTCGATCTAGCGATCCCTAGCCGCCTTAATTTCGATGTGCTCGCCCGACTGCTTATGTCCCTTCTCCAGGAGCGCTACCCTACACCGGACAAAATTCTAAAGCTCGCTTTTATCTTGGGGATTGCAGAAGAGCTTGCAGCGCAGATCATTATTTTTTCGCAGTACCGCGATGCGATGCGGAACATCTCACCAAAGCTCTTTAAGTCAGAGCGACACCGCCAAGAGGTCCTCCTAGCGCTCATGGAGACGTTGAGCGATCTCGAAGATGAGATAGACTACCAGGACGAGGATGAGGCATCTCCCCCCCCACGCCAACCAAAAGATACCATCGAGTAAGAAGAGAGTGTGATATGGATCGTTTTCAAGAGCTACTTTGGGATTTAGGGGAGCTAATTAAGTTACCTCTGCATATCGATAAGAATAATGCATGCAAGCTCCTCCTCGATGAGAAACTCGAGATGCAGATCGAGATGGATGCAGAGGGTGAGCAGCTCCTTATCGCCGCTTTTATCTCAGAGATTCCTCCTGGAAAATTCCGCGAAAATGTACTCAGAGATGCGATGAAAGTGAATAGCACATACCACCCGTTTGGCTCCTTCGCCTATCTTGAGAAGACCAACTTCTTGATCCTCCACCAATACATTCCCACCTCTAACCTCTCAGGAGAGAAGCTATCTGACCATTTGGATCTCTTCGTCGAGGAGTCAGAAGAGTGGCGCGCTGCACTCGAAAGGGGCACTCCCTCTCCCGCCAAGTACCATACCCACGAGAATAAACTTCTATGAATCTAAAGAGCCACTTACAAAACTCCCGATGGTTGCTTGTAAAAGAGCCAAATTGTCGACACATCTTCAAAAATCAACGGATCTGGAGTTTTGCAAGTGGCTCTAGAGTATAGGCTTGAAGATACTCTTACCGGTGAGGCGTGGAAGAGAGTTGGCACCCACCACCACCATGGCATCAATATACCTCTCGCTTCGATTAGGACAGAAAATAGTTGTGGCAATGGAGAGTTTCTAGATCTCATCCCTCTCATCGACTATTGCGCCTCTCTAAAGCTCGATCTCCTGCAACTCCTTCCCTTAAACGATTCAGGGAACGATCCTAGCCCATACAACGCCATCTCGTCTACAGCCCTTCATCCTATCTACTTGAGTCTGCATGCTCTCCCTCATCTTCCAACAGATCTGGAGGAGGAGCTTAAGAGCTTAAGGAGATTCAATGAGACAAAAACCTTGCTCTATCCACAAGTTCGCACCGAAAAATTGAAGTGGCTGCATCGCTATGTGGAGAGGAGCGGCGCTGCCCTAGTTGAAGAGCCAGAGTACCAAGCGTTTATCACGTCTAATGAGTGGCTTCTCGACTACGCCCTCTTTATTGAAACGCCGATAAAAAACCTCTCAAAATCCGCGAGGCAGAAGCTCTCTCTAACCCATGCAAAAGAGATCGAGTTTCACTTCCTACTGCAATATCTCTCTGCTACGCAATTGAAAAGTGTCAAGGCTCACGCCGAAAAAAGGGGGGTTTTTCTAAAGGGGGATATCCCAATTTTAGTGAGTCCGGATAGCGCCGATGTCTGGGCACATCCAGAATTTTTCGATCTCTCTCTAATGGCAGGAAGCCCCCCCAATGCATTCGACCCTAAGGGACAGCTCTGGAAATTTCCCCTCTATAACTGGAGAGCGATGGAAGAGGATCACTTCGAGTGGTGGCGAAGGCGTATTAAGCAGTGCTCAAACTACTTCCATATCTATCGGATCGATCATATTTTAGGATTTTTTCGTATCTGGGCCATTCCCCCTGGAGATGCGCCCGAAAGGGGGCGTTTTATCCCGAGCGAACCGGCGTTGATGGAAGCGCAGGGGCGCACGCTTCTCAAAAGTCTTATCAGCTTCAGCACTATGCTTCCCATAGGCGAAGATCTCGGCGATCCTCCCCCCTTTGTCCACAAGTGCATGAGTGAGTATGGCATTCCCGGAACCAAAATTTTTCGCCGCTACCGCCGGTGGAAAACAGATCGATCTTTTATCCCTTTTGAAGAGTATACCCCGATCAGCATCTCTTCGGTCTCCACTCACGACATGGAGACGGTCTGGCTCTGGTGGAAAAATTTTCCTGATGAAGCTGCTGCATACGCCGCCTTTAAGAAGTGGAGCTACTCCCCAACACTCACCCCCGAGCAGCAGTTTGAAATCCTCTGGGATAGCCACCACTCAGGAAGCTTGTTCCACGTCAATCTCCTCCAGGAATATCTAGCACTCGTTCCCGAGCTCACCTGGGAAAACCCCGATGATGAGCGCATCAACTTCCCCGGCTCAGAGTCAGAGGCCAATTGGAGCTACCGCTATAAAGAGCCCTTAGAGATCCTGCTAAAAAACGAAAAACTCAAGACTCTGTTCGAAAAACTCCTTCGAGACGTATGATGTGATTATGGTTAAAAAAGCTCTCCTGCTTCTCTTTTTACCTCTACTTTTATTCTCTGCTGAAGGCAGATTAACGACGCTCTATAACAGCCTCGATCCCCAGTCGATTTCGCAGCTCTTCGCCTTCTACCATCTCTATCCCAATACTCCCCAGGGAGAGCGCGCCCTCGCCGCAGGGTGGGAGCTGATGCACCGCCATCGGAAGGAGATCAAACATTTCGAGGGAGAGGTTGTCCTCCCCGCAATGGAGATCGATTCGATCATCGCTCTTGTCAATAAGCAGCCCTTCGAAACCGATATCCATCTCGATGATGATCAGCTCGCCATGATTGAAGCGCTCTCTGACCACCTAGGGAATCGCAGGCTCAGAGGCTACCCTCTCTGGGAGAAGGAGCGTCTCATCGCAATGCCCTCAGAGGAGATCGATCTAGCACGCGCCCTACTGCTCTATCAATTCAAAGAGGAGCCGCTCAAAGTACGTCAGTATGAAGCGACCCTAGATCTGATCTCACTGCAGATCTTAGCGCGACTCCCCGTTGGCGCCTCTCATGATGAGAAGATTCGGGCGATCAACCACTTTATCTTTCATGAAAAACGGTTTCGCTTTCCCCCCCACTCACTCTGGGCCAAGGATATCGACATCTATACCTTTCTTCCTTCTGTCCTTGATAGCCGACTGGGTGTCTGTTTAGGAGTCTCCATTCTCTACCTTTCAATTGCGCAACGCCTCGATCTGCCACTCGAGATCATCACACCTCCCGGACATATTTTTATTCGCTACAACTCAGGAGAGTCTATCCTCAATATCGAGACGACAGCGCGAGGTGTTCACCTTCCTGATAAGGTCTATTTAGGGATCAATACGCGCAATTTGCAAAGGCGCACAATGAAAGAGGTGATCGGTCTTGCCTTCATCAACCAAGCTTCCGTCTTCTGGCAAAAAGGGGAGCATGAGACCACCATAGAGCTCTATGAGCAAGCGCTGCCGTACCTGCCTGACGATCCCCTTCTAAAAATGCTGCTGGGATATAACTACCTCTTTGTCGGACGCACAAAAGAGGGGAAAAAACTTTTGCAAGAGATCCGAGATAGTCCCTTCGACCACGCCGTCGCCATAGAGGTGACTCCAGCAGATTTTCTCGATGGCAAAGTGAATGCTGAAGGGATTAAAGCCGTTTTTTCCCATGTCGATGAGAGTCGGCAGTCGATCTTAGACAAACAGGAGGAGCTCCGAGCTGTCCTTAAAAAATACCCCAACTTCCGAGATGGTATCCTCCAACTTGCGATCACCTATCTGCAGCTTGGGCGGGGACAGGAGGCCTATGAGACTCTAAGTCGCTATCACACCCTCGATCCCACCAGCCCCGTTGTAGAGTACTACCTGACTACTCTCTGCATCAATCGTTTTCACTACCTAGAAGCGTGGAAACACCTCAAAGAGGCTCAGCAACTCACAACGCAGCGCAACCATGCCCCCCACTGCCTAAAGGGGCTTAACCACGCACTCAGAACGCTCTTCCCAAACCCAGACGACCTTCCCAACTTACTTTGAAGAAGAGCTAATACCTCTCTCTAGTCTTATCTTCCTCAGCGCATTTTATTAAAATTTCTTTCGCCTTTATTAGTGCATCCAGTAATTCTTCTAATTGAAAGATCTGCTTTTTCTCGGTTATTGTATGTGGAAGTGGTTCAATTTCTATATTCTCTACTCCCTTATCATAATTAAGTAAAAAAAACTCTTGCTCGCCAGAACTAATATAAACGACCATTCCTTCAAAATCTACATTACTAGATAGTTCAATTGTAAAGCTCTGACTCATACTGACTCTTTCAATAAATCCTAAAAAGGTATCATTATCTTTAAAATGTGCTCCTCTTCCATCTTCAATAAAAATTTTAATGCTACCATTTGACATTCTGTATATCTTCTTATCGGGATCATTTAAAATCTCCTCTAAAATTTTCTGCCCTTGAGCATTCATCTCCTCCGGAGTCAAATTAGGCATAATACAAACCTTTGATTACCGCACCACTGTACAGTGTACGAATGTTCTTCGAAAACCTACGTGTTATCTTTATATCTTTCATCTATCGGAATGGGGTTCTTTGGACCTAACGCTATCATCCTTTGCTTTGCTTTTTCTAAAACTGAAAGTGCTTCCTCAAGAGGAAATTCCCATGACTCTTTATTTGGGTAACAGTAAAATTCCACAATTAATTCCTTCTCTTCATGAGATATCTCAGCCCATTGGAGGTTGTTATAATAAATATGCGCGACCAACTCTTCTCTATAAGGAACGCTCAAGACTATGATTTCGAATTTATTCATGACTTTGACTCCAAAAATCCAACCATCTCACCATTAGCCTTAAACCGGACTCCTATGCCGTCGCCATCTGAGACTTTGATATCGATAACATCACCAAGTCTTTTATCATACTTTTGAGTTATTTCTTTATCGGGACTATTCAAGATTTCTTCTAAGATCTTCTGCCCTTGCTCATTAATCTGTGCTGGAGTCCCAGTAGCCTTAGGAAAACCACTATCTGGTCTTACACCATGCTTTGCCAACGCTCTTCCAGCTATGGTTAGCCCACCTCGATCTGGCACTTTTCCCTCCTCAGTCAGATGAGCTATAGAGAAATCATCTGTCAAAGTAGCTGGGCTAGAAGGCTGGGTTATTGCTTTACCAATGGTAGCTGCCCCCACAACTCCGGCAGATCTGGCAGCAGAAATGGCCCTTCCAGTGAGGGTTGCTAAGCTTCCTGGAGGAGGAAGAACTTCGACCTGCATATCCATAGAGATCCCAGAGTCAGCCAAAGCCTGTTTTATGGCAGAATCGTTTTCTCTCGCTTCGAGTGTGTAATTATCCGCTTGATGGGTTCCAAAGATCTCATCGATTATTTCATGTTCTGCAGCGACTTGTTCTCGATAAGCTACAAGGGTATCTGGTTCTGTGGAAGGATTAAGTTTATGCCAATATTCTCCTATTTCAGCAACAGTTTCATAAGTTGCATGAACAATATAAGAGATAGTCTCTCTTGTTTCTTCTTTGACTTCCTCCCAAAACGTCTTCTCTGAGATATTGAGTGGTTCATCTGGTAGCTCTGTTGAGAGCAGAACTCTTGCGATTTCTGCTTGCTGCAAAACTGTTTCGAAAACGTCTTCTAAATGAGGAGGGGCAAGTTGAGATTGTGCCATCACAGAACTTGAAGGAGGAGAACTGGGAGGGTTATCCTCCAGAAACACCACTTCACCAGGCTTGTTGACTTGAGGCGGGGCGTTTGGAAGATCTTCATTTGTAGTAGCATCGACTAAAGCGCCACCAACAGCAACTGCTGAGCTAGCTCCTACACCTCCTGTTATGACCGCAATAGTAACAGCACCAACCACTACGGCTCCTACAATAAGAGGTCTTTTATGCTTTCCTACCCAATGGCCAAGATGATGCCATTTTCTACTAAACCATCCTTTACAAAACACTACTCGAGCATTGCCGTAGTCGACAGCAGGGATGATCTCAAAACCTGTATTGTGATTGACTGAAAAATGAGGCTCTTCTTCTTCATACAGAAGGGAAAGAAGCTCCTCAACTTCCCATTCCATTCTCTCTTTGAGGTCAGGATCATGGTTGGGAACACTATATCTGACAATCCAAGTAACGAAATCAACGACATTGTCAAATTCTTCTTCTGTCAATGTTTCCAAAAACGCTTCATTCTCAATGAGATCGATGAAATCAAAATAGCTATCGATTGAGAGGTTTTTAACTCTAAATAGTTCCCAAGGAGAGACCTTTCCAAAAACGTCTCTGGGTATAAAGATCGTTTTTCTTATCTCTTTTTTTTCTTGAGAAAAAGATGGGATGGGACTTAACAGAAAAGCCGGCAGACAAAAGATAAGCAAGAAACGAAAGCATTTCATAACAGCGCTCCTACCCTGAAAAGAACAACATACTCTAATCGATGTTCAGGGAAAAGGGAAAAGATTTCTATTGAGATGGGCTGAGGAACTCTTTGAATTGGTCTTGGAGAACAGAGGGGACAACCTCATCGATCCCCTTCTTGTCATACATCAAGAAGTAGGTGCAGGCAAACATCGTTCCGAGTGCGGGAGTGAAGAGTGCGACGAAGAGTGAGACTCCGCAGACGAAGGCGCGCTTGAGGTTGAGCCAGCGACGCAGGAAGTATTTTTTCAGCTTAAAGAGTTTAAATCCGGTCAGCAGATTTCCGATTAACGAGAGAAGAAAGAGAGCTGCGGTAGCAGCGCCCCAGGCGATATCGGCGATGAGAAGCATAAAGAAGAAGAGGCGGGCGGCAATAGAGGAGAAGATATGGCTTTCAGGAATGCTATCATCTCCTCCCAGCTTCATTTCTGAGATATGGTAAGAGAGCTCCTCCTGTTTTTCGACATGCTCTAATAGATCGTAGATTGCCATGGGATTACCTCTTATGTTTCACTTTGTTAAAGCCATTGAGTGCAGCTATCCGGTATCCCTCTGCATAGGTGGGATAGTTGAACACTTGGTCGATAAAATAGTCGATCCTAGCACCAAAGGTCATTGCTACTTGACCGATGTGGATCACCTCTGTCGCATTCCTTCCAATAATATGAATTCCTAGGATTTCCAGTGTATCTGCGTGAAATAGGATTTTAAACATTCCTGGGTCATTTCCGGCAATAGTATTCTTTGCGATCTCGTAATAATGTGCACGTCCTACCTCGTAGCGGAAGCCTAAATTTTTTAGCTGTTCCTCAGTATAACCACAGGAAGAAATTTCGGGAATTGTATAAATTCCGATCGGATAGAAAGTGGGGAAGTGGTGGGTCTCAGCACCAAATGCGTGGCGCGCTGCAAGCCTCCCCTGCTCCATGCTTGTGGAGGCGAGTGAGGGGCCTCCAATCACATCGCCTACGGCATAGATATTGGGAACAATCGTTTGGAAGAGGGCGTTGACTGGAATATATCCCTTACTATCAACAGAGATCCCCGCATTTTCTATGTGCAAGTGGTCGACGTTAGCAACGCGCCCCAGAGCATAGAGAAGCATCTCTGTCCTGAGGGAGCTTCCATCATTGAATTTCACCTCCACCTCATCTTTATGCCGGATGATCTCATCTAATTCTCTATTGGCGATAAATTTAAGGCCGATTTTAGTAAGCTCTGTCTGCAGGTGCAGTCCGATCTCTCTGTCGAGGTAGTGGAGCATCTGCTCCTTCTTATCAACGACGGTGACCTTTGTGCCGAGTGCCGCAAAGAAGCTGGCATACTCTGACCCGATGATCCCTCCGCCTAGGACGAGCAGCGTCTCTGGAACGTGGTCGATGGAGAGGAGGCGTGTAGAGTCGAGTACCATCTCTTTGTCGAAAGGGACATTTTTCGGGTTGCGCGGCTTCGATCCTGCTGCAATGACAATTTTCTCCCCCGTCACTAGATGAGTCAGATGGTTTTTTTCATCTAATACAGCGATCTGCGTCTGGCTTTCAAAGTGGGCCACCCCCTGAATAATCACAATTTTATTCTTCTCAAACTGGCGGCGGAGCTGTTTGATCTGCTCATCGAGGACAAAATTCAGACAGAAATTGAGGTCGTTGATTGAGATATTATGCTCTTTAAACTCCCGCTTTCCATAGAAGCTCTTGGTGTAAAAATCGGAGAGATTAAGGATCGCTTCACGCAACGATTTGGAGGGGATCGTCCCAGAGTGGAGGCTCGCTCCACCTGGATTGGGATAGCGTTCGATGATCATCACCGACTTGCCCAGCTTTGCAGCTTGAATCGCAGACTTCTGCCCCGCAGGTCCCGATCCGATTACCACTAAATCTGCGTAAAGCTCATCCACAATAGCCTCTCGAATAAATTTTTATTTTTACAACGTTGTCACTATTAAATCAATGTTGATTGAAATCTGCGGTAGTGTTAACCTATCTAGAAAAAGTATTACAAGGTATATCTATGGCTAGAGTGTGTCAGGTTACAGGAAAGAAAACGCGTCGTGGTAAGAGCTACACGACCCGCGGAATTGCTAAGAAGAAGAAAGGGATTGGACTTAATATTACAGGATCGGTGAAGCGCCGCTTCCTTCCAAATCTTGTTAAGAAACGCTTCTGGTTCTCTGAAGAGAATCGTTTTATTACCCTTAAACTCGCCACAAGTGCCATGCGCACGATCGACCGACGCGGCCTAGCTGCCATCATCCGGGAACTCCGTGCTAAGGGACAGAAGATTTAATTTAGTTTGCTCGGCACTTTTAGCCGGGCTTTTCTTGATCTTCTACTCTCTATGGACTCCCCTACCAACGCCAAAATCTCAAATCCAATTCTACTCAACTCATACCCGAGACGACCTTAAGCTCACCCTCTTGCACGCCTTGAAGGGGGCAGAAAAATCTATCTACCTCAGCACCTACGCTCTCACCGATCTCTCCATCTTGAGCTACCTTAAGAAAAAAGCGGGCGAAGGGGTCGATGTTCACCTCTTCTACCACAGAAAAACCACTCCCAAACTCGATCGCCTCGAAGGGCCCCATCTCCACTTTCACCCTATCCAAGAGAGAGGGCTCATGCATGAGAAAATTTGGATCATCGATGAGAGCCAGATCTTTTTGGGTTCTGCAAATCTGACCTACTCCTCGTTAAAGATGCATGACAACTACCTCTTAGGTTTCTACTCGCCAGAGTTTTCCAAAGCCCTCATAGACTCCCGCGTCAGTGACCGCTCCTTCCAGGTAGCCGGGCAGACGATTCGCTACTTCTCTCTCCCAAACAAGGGAGCTCTTGATGCTCTGATTGGAGTCCTCGAGCAAGCTCAAGAGCGCATCGTCCTCGCGCTCTTTACCTTTACCCACCCCCGTATCGTCGAAAAACTGATTGAGCTTCATGAGCGAGGCGTTCAGGTTGAGCTCACCCTAGATAGCTATACAGCTCGCGGCTCCAGTAAAAAGGCTGCTGAGGCGCTCTCTCAAGCAGGGCTCCACGTCCGCCTGAGCAGAGGGCCGCAGCTCTTCCACCACAAGTGGGCGTTGATCGATGACGAGACCCTTATTCTAGGCTCGGCAAATTGGACTCGAGCAGCCTTCACCAAGAACAGAGAGTTTCTCCTCTTCTTATCCCCTCTAAGCAGAGATCAACGTAAATATTTAAACCAAACAATAAAAAAAATTAGAAGAAGGTCCGTCCACATTGATTGACTTTTACCCTTTGAACATGTATTCAAGAGCCATATGGAAACGATGCACTATACCTTATTTTCTCTAACTTTCTCTCTCTTCCTCTTGATGGATCCGATTGGGAATGTGCCGATCTATGTCTCTCTTTTAAGTGAGCTCCCTCCTAGGCGTCAGCGGATCATTATCATCCGTGAGCTCTTGATCGCTCTTGCGGTCATCATCCTCTTTACCTTTGTCGGTGAGTATCTCTTAAGCCTCCTCCATATTGGCACTGAGACGCTCTTGATCTCCGGAGGAGTCATCCTCTTTATGATCGCCCTAAAGATGATCTTTCCGAGGAGTAAAAATGCTTTTGCGGATGGCTCTGGTCAGAAAGAACCCTTTATTGTTCCCTTAGCTATTCCTCTGGTTGCGGGCCCTTCTGTCCTCGCCTCTGTAATGATCTATTCCCATGGCAAGTATGATATGATTCTGATCTCCGCTATCTGCATCGCATGGGCGATTTCAACGGTCATCCTCGTGAGCGCCCCCTTTCTTAAGAGAGTTCTCGGGGCGAGTGGTATTATCGCCTGCGAACGCCTCATGGGACTCCTCTTGACACTCATGGCAGTTCAAATGTTCTTAGATGGCGCCTCCCTCTTTCTTCATAAGTGATCCGCTCAATGAATATTAAGTTGATTATCTCCTACGATGGCACCCACTTCCTTGGCTGGCAGGATTCATTAAACCTTCCTACTATTGAGGGAGTTCTAACGAGCGCACTTAAGCAGATCTATCAGGAGCCCATAACGTTGCAAGCGGCAGCGCGCACCGATAGGGGGGTCCATGCCGAAGGGCAGGTGGTCAACTTCCGGACTGAGAGGAAGAAGGATCTTGAAAGAGTAAAGTATAGCCTCAACCAGATACTTCCCAAGACGATTCGAATAGGGGCGATTCAAGAAGAGGAGGAGAGCTTCCATCCCACACTCGATGTGATCGGCAAGGAGTACCACTACTTTGTCACTCTGTCGCCCATTCAATCTCCTTTTGACCGCCACTTCTCTTGGCACTACTTCTACCCTATTGATCTGAAGAGAATGCAGCAGGCTGCCACTTTTTTTATCGGCAGACGCGACTTTGCCGCCTTTTGCAATGTCAATGAATCCCCCGCCAAAAGCAGCGTTCGTACCCTAACGCGGATCGATATGATCGAGGAGGGCGAGCGGCTAAGGTTTGAAGTAGAGGGAGAGCACTTTCTCTACAAGATGGTGCGCAACATCGTTGGCACACTCCTCTATGTTGGAAGGGGAGAGATCTCTCTTCAGGAGGCTGAAGCGCTCATCTCTGGTCGAAATCGCACCCAAGGGGGCATCACCGCCCCTGCTCATGGACTCACGCTTAAGCGGGTCATCTACAGAGAAACCACTTCCTAAACCCCTTAGTTTCTTTTATTTATATAGTATTATAATAATAATATAATTAAAGTATTAATTATGTTATAATAATTACTTAATAGTTAATAAATAATGAAGGGAGAAGATATGTCGGGAAGAATCCAAGCAGGGCACAATCAATCACATACCTATAGTGTGACAAGTAATTTTTTGAAGAGAGCGCACAATCATAATGAGCGCGTCATGCAAGATGAGAGGTTCATAGAGATGGTACCGAGAGCTAGAACCATGAGCCGTATGGGAGTCGTCCACTATGGAGTCCGTCCCTTTAGCGTGGAGATGTTCTATGATGAGGCCCGAGAGTTCGAAACCCTCACGGAGAAGCAGATCGATGCCCATGATCAGCTTAGCAAGATCTTTCATGAACTAGTTAAGGATCACGTCGGGAGCTCTGATGTCGAGTTCATATCTCAAAAAGTATTCAAGAGTGTGATCAAAAAAAGAGGAAGCAAGGCTCACTTTAAGTATATATCGAGGCTCTTTAAGGAGTTTGGGATGCACTTAAAACCGCGCTCTAATCGCTTTTCGACGCAGTGCCATAGAGCTTTTAGGGATCTCTTTGATTGCATAGAGAAGAAGATGTTTATCTCGGAGACTTCCTATCTTTCCGGAGAGCTATTAAGATTACAGAGACAATGGGTCGATAGGGATGGGCGCGAGTCTTAGTCTCTCTCTTTCAACTGAAAAGACACTGGGGGACGACGCACGTACCAGTAGTGTTTTCCGTAGTTGTAACAGAGCTGCTCGCCCTTTTTGATCTCTCGAATCGCTAAGAAGATCAGATGAAAGTAGCCCAGATGGTAGAGATGGACGGGTTTGAGATTGGGATCATAGCTGTGGTTGATGAAACGGGTGAAGTTGCCATCTGTCGCATCGATCACATAGCTGCGCTCTAACTCATCCAGAACGGGGTATTCGTAACAGTAGTTATTCATGGGAGCTGAGTAGCGTCGATCATTTTTGCGCACCAGCCCCGTATACTCTCCGACATAGGCGCCAGGGGGAATGCTCTCTTCAGCAAAGAGACCGTAGCCCACCTTCTCCCCGAGGTCGTGGAGGGAAATTTCAGGGAGATAGGCGGATTCAATCTGGTCGATATAACGCTTGCCTAACTCCTCTTGCTCTGGACTCACTTCAGCCTCCAGCCCCAGCCGATAGATCTCCTCGTGCTCTTCAAAAATATTCTTAGAGAGATGTCTATAGCCGAGCTTCTGCTCTAGCTCCTCAACGCTATACCTTCCCCCATCTGGATGTAGATAAATTCTTTGTTCCATACTCTAGACTCTATCATGATCTTGAGCTATAATCCTATTCAAAATGGGAGAACAATGATTTCACGTAATGACTATTGTTGGTGTGGGAGTGGCAAAAAATGGAAGAGGTGCCACCATCCTTTTGAAGCGCCGATGGGCTTTGACCGGGAGAAAGAGGAGTATTTTAAGAGGTATCAGATTGTCTTAAAAACTCCTGAGCAGATTGATGGAATCCGCGTTTCGGGCAAGTTGGCCGCCACAATATTGAAGAAGACGTGCGCGATGGCTAAAGTGGGGGTGACAACTGATGAACTCAACGAATACGCTGTCATGTTACATGATGAAGCTGGCGCTACTCCTGCCCCTCTAGGCTACGGCTCTCCACCCTTCCCCAAGGCGATCTGCACTTCACTCAATGAGGTCATCTGCCACGGCATTCCAAATGAGAAGCCGCTGGTTCAAGGCGATATCATGAATATCGATGTGACCTGCATTTTGGATGGCTTCTATGGCGACTGCAGCGCGATGGTCACTCTTGGCGAGGTCTCGGAGGAGAGGCAGAAGGTCGTCGATGTCTCCTATGAGTGTCTAATGCGCTCGCTTGCGATTTTAAAGCCTGGTCTCCCCATCTCTGAGATCGGAAGGGTCATTGAGGATTATGCGACGAGTGAAGGGTGTTCGGTGGTCCACCAGTTTGTGGCGCATGGTGTGGGGCTTGAATTCCATGAAGAGCCTCAGATCCCCCACTCTTATAACGCTGTTCAGATCCCCTTAGCGGCAGGAATGACCTTCACCATTGAGCCTATGATCAATGCAGGGGTTCGTTCAGGAGTGGTCGATCCTAAGGATCAATGGACGGCGCGCACAGTGGATGGCAGGGCGAGTGCTCAGTGGGAGCATACGGTGCTGATCACCGATGAGAATTATGAGATTCTGACACTTCCGTAGACCTGCATTTCTCGCCAGATCTCTCGAAAAGCTACGCACTCTGTTTTTCGAGTCGCCAAGACAGCGCTTGAAGGGAAGGTTTCTCACCTTTCTGAAAGGGCTTCTTGGATGAGTAGGAACACAGATGCGAAAGATTTTCCGAGAGATGGTGAGAATTGCAGGTCAATGCACATAGGAGCCTCTCTCCTGGAGTCCTTTTTTGGTGATGAAGATCTCCCGCTCGATGCTGACGAGTTCGGCTCTAGCCTGCTCCAGATCTCTCTTCTTTTCGCTCGCTAGCTTGCCTAGCCTCTCCACTTCTGCACTGAGCTCTTCATCGGGCTCTCTCTCTAGTTTGACTCTCTCATCTTGATGGGTCTTTTTAAGCGCTAAGAAATCTTCTTGAAGCTGGTCGTAGCTCTTCTTGACAGCCCCTTTCTCCTTTTCTAAGTTTTGGAGGATCACCTCCTCTCCCACTTCACTCTGATCGGGCTCACCCTTCTTCTGGGCAAAAAGATAGTCGCGTGCGCGTTTGATCTGCTCTTTATAGCTCTCAATAAACTGCTCTGCTTGGTGGAGCTCTACCCGTTTTGTGTTGAGCTCCTTGAGCCGTTCCTGAGCAGAGAGTGAGAGGCTACCGTAGCTCTTTTGAATCTCTCCAAGTCTCTCTTGCTCGCTAGTTAGCTCCTGTTTCAGGGTTTCAATCTCTCGATGCTGCGCCAAGGATTCCGATGAGAGCGTCTCACTTCGGCCAAAGACCTTTTCCGACTCAATGCGGCTCCCTTCTATCAGATTCAAAAGCACCTCTACCTCATCTTGCAGTGCTCTTTGCTTACTCTTGAGCTCCTCTACTTCCCCACTTAGCGTGCGTCTCTCCGTTACGTTCTTCTCTTCAGAACTTTGGAGGGAGAGGTGCAGATCAGTGAGGACTCTCTCTCTTCTCTCTCTCTCTTTGGAGAAGAAGCTTCTAACCTCTTCCATAGAGAGAAAGGAGATGGTCACTCCTAAAGCAAGAGAGACTCCCCACGCTACTTGCCAGAAAAAAGCCTCGCGGTAACCTAGTAGGTAGCTGAGTGAGAGGTAGAGCAGGAGGGCTGTCAAGCTCAGTGCAAATCCGCCGGTGCGGTAGCGCCACGCTGCGATCACTCCTATGAGTGCGATGAGAGATAGAAGAGGAGTCGACGCACCGATCATCGTGGCCATCAGAAGGAGGGGTCCGATCACCATCCAAAAGAGGGGGCTCGTCTCAGATGAGGAGAAGTCTGACCATTGACTGAATAATTTTATAACCATCTCTTAGCCTCCGCTCGAGAAAATCTCTAAAATCTGCGTGATGGATAGAAAGCCCTTTTCAAAGCGATCGAGTCCAAAACATTCGTTCGGTGAGTGGATCCCATCTGTTGCTAGTCCGACACCTATCATAACAAGCTCTCCTCCACTAATCCTGGAGAGGGTCGGTGCGATAGGGATGGTTGCACCAGAGAGAACCCGCCGGCATGGCTCCCGGAAGACTCTTTCATACGCCTCAACAGCAACATCTACCGACTTGGAATGGGGAGAGGTGATCATACCTCGTGTCCCATCTCCTCTCTCAATTTCTACCTCTATACCTTCTGGCAGGTTTTTAATCAAAAAAGAGTCGATAGAGTCGAGAATCTTCTCGGGATCTTGCCCTTCAACTAAGCGGCATGAGAGCTTAACCATCGCCACGGCTGGGATGATTGTCTTGCTTCCTTTCCCCGTATAACCGCTCTCCATTCCATTAATTTCAACTGTCGGACGAATCAAATTGGACTCAAGAAGAGAGAACTCCCCCTCACCTTGAAAAGCCTTCACATCAAAAGGAGAGAGACGCTCTCGCATATCGATATTCCAATCGAGGAGTTCTAGCTCATCCTCTGTGAACTGCTTCACCCCCTCATAGAAGTTGGGTAGTGTTACCTGTCCTCTCTCATCCCAGATCTTTCCAAGAGCGGTGGAGAGCGCACGCGCAGGGTTAACAACAACGCCGCCAAAGAAGCCTGAGTGTAGATCTACTCTTGCATTACGGACCGTAACATTGATCATTGCAACGCCGCGCGTTCCGAGCGTGACAGCAGGTGTTTTTTCATCATACATATCGAGATCGACGATGAAGAGATGGTCAGCTTGAAGCTCCCTGCGTCTCTCTTCAGCGATCTCTTCCAATCCCGGACTGCCTATCTCTTCTTCCCCCTCGATCAATACTTTTATATTCACCTTGCGCTGCTTCGCAATCTCTAAAAATGCGCGCACTGCAGTGATCGTATAGAAGCCCTGCCCTTTATTATCACTTGCTCCTCTCGCATAGACACTTCCATCTCGCACTTCGGGCTCAAAGGGGGCGCTATCCCACTTATCGAGTGGCTCAGCAGGTTGCACATCATAATGGCAATAGAAGAGCAGAGTTGGGGCGCCGCTCCCCGCTTCCATGTGGGTGGCAAAGAGCGTCGGGTGTCCACGACACTCCCAAACCTCTCCCTTCATGCCGATCTTTTCGAAGTAGGTGAGTAGCCAATCTTTGCAGGCAGCCATCTCATCTCTCTTCTCTGGGTCGGTACTGATAGTTGGGAAACGTAAAAATGTGAAAAAGTCTTCAAGAATGGATGTGCGGTTCTCATCAAACCATCTCTTGTAGACTTCAATCATAGAGCTTCTTTTCTTGTAAACTTATGGGAGTTATCCTAAGCGACTTTGCGCGCTCTCTAATAAGAGAGCGAGCAGATCGCGGTCGCCATCACACTCAAGTTCTACGGTCATCTTTCCCTCCTTCGTCGGCTGCGTACAAGTAATCAGCACAAAGGAGAGTTGTTTGTCCGCTAAGACCTTCTTAAATTTGGTGAGTTCAGAGGGCTGAAATGGTAATGGTACAATTTTCGACATGCGTTATACTTCCAAATTACAGATAGCAGTGATCTCACATATCTCATTTATATGCAATGAATCTTTGTGCCCTTCGCCCTTAAAATATTGACTGAAGAACAACAGTGGGTAGAAATGACAACGAATTGGTGATAGTGGTGGATAAGTTAAGAGTTAGATATGTTCAAGTTGCTCACTCCCGCTTCTTACGGAGCTCTATAAGTATTTTACGCACTTCCTCAAAATCAGGACGATTCCTCGGTTCCACTGTAAGCATCTTCAGGAGTAGTTCCCGTACATCTTCTGGAATCGTATTAAAACGATCCCAATCTATGACATCATCCATCTTCGTTGTTAAGTCTAAGTTGAATCCACTACGCCGAAATATTTGCACTTGAAATGGAAAAGCCTGTTCAGGGAAGGTAATGTTAAAAACTCCTGGCTTATTTTTTTCTTTGATTAAGTCTCCAAAAAATACTCTAGACAGAAGGACTCCTGTTCCAAAAACATCTATTTTTATTCGATTCTCTATAAAAACTTTCACTAGCATCTCTCGAATCTCCTTAGGGTGTTGTATTATCCTATCCTCCTTGAAACCTAGGATGTCAAACAGTTCCCGAATATATCGACTACTGGTGGTACTAAACAGTTTGAATAGACTTTTTAGAGTTGGAGAGCCATCATCTGATCGATCAGACAGTTGTGGAGGGCCATACTTTTTCTCTATATTTCTCAGGCTTCGTTCCCCTTTCTTCCTTGGATTCATCAGACGTCTGAAAGGCTTTGAGGATCCCATATCTATGTAATTGGAAATAAACTGTATCGCTGCTCTTATGATATCTGCTCTCCCTCCATCATAGGCTGAAAAGTTGGTAGGAGACAACGGATTTAAATAATAATCGTTTTCATTCTTCAAGATTGTGTCAAAAGTGATTGCTTTCGTTTTTTTAGCCCCATCACAATCGATTAAGACGGGGTTATTATTACTATCGAGCACGACATTTTGTCTTTTCATGTCTGTCTTAATTATATCCATTTCTAAGCAAAACAAATAAGCTTCCACAATACGAATACTAAAATCTATTAACCCTTTAATCCCTAGTTTTTTATATTCATTCTTATATTTATCATCACTAATAAAGTCAGCAAGGTCACATTTGTACTTTGGCATGAATAAAACTGTCCTGTTTTTTTCCCCTTCTACAGTTGCTATCTGTACATGATGTGGAATACCTGGATGCCCTCCGTCTTTATTAAGGTGTGTAAGTATTTCATACTCTTTCTTGAGGCGTCCATCGTTGTCCATTGAAGTTTTCATAATCCAGTCGGCATGATCAGACTTTGCAACTATCTTTTTGGAGAATCTAATTTCATTGAATGAACCTGCCGCTCCCCTTTCTCCTGTCGTTTGAAAAGCACGTATGTCACCCCCGTAGAAAAACAAGACCTTACTCCCATCAGAGCGTACATGACTTTTCTTACTATCCCCAACTAGGTCAGGGACATCTTGCATGATTTTTTGAAATGCTATAGGACTAAAAGAAGGAAAAACTACATGTACTCGTTTCTTGACTGTTTCACCCAAGCTCATTACGGGTGGCTCTTCCACAATCTGCACAATAGGAGCCTCATCGATAACTACTTGCTCGACTTCTCCCTCCACCTCAGGGAGGGTTTGCTCTTTCACAATCTGCTCAGTAGGATCATCTTCGATAAGCACTATCGCTACTTCTTCCTTCACCCCGACGCGGGTTTGCTCTTCCGCTCTCTCTACTAGATGAACCTCTGCCTTTGCGGGAAGCACTAGCGCTTCTTCTCCTTCCTTCATATCGACGATGAGTTGCTCTTCCACGACCTTCTCAGAGGAAGTCTTTGCTTTTGCGGGAAGCGTTTGTCTCGGTTGGGGGGAGCTCGGAGGAGAGACTACTCGAACTGGTAGAGGGAGTTGTGTTGGGGTAGGGGATCGTGGAGGGGGGGCTACTTGTCTTTTTTTGGTGAGAGAGAGGGCAAGATCTAGAAGCGCTATTGAGGACGCTTCAACGCAGTAGAGCTTTAGTGATTCTGTCAGACTGAGGATTCCAACCCTTCCTTTTAAGGCTCTGGCAAGGGGGGGAGCGGTGAGGGCGATAAGGGCGAGAGATGCGAGGGTAAGTAGGGTGCGGAGGAGGGGTTTGTTCTCTCTTGCTAAATATTGGATGGCAAGTGCGCTGCTGATTCCAAATGATGCTTTGAAGAGGAGTCCGCCTGTAGATGAGACGGGAAAGTATCTGGAGAGTGGAGTGAAGCGGGCGAGGGAGAGCACACCAAGGAGAATGGCTGGATGCAGAATGGCTGGCACAATAGTGTTGTTTTGACTCATGCTTCTACCTCTTTTTTGAAAGAGTATACTAGATGAGTTGAAAAATAGTCGATGTAAAAGAATTTATTGGGAGAAGAGGGCGTGTGTGTGGTCGAGGGCTGAGAGCACCCCTCTATCGAGGGTGTAGACTTTGGCGGGGTGGATCCTCTGTGAGAGGGAGGCTAGACTCTCTGACTGGATGACGATGAAGTCGACAGCGTGGAGGGATGAGAGGAAGGAGAGGGTGTGCTCTTCTGGATCGCTGAGGTAGATCATGAGACGGTCACTCTCTGTTTCTTTAGAGATTTTTTGGATTTGAGTGTAGAGGGCGCTCGAGAGCCCCTCATTGCTATTGATCCCTAAGATGGTGAGGTTTTTTCCTTGGAGCGCTTGCTCTAGGACGAAGAGATGTCTCTCATCAAAGACTTTATTAATCACACTCGTCTCTAGCAGCCGCTCTGCGATGTCTGAGAGTGAGACGCGCACACATCCTAGCCGCTCTATAGCGATTCCCGCTGCAACGTTGGAGAGCTCTACTCCCTCCCTCAGATCGAGCTGTGAGGCGAAGGTCATGGCGATCATCGCCAGCACGGTGTCGCCAGCTCCTGTGACATCTTTCACCTCTCGGGATTTGACTGGAAAATCGCAGCGGCTCCTATCTCTATCAAATAGGGTAATCCCCTCTTCTGACCGGGTGATCATAATCGTATCGGCAGCACCTATCTCTAGAAGGGAGTGGCCGATGGCTGTTAGATCGGCATCGCTGCTGAGCTTAGAGGCGATGAGCGCCTCTCTATAGTTGGGTTTGATCAGTGTAGCGCCGCGATATTTAGTGAAGTCGTCACCTTTGGGGTCTACGATGGTAGGAATGCCATGGTTTGAAGCGAGCTCGATGAGACTCTTTAGAAGAGTATTTGTGAGAAATCCTTTGGCGTAGTCGGAGAGTGCGATGACTTCAATCTCCTCAATGTGGCTCTTAATAAAAGCGACCACTCTCTCTTCAAGTTCTGCTGAGAGCGGAGTGATGCACTCTTTATCGATGCGGATGAGTTGCTGGCCCCCCGCGATAAGACGGTTTTTTAGGGGGGTCTCCACCTCTCTCTGAGTAAAGATGCCAGCGCACTCTACTCCCTCTTCTTCTAGAAGGTGTTTCAGGCGGCGTCCCTCTCTATCCTCTCCGATGCGGCCAACAGCGATCACCTCTGCGCCTAGCGCTTTTAAGTTGGCTGTGACGTTTCCCGCTCCTCCGGGAAGATCTTCTGACTTTTGTACATGGAGAATGGGGACGGGAGCTTCGGGGGAGATCCTCTCCACACGTCCTGTTGTGTAGGTGTCTAACATGAAGTCGCCGACCACGGCCACTTTGGCACGCTTTAGACGGCTAAAAGAGCCGATGAGTTTTACCATCTCTCATCCTTAAGAAGATAATTTTTCACATAATCGTCAATTGCCGATTCAAAGGTAAAGTCTGAGGAGAAGGAGTCTTTCTGCTCTTCTACTGCTTTTTGGAACTTTGCCATATCGGCAGATGTATAGTTTTGATAGCACTTTGCTAGATCTTCGGGCATGGGAATGTAGTCGATCTTCACCTCTTTGTTGAGAGCTTTGAAGACCGCTTTTGCCATGGCATTCCACGTATGGGCCTCTCCGCTTCCTGCATTGAAGATGCCATTTAAGTCGTGGTCGAGAAAGAAGCAGGTCATTTTGACGGCGTCTTTGACGTAGAAAAAGTCGCGGCACTGCTCTCCATCGCCAAAGCGCGCTGGGTCGGAAGATTTGAAGAGGCGAACTCTCCCCGTTTTTTCGATCTGATCGGTCATATGCATCACCATGGAAGCCATGCGCCCTTTATGGTATTCATTGGGGCCAAAGATATTGAAATATTTCAGCCCCACAACTCGATCTAGAACCTTCTGCTCTTGCAGCCATTTATCGAACATCTGCTTGGAAAAACCATAGAGATTGAGTGGAGAGAGCGCATCGAGCTTGCTCTCATCATCTGTAAAGCCGAGTGCACCATCTCCATATGTCGCAGCGGAGGAGGCGTAGATAAAGCGGTGCTCATGCTCCAGGGCGTACTCAGCGAGTGCGACGGAGAAGTGGTAGTTTGTATGGGTGATATAGTCGCCGTCGGTCTCGGTGGTGTCGGAGCAGGCACCAAGATGGATAAAGGCTTCGATCTCCCGTTCGCGCCCTTCTAAGAAATCAAAAATCTCATCTCGAGAGATAAAGTCGGCGAAGCGCTTATTCCGCAGGTTCTTCCACTTCTCGCTCTTGCGGAAGTCGTCAACAAGAAGGAGGTTTGAGAACCCTTTGTCGTTGAGGTAACGGACCACTCCAGATCCGATGAATCCGGCGGCGCCGGTGATGACTATGAGTTGATCGTCAAAAAGTTGTGTTTTCATACTGCCCTTAGGTTGACAGATCACCGACTATTTGTCACCCTCTATAGAGAAGATCTAAAGACTATACTCATCAGAATGTTTCATAGAGGAATTTTGGCGTAGTACAAAACAGAATAACACTTTTATGTGACCGGGCAGCTAAGAGATATTCCGATAGGAGAATAAAAACCACAGAGATCGCAGAGATCACAGAGAGAGGTTAAATACTCAGAGGCAAGCTCCATAGGTGGACTCGAGAAGACCTGGACCAAATCCGTGGTGCACTTCAATTGCAGCACCAATAATGCTATAAGTTAAGGGATCCGGCTCCCTCTCTGTGGTCTCTGTGATCTCTGTGGTAGTTAATTTCTGTCTATCCCAAGGGTTCATAAGAAGGTGCTCCATTATTACCTAAAAAGTCTGATTTTTGAACCATTAATTCTAGAAGATGGATGGCGTGCTATACCAATCTGCTGAGCGCGATAGGAAGTGCGTTTTGATGAACTCCACATCTGGAAGGTTGGGATCGCCAGCGCCAAGGCAGAAAAAAGTGGTGCCGCTTCCTGTCATCACGACTGTTTCGAAGCCGAGTTTTAAGAGCTTCTCTTTAAGCTGGGCTAGGTCGGGGCGCAACTTAAATGCTGGGAGTTCTAAGTCGTTATGGTAGTGAGGGAGCGCCTCAGCTTTGTTGGGATGCCAATGGTTGTAGACCAAGGGGGTAGAGAGTCCCTCTCCCTTTGGTCTGGCTAGCCAGAGTGAGAGAGGTTTAAGTGGAGTTAAACTCTCGATAAGCTCTCCCCTTCCGGTGGCGAAGGCGCTTCCTGATGAGAAAAAAAAGGGGGCGTCTGAAGAGATCTCTCCAGCCCACTCTCTGAGTCTCTCTTCATCGATAGCCAGACCGCTGAGCTGATTTAATGCAAAGAGGGTCGTGGCGCAGTTGCCGCTGCCGCCTCCTAACCCCGCTTCCTGGGGGATCTGCTTCTCTGCATGGATGTGCAGGGGGCGTCTATAGCCTGTCTTCTCGCGGAAAGTTGTGAGCGCTCTATTGATGAGGTTGCTCTCATCGCAGGGGAGCTTTGGATCGGATGTCGTAAGGCGATCTCGCTCGCTTAGTTCAAAGGTCAAGCTCTCCCCAAATGAGATGGCCTGCATGAGAGTTGCGATCTCATGGAAGCCATCGGGACGCTTATTTAGAACTCGAAAGGAGAGGTTGAGCTTCGCAGGTGAAAAGAGTTTCACTCTTTCGACCGCTCCTCAAGCTCTGCATTCATCTCTTTCTTGCGTTCACTGCGCATTGGAAGCTCTTCACCTTCAGCCTCTGCAGCAGCTTCTACGCTCTCTTCGCCCTCGTCGACCACTTCTACCTGGGTTTTAACCTCTTCAATAGCCTTGTCTCCTTTCACTTTCAGTTTGAAAGTGGCGGGAACGTCCTCACTCAGGCGTAAGTTGATATCAAAGAGACCCACAAACTTAATAGGCTTTGGCAAGAGAACATTTTTTTTCTCAATTTCAAATCCTTCTCCTGCAAGAAGTTTTACAATATCGATCGCAACGACAGATCCGTAGAGGTGGCCTTGCGTATCGGTTTTAACTGTCATAGAGAGGGAGAGATCCTTCAGCTTACCTGCTAGGAGCTTCGCCTCTTTCTCATCATGGGCAGCCTGCGTGGCGCGCTCTTCTTTGAGTCGCTCCTGCATTCTGATGGTCCGTTTGTCTGCAAAGACAGCTTTTTTCTGCGGCAGAAGGTAGTTGCGTACAAAACCGGGTTTTGCTTGGGCGAGGTCGCCTTTCCTACCGAGATTTGTTACATCTTCGAGCAGGAGAAGCTGGCTTTTTGTATGTTTTTTTTCTTTCATTACTATTCCTCTCCAACAAAGGGTAATAGAGCCATATGTCTAGCTCTCTTAATCGCACTTTTGAGTAGTTGTTGATAGTGGTGAGAAACTCCAGTAATACGGCGAGGAAGGATCTTACCTCTCTCGGTAATGAATTTCTCTAAAGTATCAACATCTTTATAATCAATCTCCTTTACACCGGCTTTGGTGAAAGGACAGACTTTTCGTTTCTTAAAACCAAATCTGGGTCGACGTTTCATCATAAGGTCTACCTCTCCTAAGCTTCTTCAAGTTGTTTAAATTCTAGTTTTTCGAGAACTTTTTCACTGCGCATCGTAATGAAACGAATGAGATCCTCGTTTAGGTGGTACTCTTTCCACATTTCTGAAATCACTTTTGGGGTAACAGAGAAATAGAGCAGGAAGAATTGACCTTGCTTATGTCCCTTGATTTCATAGGCGAGTTTCTTCCGGCCCATCGTATGGACTTTTTGAATTTCACCCCCATTTTGTTCGATCGTCTTTGTGATCCGATCCAAAGCTTTCTTTAGCGCATCTTCGCTCAAAGACGCACTGAGGATATACATCCCTTCATAGAGTCTTTTAATTTCTTTATTCATTCAATTCCTTCATTTTCTCTGGACAACCACTCTTCAAGATATCTGACACCTTGAGTGATCATCTCGGGTAATTTTTCTTGTTCTTCTTTCGTAAAGGGGCTAAGCACATGATCTTCTAAAAGCCCTATGGTAGCTTCTCCCACTCCCAGCTTCAAGCGCGGGTAGTCCCTGGTTCCCAGAGACTCTTCGATGCTCTTTAGCCCATTATGCCCCCCAGCGCTGCCACTGTTTCTGCTGCGGAGGGTTCCGAAAGGCAGGGCTGCATCGTCAGAGATAATCAAGAGATCCTCTATAGGAATCTTGTAAAAACTGACGGTTTTACGGACTGCCTGCCCGGATAGATTCATGTAGGTCGTGGGAAATAGAAGGAGGACTCTCTCCTCTTTCCACCTGCCTCTGGCAATTTCTCCTTTGAACTCTCGCTCCTTCTTGAAAGAAAAGTGGTGTTTTTCTGCAAAGGCGTAGAGCACCATCTGCCCGAAGTTATGCCGGGTAAGGTCATACTTTTTTCCGGGATTTCCGAGGCCTACAATAAGCATCAATCTACCTTCGCTCTTCATTTTTAACGCTTAGCAATCACAATAATAATCTCTTTTTCAGGTACCAGCGAGATGACCCCTTCACTCATCTCGATATCTCCAACCCGCATCGACTCTCCGATAGCGAGGGAGCGGATATCAAGTTTGAAATCTGAAGGAATATCTTTAGGCAGACAGCGCACTTTCACGTGGTAGATGACCTGCCGGACAAATCCCCCTAATTTCACTCCAATACACTCTGCCTCGCCGAGAAAGGTCACGGGAACTTTCACGTCGACCATGATCTTCTCATCAAGCAACTGAAAATCGAGGTGCAAGGTGCGGTATGTTGTGGGATGGTACTGGATACCTTTGACGATAGAGGGACACTCTTTTCCATCTATCTCTATTTCAAAGATTGTCGTGGGGAGATATCCTTTTTTGAGGCCTCGGATGACAGCAGCAAACTCACTTCCCTTTACGGTAAGTTTTTCACTTGGCTGCCCCATTTTGTAGACCACAGCAGGGATATCCCCTTTAAATCTGAGCTGAGTCAGCTCACTCTTACTTTTTCCTGCCCGTTTGGACACGTTGAGTTTCATGGACTCTCCATGGGTTGATAGTTAAAAAAAACTGGCCTTGATGATGAAAAACAGCCGCTATGTTGCAGGACGGAAGAGAGAGCTTACCGAGTCATTATTAATAATGCACTCCATCGCTTTTCCAAAAGTCCCTGCAACACTGCAGACGTCAATCCTTGTGTGGTCGATCTCATCGGGCAGAGGAATTGTGTTGGTCACTAAGAAGCGTTCGATGCTCTTCTCTTGGAGAATCTCTCCCAGGAAGAGTCCGTGCGTCACCGCCGCAATAATGCGCCGTGCGCCCGCCTCCTTGCATGCTAAAGCAGCACGTCTCAGCGTCCCTCCCGTCGAACAGATATCGTCGACGAGAATCACATCCCTATTCTGCACATCACCAAACAGCGCTACACTCTCGACCTCTGTCGAGCTTATCCGCTTCTTGTCCACAACCGCAAAGGTGGCGCCCATCTCGGTCGCCATAACGCGGGCGAGTTTTATACTACCGATATCCGGAGCTGTAACAACAGGCTCTTCTAATCCCGCTCTCTTCACTGCCTCGACCAGAGTCGGCCGGGCATAGAGATTATCCACCGGGATATTAAAAAAGCCCTGGATCTGCTCACTATGTAGATCCATCGTTACGACTCGATGCACTCCCGCTTTTTCAAGCAGATCTGCAACGAGCTTCGCCGTTATCGGCACTCGTCCTCTCTCTTTACGATCTTGCCGCGCATACCCATAATAGGGAATGACGGCAATGATGCGCTGTGCAGAGGCCCTTTTTAGAGCATCAATTAAAATTAGAAGCTCCATGAGATAGAGGTTGGGTTCCCTCGCAATGCTCTGCACCACGAATACCTCCCGACCACGGACATTCTCAACTATTTGAACGCCTATCTCACCATCAGGGAATCTATCTATCTGAGCGTTTCCGACCTTCATCTTCAAGTTGTCTGCGATCTCCTTCGCTAAACGAGGATGAGAACTCCCCGAAAACAACATAAAAGAGTCTTTTGCCATTGAAACACTCACAAATTTGGGGTGGGAGGATTCGAACCTCCGCATGGCGATACCAAAAACCGCTGCCTTACCGCTTGGCTACACCCCAGCAAACCAAAAATCAAGACGAGATATTACTGTTTTAGGAAATTCTATTCAACTATTATTCAAGAATTCCAGGTGCAAAAAAAAATATAATTTTAGCCATTCATTGACTTCCCCCCTTTTTCTTTATAAAGTAGCGGCTATGCATATCGTCCATTTCGCCTCAGAGCTATCACCTATCGCTAAAGTGGGAGGGCTTGCGGATGTCACCGCCGGTCTATTGAAAGCCCTCACCAGAGGGGGCGAACGGGCAGAAGTCATCCTCCCCTTCTACGATCAGATCGACCGATCGAAACTAAAAAATCTCCATGTCGTTTGTGAAGAACTTAGTGAGTCTAAAAGCGCTGTCTGGGCGGCAGAAATGGATGGGATCCAACTCCTACTCATCGATCCTCAAAACAATTATTTCAAAAGAGGCGTCATATATGGCGAGAAAGATGATGACCAGCGCTTCATCCATTTCACCAACGCAGCCATGGAATATCTCCTCAGAGGGGATAGCCATCCCGATATTCTCCACTTGCACGACTGGCTCACCGGCTTAGCAGCGCCGCTCTACCATGAGAAGTACAAATCTCTTGGGCTAAAGCTGGGCGGGATTATGACAACTATCCATAATATGAAGTATCAAGGTGTCTGCAAGCCAGAGCTACTCTCTGAGATCGGGCTAAGCCCCACTCCACTCCTCAAAAGAGATAAGCTCCAAGATAGTACGAAGCCCGATAAACTTAACCTTCTTAAAGGGGCGCTCCTCTACTCAGACTCCCTCACAACGGTCTCACCAACCTATGCAGAAGAGATTAAGGGAGAGGAGGGGTTTTCACTCGGAACGATTCTTCAGCAGAGAGAAGAGCGACTTATCGGCATCCTCAATGGGATCGATACAGAGTACTGGGATCCTGAAACCGACCCCCTTCTAGAAAAAAATTATCCTGCCCACTTCACTTCGCTAGATGCGATTCAGAGTGCAAAGAGGGCAAACCGCAAAGCGTTGAGTAAGAGGCTCAAACTGAAAGAGAGCTCCGCGCCTCTCTTCACATGTATCACACGCCTCGTTCAGCAGAAAGGACCCGAGATGATCCGCTTCGGCCTCGAATATACCCTCAAGAGAGGAGGGCAGTTCGTTCTGCTAGCATCCACTCCAGAAAAAGAGGTCAAAAAGGCGTTTCACGACTTAGCCCACACCTATCGCGATAATCCTAACGTCCACCTCCATTTTATCTTCGATGAAGAGCTCGCTCACCTCACCTACGCCGCCGCCGACTGCATTCTCCTCCCCTCCCTCTTCGAGCCCTGCGGCCTAACACAGATGATCGCTCTCCGCTATGGAACGATCCCCATCGTCCACAAAGTGGGAGGACTCAGAGATACGATCTTTGATATTGATGACGAGGAGCACCCCTCTGATCAGAAAAACGGCTACACCTTTGATTCCCCCACAAACGAGAGCTTGCGTCAAGCGCTCGACCGCGGCCTCGACCACCACCAAAATGACCCCAAAAAATGGGAACGCATGGTCAAAAACGGCCTCTCCCGAGATTGGAGCTGGAAGGTCCCCGCCCAACAATACCTCAAAATCTACAAAGACTATGCAGGTTGAGCCTCGATACCGATATAGAGATCCAACACAATGTTTTGGTGATCGGCAGCTCTCTCATCATAGATCTCAAAATCTGTCTGATAGCGGCGCTTGCCTCCCAAATCTTCTGGTGACATTTTCCAGATCTCTTCCCATGCATTGACTATAACTTGGGGCATTGGAGCAGGCTCCGTTGTAAATTTTGCATAGGTCTGCTTGGGGATAATCACTCTCTCAAACTCTTCATTTTCAAAAGAGGTCACCTCTTCCCCAATAAAGTAGGTGTATGCTCCCTTGTAGTCACTCTCATAGTCGGTATATCCGCAAATTGTTGTGCCAGGATTCTTCCTCTTGGAAATTTTCTCAAAGAGCGCCTGCTGAAAATAGCGCTGCACACAGTTGAAGATCTCTCCCTCCATCTTATTGAGCTCTTTCTGATAGCTCGTACGCACTTGAATCCCACACAACTTTATCGCTTCACGCTGAACAATCTCTCGCTTCATTATCTCTCCTCTCGATGGGGTTAAGATTACTCGATTTTAAACTAAAAAACAAGTTTTCACACTAAATTTCCCCTGCGAAGAGACAGCCATCCCAAACCGAAGGTTCGGAAGAGGGATGCCCGCAGCAGTCGACACCTTAAAATCTACAAAGATTATGCAGGTTGAAGATGAATCGCCGCACGACGCTGGATCGTCCCAGTCGCTATATAGTTCCAACGCCGACTAACAAATAGTTGAGTAAACAGATCCTCTATCAGCAAAAACGGATGAATAAGCGTGAAGAGATCATCGGCTAGATCTGGTATCTTTGATGCGAACTCAAGTTTTTTCGACATAAGGTCGCTGGATTTGCGCATCAAATAGTCGACTGGTAGTGGTTGGGTTATTTCCACATTGAAGTTAGGTTTTAACTTTTTCAACAGCGAAAAAATGGGCTCTTTCGAACGGCCTCGAGAGATAACCCTCCAGACAAGCGGTTCAATGCGATTCATAAGGGGATAGATGTTGCCATTACATTTCGTTACCGCTAAGGCCTTGATAGCATCGCATTCATCACTCTCTAAAATACGCTCCAGAACGTTTCTTGGTATTCTACCATCAAATTTCTGAATCGCTATTGTCTTAACAATTTCAGAGTAATCACGCTTGAGAATCTCCTTCAAAACCCAATAACGGATTTTCAAAGAACCCCTTTGATGCTCAAACTGCTTCTGAACAAAATAGTTGGGATAATGCCATTTAAATGCAGAGAGTACCTCTTTCTCAGTTAGCCCATAAAATCTAGGGAAAACGACGACCTCACAGAAGATCTTTGAGGCTATAATTACTATTATGTTTTTGACATAAAAGTACCTATCTACTCTAATGAATTGGGGAAGAATCTCTCTAAATAATCCAGAGCGGTATTTCATCAGACCCACTTTGGAGATTACCACAGCAGCTTCTACTCCTTTGTATGTCATTATAGACCAACCCACGGCTAAAAAAACGCCCATTAGATGCAGAACAATCTTGTCTTTCCAATCAGAATCAAAATCATAATATACGCGGCCTGAAGCATAATCAAAGAAGTGAAAAACTACCCCACTTACAACAGAAGAAAGGATGAGAAGCGTTTTTGGGAGTTTTTGGGAGGCATAGTGGTTTAAGAGAAGTCCGCAAGCTGAGGCTAGAGCAATGCTTGTAATATCATGATATACTGAATATGATTCATAATCTATACTTGAACTTCTTGGCATAATTTCTTCCTCTTTTGATGGAGAAAGAATAGACGATATTCAACTAAAAATCAAGTTTTCACACTAATTGGAGTGTAAATAAAAATATTGAGGCAAAAAAAACATTTTCTGCTCGATAGCAACAGGCATATAGTTCAAAAAAGATTAAAAAATATCCTATGGCAGTTCAACAAGATTTTCCACAGCGACAAGGGGGCAGGGGGGCAAACCCCCGACGTATCAGTTGCTCTTTTCCCAGGCGTGTTTGACGTAGAGGCGGTTAGTCCAGAGATACTCCACTCCGGAGAAGAGGGTGTAGACGGCGGCGGCGCTAATGATATAGAAGCTGATATCTTGAAGCTGCTCTAAGGAGAGGCTTCCCCAGGCGTAGGGGATCATCAGGATAAGAATGGCGAAGATGGAGAGACCTTGTAGGACAGCTTTGATCTTTCCGCTGGTGCGGGCGGCTAGGGTGACCCCTTTTAGTGCGCAGAGGGTGCGCAAGGTGCTGATCATCATATCGCGGTAGATGAAGACAAAGACTAGAAGTAGGGGCAGGCGTATAACCCCTTGAGTGAAGGTAAGAAGAATCGTAAGCCGGGTGATGGTATCTGCCATGGGATCTAGGAGCTTTCCGAGCTGGGTGACGGTATCGTGTTTCCGGGCAAGGTAGCCATCGAAGAAGTCTGAAAGTTCTGAGACGATCAGTAGGGAGAGCAGGATGAATGGCAGGAGGTGCATTGAGATGCCCAGCTGTTGGTATTTCAGATAGAAGATGAGGAAGATGGGGCTGATAAAGATGCGCCCAAGGGTCAAGATCATCGGCAGCTTCATGGGGAGGTTCTCCCTCATTAGAGAAGGTATAATGGCTGCTCTCATCGATTTGCTACGGTTGTTTCTGTCACTTTATACTGGTTTGGAACCATATTCAAAAGGTTTTTCTGCTTTAGCGCAAGCTGTCCACATGCGGCGGCGATATCCTTCCCTTTGGTATAGCGCCAGGTGCTTCTAACGCCACCGTCGGTGAGGATGGAGCGGAAGGCTTCGATCGCCTCTCTCTCTGGCCGTCTCAGGTTTATACCGTCAACAGGATTGTAGGGGATCAGATTGACGCAGCACTGTTCATTTTTCAGGAGGGCTACGAGCTCTTTTGCATGCTCTCTTTTGTCATTCACACCAGCGATCATCACATACTCATAGGTGATATCACGTTTGCTCTTCTGCGCATAGGCGCGCGCTGCCCGGAGTAGATCCTCTAAAGGAAATTTTCGAGCGTAGGGAACGATCTTTTTGCGCAGCTGCTGATTCGGGGCGTGGAGGGAGAGGGCGAGGTTAACGTTGAGCTCTTCATTCATGAGGCGCTTAATATTTTTGGGGACGCCAACGGTTGAAACGGTGATTTTTCGGGGAGAGAAGCCGAAGAGTTCGGGATCGATAAGGATTTTTAGCGCCCGAACAACCGCTTCGTAGTTCTCTAGAGGCTCTCCCATTCCCATGAAGACGATGTGGGTGACCTCTTCTCCCTGCTCGAGGAGATGGGCGTTGATATGGACTACCTGTTCAATGATCTCAGCGGCGGTAAGGTTGCGGATGAGCCCGCTCTGACCGGAGGCGCAGAAGGCGCAGCGTGCGGGGCAGCCTATTTGAGAGGAGATGCAGACGGTACGCCGCTTCATGGAGCGGATCAGGACCGACTCGACGCTCTGACCATCGGAGAACCCCCATAAAAATTTGGTCGTCTCCCCATCATCAGACTCTTCAACTTTTTCTAGCGACAGAATTCCAAGGCGGACTCTCTCTTCAAAGATCTCACGCAGCTTCTTGGGAAGATTGGACATGGCGCTATAATCGGTGACTCCTTTCTGGTAGACCCAATCAAAAAGTTGCTTCGTTCTATAGGAGGCCGAGCCCTCCTCTTCAGTATACGCTTTGAGCTCACTTGCCAAAAGTCCACAAAATTCTCGCATAATAACTCCTAATTGGGCACTATTATTTCATAGACCACAATTTTTGCCTATGCTGACTTTTCAACAAATTATAAGTAACCTTACCGCCTACTGGGCTGAGAAGGGATGCCTCATTCAACAGGGATACGATGTTGAGGTGGGCGCTGGGACATTTAACCCTGCGACCTTCTTGCGCTGCCTCGGTCCTGAACCCTTCAACTGCGTCTATGTGGAGCCCTCGCGGCGTCCTCAAGATGGCCGGTTTGGAGAGAACCCCAACCGTACGCAGCTCTTTCATCAGCTTCAAGTGCTCATGAAACCCTCCCCTTCTGATATCCAAGAGCTCTATCTGCAATCGCTAAAGGTGATCGGATTTAATCTTGAGGAGCATGACGTCCGTTTTGTTCATGATGATTGGGAGTCCCCAACGCTTGGCGCCTGGGGCCTCGGATGGGAGGTGTGGATCGATGGGATGGAGGTGACGCAGTTCACCTATTTTCAATCGGTAGCGGGACAACCTTTAGCACCGATCAGTGTGGAGCTCACCTACGGATTAGAGCGGCTCTCTATGATCGTGCAGGGAAAAGAGAACTTCTTTGAGATGCAGTACAACAGTGATCTCACCTATGGAGAGATCTACCATCGAAGTGAAGTGGAGTGGAGCAACTACAACTTCTATCACGCCTCGACTGAGATGTGGCTCCGCCACTTTGAAGATTTTGAGCGGGAGGCGAAGGCGATGATCGATCTCAAACTGCCCATCCCAGCTTACGATTTTGTGATGAAAGCGTCCCATGCTTTCAATATGTTAGAGGCGCGCGGCATGCTCTCAGTGACTGAACGTACAGGCTACATCAGCCGCGTTCGCACCCTCACTAGAGCGGTGGCTGCGGAGTATCTGAAGTCGAGGGAGAAGCTCGGCTTTCCCCTTCTACCTCCAAAAACTGAGCAGAAAACTCCTGAGCCAAAAGCAGCGCTCCCCGTAGACTTTAATCCGAAAGAGTCTAGCGATCTCCTCCTAGAAATCGGCTCTGAAGAGCTTCCCGCAACTTTTATTCCGATCGGATGTCAAAATCTCAAAAATGCAATCACAAAACTCCTTAAGGGACTCTCTTACGGCGCTATCACTCTCTTTGGCACGCCCCGCCGATTAAGCGTCCTTGTTGAGGGGCTCTCCCATGGCAGTGAGAGTCGAACTATTCATCGAAAGGGCCCTCCTGTGAGTGTAGCATTTGATGCAGAAGGTAGGGCGACGAAACAGGGCGTTGGCTTCTTTAAATCCCTCGGCATTGACCACCCACCGACTTTGAAAGAGGTAAAAGATCACGACGTCTTCTACCTGCAAGAGATCAAAGGCTCCGACTATCTCATGGCGGACGTGGTGGAAGAGGGAGGTTCGACTCTTCAACTGCTGAGCAGCTCTCTTCCTCAGCTCATCGCCACTCTCAGCTTCCCCAAGCAGATGCGCTGGGGCGCTATCGAAACGAGCTATGCGCGCCCTCTGAAGTGGTTTGTCGCCCTTCTGGGATCGCAGATCGTTCCTTTTGAATTGGCAGGCGTCACCTCGGGGAGAGTTTCCAGGGGTCATGCGCAGCTTTGCAATAGCTCTTTTGAGATTGAAAACGCTTCCGATTATCTCTCTAGATGCCTCGAAAATAGCATCATGGTCAGCACTGAGGTGAGAAAAAAATCGATCTTAGATCAGCTGAGTAAAATTGAGATGGAGAGCGGAACCACAGCGATTGAAAAAGAGAGGGTGCTGCCTCAAGTCCTCTATCTCTCTGAGTGGCCTCAGCTCATCTGCGCCTCCTTTGATGAGAATTTTCTGCGCGCTCCCGAAGAGGTCCTCATCTCAGAGATGGTGGAGCATCAGAAGTATTTCCCTCTCCTGGGTCACACAGGAAAGCTTGCCCCTCTCTTCGTCATCACCGCCGATAACCAGCCAAATGAGACGATAACGAAAGGCAATCAAAATGTCCTCTCTGCCCGCCTCTCCGATGGCGTCTTTCTCTATGAAGAGGACTTAAAAACCTCTCTCGATGAGTTCGCAAAGAAGCTCGAAACGATCATCTTCCAGAAAGATCTCGGCTCGGTGGCTGACAAGGTCTCCCGTATCACACATCTCGCGCTCACACTCTCTCAAACCCTCTCTTTTGGCGATGAGAAGCTCGTTGTGCGCGCAGCAAAGCTCTCCAAGGCGGACCTCGCAACGGAGCTAGTTCAGGAGTTCACCGACCTCCAAGGAACGATCGGCAAACATTACGCCCTCCACCAGAAGGAAGATAGTGAGGTTGCGGTAGCAATCGAAGAGCACTGGCTTCCAAAGTCTGAAGGAGGCGCTCTCCCCACTTCTCCCGTCGGCATTATCCTGAGCCTAGCTGACAAGCTCGACAATCTGATCAGCTACTTCAGTGTCGGCCTAAAACCCACCTCTTCAAGCGACCCCTTTGCCCTCCGCCGCCAGGCGATCGGAGTGATAAAAATACTCATTGAGAACGACCTCAATTTAAACCTTGAGCAGCTCATCAAAGATCCAGAGATTCTTGACTTTATTACGAAACGGGCGAAAGGAGTGCTCGAAGAGTATGGCTTCCAAAAAGATGAGATCGAGGCCTCCCTCCAAGGCAGGTGCAGCAACCCTTACGATCAATATCTCAAAACGAAGGCGCTCCATGAGTTCCGCCAAAGTGCCCACTTCGATAGCCTCTTTGAAGTCTATAAGCGGGCAAAGGGACAGATCGGAAAAGAGAAAAAGCACTCCCTCAAACCGTCGCTCTTTAAAGAGCCGGCAGAGCAGAACCTCTACGACTCCCTCTCTTCCCTGAAAAAACCCTTCAACGCTCTACTCTTAGAGAAGAACTACCAGAGTGCATTCGAGCAGCTCGCCAAGCTCCAGACTCCCCTCAGCCTCCTCTTCGATGAGGTCAAAATCCTCTCCGATGAGCAGGCGCTCCGCTCCAACCGCATCGCCCTCCTCCAGGAGGTCTTCTCCCACTTCTCCCAACTCCTTGACTTTGGAAAAATCCAAAACAGCTAATAAGATGAAACCCATACATCCTGGAGAAATTCTTAGAGAGGAGTTGAAAGAGCTTGATTTATCTGCGAGCGCTTTTGCAAAATATCTCTCGGTGCCGGTTAACAGAATCACTCTCATATTGAATAAGAAAAGAGCAGTCACAGCTGATACAGCTCTACGCTTTGCAAAATTCTTTGGAACCTCTGCTCAATTTTGGTTAAATCTTCAATCTGACTTCGATTTGAAAATGACCATTAAGAAGAGCGACAAGAAGATCCAAAAAGAAGTTCGCCCAATAGTGTGGCAAGATAGAAAAATAACACTTCTCCCAAACTTTCAGTTTGAAAGATGAGCGCCCGAAGTAGTCGACTCCTTAACCGCTTTTTGAGATCTCCAGAAATTGGTATTTGCACCAATATCATAAAAATTATAACATTGGTGCATGGGAAATCAAAACCAGCTTTTCAAGATAGCAGCCCCCCAACAAGGCTTTTTTACTGCCAAGCAAGCGGAAGAATGTGGCTATGCCCGCTCGAATTTCCACTTACTGCTAGCATCGGGAGAATGGACTCAAGAGGAGAGAGGCATCTATCGGCTAGGACGGTATCCTGTGACTGAGCGTCAGGAGCTTGTGTTGTGGACCCTTTGGAGCCGGAACCTTAAAGATATTCCCCAAGGAGTCTGGTCTCATGAGACGGCGCTTGATATTCTCGAGCTTTCGGATGTGATGCCAGCTAAGATGCATATGACCGTTCCTGTCAATTTTCGTAGACGAATCGAAACCCCAAAAGTGCTTTATCTGCATTTTAGGCATTTAGATCGGTCTGAGATAGAAGAGAGGCAGGGATATAGGGTAACAGTCCCCCTTAGAACAATAATTGACGTGATTGAAGCAGGTACTGTTGCGGATAACTTTCTTATTCAAGCGGTTCGTCAATCCATGGACCGGGGACTTGTGGCTAAGGAAGAACTAGTCGCACTTAAGAATATTCATCCCGATATCTATCTAAAGATTAAGAGATTAATTCATGATATCTTTTAGAACAGCGAATGATTTTCGTAGGAGCTTAGAATCGCGCTTAAAAAGTATTGCTACTAAAAATAGCCAAGATCTACAACGAATTCGGTGAAAAGTGGCCTTTGAGAGGCTATTGGCCAGAATTTTTCATTATGATTCTGATAGTTTTGTTCTCAAAGGCGGTTATGCAATGGAATTACGTTTTGCCACTGCAAGGGCGACAAAAGATATCGATCTAACTTGCTTACATCGGATTGATGACCCTCATTTGAAAATTGAGGAAGTCATCATTCACGAATTACGAAATTTAGTGAAGATAGACATAAAGGATTACTTTACCTTCGAAGTAGGGCCAGCAAAAATGGATTTGGATAATGCCCCATATGGCGGAGCGAGATATCCCGTATCTTCTTTTATCGACAAACGTCTTTTCGTAAGGTTTCAACTTGATGTAGGGGCCGATATTGTTGTAGATGAAGTTGAGCATGTTAATGGGGCTGATTGGCTTAGATATTGTGGAATTGAGACTCCCAAAATGCGAATGATCTCTGTTGAGCAACAACTTGCAGAGAAATTTCATGCTTATACTCTCCCTCGTGAACACAGATTAAATTCTCGAGTGAAGGATCTGATTGATATGTTGCTGTTAATACAACTACGACCAATCAATGCAGCGAGTTTTGGGACCATACTTCAAAAAGTTTTTGCTTCGCGAGGCACTCATGCTCTTCCTGAAAAGGTTGGACCTCCGCCACCTGAATGGCTCCCATTATACGAGACTCTTGCTACTGAATGCGGGTTATCGCAGAAGATGTCCGAGGCGTATCGTGAATTGTATCTGTTTTTTCAAACTCATGCTTTGAAAATCAATAAATCGAGATAGATTCATAGGACCTGATAGAGGTAGATTTTGGAGCGGTGGATGTCGTCCACTTCAATGGTCTCAATGGGCGTCCAACCGGGGATGGCGAAGGTGTTGCTCACCACTACTGTTCCTGGTTTGAGCTCTCTCTCAAACTTGGATTTGAGCTGGGTCATTCCTTTGGGGAAGAGGTAGCAGACGACTAGGTCGGCATTATGCAGGGAGCATTTGAAGAAGTTCTGCCGCATGATTTT
>SDBT01001841.1_pt1 | contig 37944 bp, 25 predicted proteins | sample 2277101 | NCBI WGS metagenome assembly SDBT01 (sample SAMN10404973, study PRJNA504765) | marine sediment metagenome | isolation source: marine sediment core GS10_PC15, 103 cmbsf | place: Arctic Ocean: Southern Knipovich Ridge | collected 2010 | reverse complement strand
AGAAGATTGCGCTGTAACATGATATAGTGTTGGGTTAGAAGCGGAATCACTACTGCCGGATACTCACTACCCTGTGATTTGTGTATGGAGATGGCATAGGCTAATACCAGTTCGTCAAGATCACTCCAGTCATAGTCGATGCCCCTGTCTTCAAATTTTACCGTGAGCCTCTGTTCCTCAAGGTCAATACCGACTATCCGGCCGATATCCCCGTTGAAAGTCTCCTTTTCGTAGTTATTCTTGATTTGCATAACCTTGTCGTTGATCCGGAACAACCTCCCTCCCCTGGCTACTGCTTCGCCATTTGGATTAAGGAGGTTCTGCAGTTCGGCATTCAGGTTAGCAACGCCTACAGTTCCCCTGTGCATGGGTGTCATTACCTGAATATCCTCCAGTGGATCAAGATGAAAGGCTGAAGGCAACCTACGCTCGCATAGCTCTTTGATTACCGCTAACACTTTTTCAGGTTCTTCCCGGTTAATGAAATACAAGTTGGCCTGTTGGCCCGGTGAGGTTTTCAACTGCAAATGCTCGCCTCGGTTGACGCGGTGAGCGTTAACCACGATAAGGCTCTCCCGTGCCTGTCGGAATATCTCGGTAAGCCTTATCGTCTCCACTTGCTCGGAGGCGATGATGTCTTTAAGGACATTCCCCGGTCCCACCGAGGGGAGCTGGTCGGCATCGCCTACCAATAGCAGAGTCGCCATTGGGGGTATCGCCTTCAACAGGTGATTCATTAGCAGGATATCTACCATGGATACTTCGTCAATAATTACCAGATCTGCGTCCAACGGGTTTCCTTCATTTCGCTTGAAGCCGCCCTCACTGGGGCTGAATTCGAGCAGGCGATGGATGGTCTTGGCTTCACGACCGGTTACTTCGGATAGTCGTTTGGCAGCTCGACCTGTTGGGGAAGCTAAGGCAATGCGCTGTTCTTTCTTCCCCAGTATCTTGATAATGCTGTTCACCAGAGTTGTTTTCCCAGTACCCGGACCTCCGGTAATAACCATCACTTTGCTGGTAACGGCTTCCCTTAAGGCTTCTTTCTGCATCTCGGCCAGATCTATCTTGTTTACCCGATGCACCCACTCAATTGCTTTCTCTATGTCTATTTGGGAGAGTTGCTTTGGTGAACTTATCAAAGTCTTAAGCCTGATAGCTACGTTTACCTCCGCCACATGAAGGGGGGTTAGGTACACCGCTCGATGTTCCGGGTGTTCCTCAATTACCACGCGTCGCTGCTCGGTAAGAGTCGCTAGCGCTATATCCAGAATATTCCTGTCCACCGCCAGTAATTCGGCAGTCTTTTCCTTTAGTTCTTCATATGGGTAGTAAACATGGCCTTCGTCTACAAGTTCACTTAATACGTGGATGATGCCAGCTTCGGCTCTCATTGGCGAATTAGGGTCAATTCCCATGTTTTGGGCAATCTTATCGGCGGTCTTGAATCCAATACCGCTAATGTCGAGTGCCAGCCGGTAGGGATTTTCTTTCACTATCGATATAGCTTTGTCCCCATACGTCTTATAGATTTTCACGGCATAAGTGGAGCTCACTCCCTCTCCCTGAAGAAAGATCATGACCTCCCTTATTTCTCTCTGTTCCTGCCAGGCTTTGGCAATCCGTTCTACCCTGACAGAGCCAATTCCCTCTATCTCAAGTAGTTTCTCAGTGCTATCTTCGATAATGTCCAGCGTCTCAAGTCCAAACCTGGTAACTATCCGCTTGGCCATTATCGGGCCAATGCCTTTTACTAACCCCGAGCCAAGGTACTTCTCGATACCGGTAAGAGTGGCTGGAAGCACCGAGAGACAGCTTTGAACCCGGAACTGCTCACCAAACTTGTTGTCTACGATCCACTCTCCCTTTAACCGCAAGGTTTCACCGGGCATTGGTGAAGGCAAAACCCCGACAATGACAACAAGGTCATGCCTTTTGGCTACCTGGAGCCTGGCTACGGTAAAGCCGTTCTCTTTGTTGAAGAAAACAATTCGCTCTAGGACTCCCTCCAGAGTGGAGTACCTGTCAGCAGAAGTGCTAATGTTTTTGTCCAAATGTAGCCCTCTTTTCATAGTCAACTATATCAAATGAGTACATCCCTGAAAAGAGGAGAAAGAGCGAGCGGAGCTTATTGATAATCTACTCCGGTGTGTAAGAATTCCTCACCACTTAATGTCCCCTTTATTAATTTCCAGTCTAACATTATAACTAGACTCGTTTTCGGGGGAGTAGATCAAATGGGGAAATGGTTGATGAATAATATAAACATGGCAGATAATTAACATAAATAGCTTGACAAATAATATAATATATGATAGTATTGCTATAAGGTATTACTTTTCACTATTGCGTCAGCACAAAAAGGAGGTAGCATAAATGGATTATAGGCAAAAAGAGAGAATTGAGAGGTATCTCATGAACGCCCCCCGGTTCATGTGGGGGCTGGGTCCGGGTAACCAAAAAGAGAACTACAATTGGTTGGAAAAGGAAGGATTCAAGTTTACGCGAGCTAGGTACGGATTGGTTACCCAGCAATTGCTCCATTATCCGGGTATTGAGGAGTTATTAAACAAGCTGATAGTCCCCTCTGTAGAAAAGAATTTCCCTGAGGCTACCATTAATAACCTCCGGGAACATTGGCATCGCGGCGAATGGCCGAATCTTTCTAACCTCAAAGACTTAGACGTGAAAGGAAAGGGTGATCCGGGAGCTAATCGGGCTTTCCATTGGCGTCCCTTCATTGAGATCAGCACGCAGTTCCACTATGTCGAAAGATGGGGGGAATTCGCTGGGGTGTGGTTTGAGGAAATAGAACCGTATTCTTCGGGAAAGTGAATGAATACAATGGAGGATAGTTATGACCGTTATCAGCACTGAAATTGATTCCCTTTGGCATGAAGAACTTCTAACTATATTTCTACTTAATCAGAGGAGTTGTCACAGAAGCGACCTAATGAATCAAATCAGACATGCCCAAAAAACGAAGGTGGCTCCGTTTAAAGCGCATTCAACATCAGCTTATCACTATTGGTTCCGTGCTTTGAAGAGCCGTGGAATAATCACCGAAGAAGGTAAAATATTGAGCCCAACAAACTTGGGACGATGGGTTGCCACGGGTAGTGTAGGAGCACTTTTTGTTAGAAACCAGTTTGCCTATCTTGCGTGCGCTAAATGCAGTAATGATTCAAGGATAGTGCTACGCACTCCCCTCATGGATACGCTAACGTCTAACTCGAAAGGTGACCCATTTATAGACGTTAGATGCCCGGATTGTGGGAGTTTATCTTGTCAGTATAATCTGGGCAGCATAGCTAGCCAAGGGATGATCACCTACTTTTATAATCAAGCGCTTGATGATATGGAAAAGTTTGTAACAGTAGTAGGCATACCAATTTAGAGAAGCAAGTTCCATATGTAATATGTGCGTCGTCAGCGTTTAAGGCACAACCAACTTATGGACAATCTAGCCTCATTAGAGTATCTGCTAGCTCAGGAGGCTATAAGTTGAAAACCTGCAAAATTGTCACTATAGTTGGTATACAAATGGGGGCAAGCACATTAGCTATGGGACTAACTTAATAATTGGTATAGTTTTCGGGGGCAGATCACTTCCCCATTTAAGTCCTTTGCTACCAGCTTCTTCAGCTGACCATTTCCCTGCATATTTTATTACTTATTGACACTTAATGGCTCCTCAATGACTCCCCAATGGCTCCCAACGGCTCCCTAAGGACCGCGTAACCACACTTTGTGACCACTTGATGGCCAAAAATATAGCCTTTATTGCAACGTATCACGGTAAAAGTATCATAGTATGATATAAGGATTGGTCGATAGCCTTGCTTTTTAGGGCAATACCAGGCAAATTACGTACTACAGTCAACTTAAGGCTCCCTTCTTTTGACCTTATTGCCCTTTAGGAGCCTCTTATCGGTCGTCTTGACAGTCTAATAGATACTTAACCGACTAAATAGAAGCCCTAGTGGTAAATATCCATGCTATTTTGATAATCAAGACCCATATATGTAACGATACGAGCCTTGAATAACGGGAATGGTTTTATTAAGAGGACCCAGTGGTGGGATACTATCCTATAACTTACAATAATGATGCTTTAACATACTTCAGAGTGTCTTTTATTGACGATAATTACCAACAGAGTGTGCATGTTGATGCCATAACTCTAGATCAGATTTACTTCTTGCCAATATTTGATTGCAAATCACCATTACAAAGACATCGGGATTGTGTTGGTCTATAAATACAACCAGGATTAGGCTAGATCAGTATTTAGGGGCAAGGTTAGCTCGTTATTAGATCCTTTATTAGCCCATTGGATTTACTACACTAAGGATTTTGTACATTGATTGAAACTTGCCACTTATGGTATCTCATCAGGTCAAATAAATGCATATGAGGAAGTCCATAATAGTCACTAATCCATCAAAGTCTTGGGCTTATGAACATCTAATCCATGCCATACTTACACTCAAAAAGGCATATCCAATCATCATGATTCCCCGATTCCTTAATGGCTTTTACTACATCCTGAATACTAACTCGCCCTACTCTGTCTCTATATTTTTCAGGAACGAATTTAAGCAATAAAGGCATCAGGCCGCGTTCTCCAGCAGAAAAAGTAGGGCTCCTATCATCACTGAACAAAATAAATATGCCGTCTTTCTTCAGGGCAAATAAAACCTCCCTAAAGAACTGATAATGATTCACCAATATACATGTTGAATCGGTAGATAGCACGCCATCAAGAAATTCATACCTTTTTAAAAGTCCCCAATATTTTCGACCTATATGATGAAGATAACACTGTGAAAAATTTGATGCAGGGTTCGATCCTTCACAATCACCTTGACCGAAAACCGAACATCCACCAAATCCATTTTCAGTAAACTTGCATTCAATAAAAAGCGCACCGGGCTTAGCAGGATCTCCTATTACAAGGTCAATTGATGTAGGTTGCCCCGAATCTTCACAGAACACTTCTCGATCCTCGTATTCGAGTACAGCCTGAGCTCTCATGCTAGGCCAGATTATGGCATTTGAACTTAGTATTTTTTGTAGTGGTTTCAAGTCGCTTCTAACTATTAAAGGTCCAATAAGATTAAACAGTAATGCTTGGCTGCTCAAGCCGTGATGTACATAGTCATGTAAAGCGAAACCTTTCCCATTACTCTCACGTTCCTGAAGAATACCATCGATATATTTAGCTACCTCGGGTAGTATTATATTTCTTTGCCAATCCTTCCGATCGGCCAAGCAGTACTTGTGTTTGGGATGCAAGTTGCAATCCTTCCCTTTGAACCATTTTTCAGCTGCTCTTCTCATCAGCGATACGAATCTATTACGCCTCAAATATGGCCATCTTCGGGCAAGTTGTCGACTATTCATCTTATTTACTCACGTTCATTGGTATCTTCACCTGAGTTTTGCAACAGGTATTCCCTCAAGCTGTCCCACTTATTCTTAAATGGTTCGGCGTCCTCTATTTTCGGGTGCCACCTTAGCCTGCTTGGTCTTTTCCCCAGATGCTTCTGAAACTTATCGTGTACTACTTGGGATGGTACTATGAAAACGTCCGGCATCTCGTCCTTCATGCCTTTAAGATTAACGAATACAAAAAATAACCCGGGTTGATTCAACCCAGCCGATTTGGTGCCCAGATCCCATTCATAGTGGTGCCACTTTTTATTTTCTCCTCGTCCCCTACTTCGAGTTGCATGCATAGTAGTTTTTACCTGCAGAGAGAGCGTCGCCGCTCCATCCGACATCCCAACTAGAATATCGACGCTCGGTGCGTTACCGAACGTAGGTGCTGCATGGAAACCTTTAGCAGCAAGCTGCGAAGCCACAAAATAAACTCCAGCGGTTCCGGTAAGAATCCCAGACCGCTTTAATTTCATAATACTCCTTAATAACTGAGCCTAGCTTTAAAGTCCATTCTTTGTATTTAAGATTTGATAGACTACACCGGCAACCTGCCGGGCCAGAATCGGTGGTACCGCATTTCCTACTTGCTGATATTGCATTGTCCTGGGACCTTCAAAAAAATAATTATCAGGAAATGTTTGCAGTCTAGCCGCTTCTCTCACAGTTAAGCTGCGGCACTGTAGAGGATCAGGATGAATATAATAATGGCCATCCTTCGAGATGTGTGATGTGATTGTTGTTGACGGTTTATCTTTAATCTGCACGCGGAAACGATCCGAAAACAGGTTTTCCTCAATAGCCTTTTTTATGTTTGCATGTTTCGGACGGAGACCTTCCGGAAAGTCACTAATCTTGGGAGAACGTCCATAGACTTTTGCATAGCAAGCAGCGAAATAATATCGATGAAGATCCTCGCGGATGTGGCTCCGGGAGGAATGGTTACATACCCCTCCAAGTCGTTTATCATAGAACCATTCAGACCGAAAACTAGCTGTCTGATAACTGGCCAAGAATTCAGCTCCTATATCAGTTGGATTGCTGTGGCCCTCAGATGACGCTATCAGTTCATTCCTTAAAGCATCGTTTATAATCGGATCCGAAAACCATTTGCATTCTGAGATGGATTGCAGGACTGACTTCCAGGATTCACTAGAGTCTTTTTCTTTTGAAAGCCTGCTGCGTATTCTCAACAGATCTGATATAGCATTCCACATAGAATCTTTACTTTCAGCTTTGGAGAGCTGAGCAGGGTTTCCTTTTATATCTGACCTCATGCCCAGAAGTATAACCCTGTGTCTTGCTTGTGGAATACAAAAGCTCTCAGATTTGATGATGTAATCTGATGGCTTTAATTCGGTTTCGTTATTGGCGGATTTGACCAGTGAGTAAATGTTGTAACTTAAAGCCTCTCCCTGCATGTCTACCACTGAATTCCCATTCAGCTCCGAGATAGCTCTATTTGGATTTTTAAGATCCCGGAGAATTCTATCAAAAGTATTTGTGCCGTTGACTTTAGATGAGAGAAGTCCTGGAACGTTTTCCATAACAAAAACAGGTGGCTGATGAAACGCAATTATCTTTAAATACTCTCGGTACAGGAAGTGCCGATGGTCTTTTTCGAAGTTCTTCTGATTCTTCTTACTCACATCTTTTATTTTGACTCGTCCGATCAAGGAGTATGCTTGGCAAGGGGGACCGCCTATCAAAATCCATGCTACTGAATCATTTAAGGCGTGCTTAATTCGGTCATTAACTGTTTGCGGTGGAGCTTTTCTACTACCTAATTCCAGACACCACGTTTCTTGTTTGGCCTTTTTATACTCAGCCGGGTATTTATTAAACAGTTCATCTTTCTTTATCTCAGCACGAAGATACTGATAGTACTCTTCCGGGACATCCTTCCTTTCGAATTGTCTGAAAAAACTACGTAGTTTCAGTGTCTCGTACGCAGTCGGTTCCTTTTCTATAGAAAGTACTATCTTGAAAGGCTTAGTTCCACCATCCTCGAAGGAAGTAAAACCTTCTCCTAATCCACCTGGCCCTGCGAAGAGGTCGATAACGGGAATTGAATTAATCAACCTGTTGCTTGCTTCATTCAATTTGTTGAAACCACCCATAATATCAAAATTAACTAGGGTTTGAAATTAAGTATTTTGTTACATCCATACCTTTTCCAGATTGTTGACTTACGATAAGGAGTCTTTTGTCCTTATCAAACAACTCAACATGCCAATACAAATTCTTATCGGAACCTGTGGTTCTCATACGTTCTAAAAGAGGGTAAAATTCTGTTTTATGTAGTAAAACGATTCTATTGGGTGAACCGCAACCGAATGCAATATACGATTCTTCTGACTCATCTAAAAAAGCTTTTTGATTTAGACGGAAAGAGTACCAATATCTGATGAAGCTTTTATTCAAATATTTCTTGGAGAAGAGGCAAATGACTTGATAGCGGTTATCATTGCTAGCATATTGACAGGTTCCTACTTTTTTAAATGACACCTTAAAATGCTTTTCTAGGTTCTTCATACATTCCTCATGGGAATCTGTAAGCTCCAGTTGATTTTTATCCCGAAGCGAAATTACACTAGTATTGCTCAATGATCCAGAGAAATAACCTAAATCTCTTTGATTAAGAGTTCCTACGATGAGAGCTCTATCTAATAGTCTATTTCCCTCTTCACAACAAGTCTCTGGTAGAAGAGCACAACCGTGACAGGCTGCAAAATTACATGAATCAGGACCCTGTCCATGGCTTTGCATACAAACCGGGTCAGATGAACACCACTCGGCAGAATTGAGAGCTGCCGATATAATACCCTCAAGATTACCGGGTATACCTTGTCGCACAAGCCCTCCCATTGAGCCTTCAGAGTCACCAGAAGCAGTATATATCAGTACTCCATTCATAGGATTTTGAGTATTTTCAGTGTTACAATAGATTCGTTCTCTTATAGCAGAACTACCATAACCACACCCAAAGCTAAATTGATTTATTACTATGTGTGCAAACGTATGAAGCAAAATAAAACGGGAGTTTAACGGGCGAGGTAGTTGCCCACGGCGTCTACGTGCATCATTGAAATTGTTAATCAACAAATTCGTCCTTGCTGATACATCTCTACGGTTGCCCCATTTTTCAATCATCTCTCGATCAAATTCGAAGAATATACCTTCACCTCTAACGACGATAGCAGGAAGCCAGTTAATGCCACGGATGGAAAGATCTGCGATCTTCTCCTGAAGTGATCTTCCATCATCCGGTAAATAGCGTGAAAAGCCGGCCAAAACCCGGGTCTCACGTAGCTTGTGGACCAATGAAATACTTCTGAAGCATTGATTAACAGCGGTTTCATATTCATTAATATTCCAGCGGGTTACATAGAAATCCTGATTATCCCCACCAGTACCTGATAAAACAGCGTCATATTCCGACTTTCTATACGTTTCCTCTGAGTCATTCTCATCACCCAAGATGGATGATGAGTTTTCACAACGTTTAAGCGCAGCTTCCATAAGTCTCTCGGGATCTACGCTGTATTGCTCAGCAATAAACTCAACTCTTACAGGATCAATTTTACCATCAACGAGACCTCTGGTCAGCAGAGACCATCGGTTTTCCAAGATATCAACAATTTTTCGATCAAGGCTACTCTCCCATTGTGGTAAATAAATAGAGCTTCTGACTTCAGGGAAATAGACATTAGAAGCTCCTCTTTGAACAACGCGCAGTTCATGACCGCACACATTTTCATCTTCAACTTGGCCCAACCATGGCCTATGTCCACCGCAACCCTGTTGTTTCACTTTATCTAGTGAATGTGGATTGAACGCGCCAGCCATTGAATGTTTCTCTCCACAGCTGCAGGTAATGTTGATACCGGAAAGAGTGCTTGCACTACGACCTGCACGGAGCCTTAACCTGTGAGTCTCATCAAATGCTTTATCGCGGTGGACCCATTCCATAAAGGGGAAATCTTCGATATGTCCTCTTCCACAAATTGTAGCGAACCGAACAGGAATCAACCAAGGACGTCTGTTGGCTGTGATTGCATGGCATGACATTCCATCTGAATAATTGGGGCCTTTACATCGTTGCCTTCCGCCGAATATTGAGAGTTTTTCCATTGCTCCGCACTTTGGGCAATAGTGCCACTGTGGAAAACGAATGAATGGAATTCTTAGATTCGGGTACTGGACTCCGCTTCCAGGATCACGAAACTCTGGTGGCAGACGAAAGTGACTTACCCCGAGCCTTTTCTGCAGCCTTTCCTCAGTTACAAGAAGTTCGTCAGGGCAATTATCTGAGGCCATAGGCCACGCATCCAAGCCACATGTCATTAGTGATTCATCCTTCGGGAAATCGATCATCGCCCCTACTCCCCAAGGAGAAATCAACTGTCCCCGTCGTACAGGCCTAATTGGTGGCATGTTTAATCAGTTTCCTCGCGTGCACTATATCTGGAAATAACTCTCGCATCACAGCTAGCATCAACATTCCTCATTGAAGTTGGTGTTGGCCAAGATTTCATGTCCCACTCTTCAAGAGGTGAGGTACCCGCAGGATACATCAATGGAAGCTCACCACTCTGCATGTAGAACCCACCATATTTCGGAGGAAGATAGCGAAACCACTCATCGATTCTCTCTTCAAGTAGTTTAAGAGTCAACTCCAACTCATCAGGATCGATATTTGCAGTCCTGTCGCTAATAATACCTCTTATATTATCAAGTAATTCTGGTGATGGCAGTGGTTGTGGTGACGCTCTATTTTCATCTGAGCCAAAATACCTGACTAATCCCACAAGTACTGCATGTAAAGCCCTCTCTCGAACCGGTGAGGAGAAGGGAGTTACACTGGTTGGCTCAACTCGGCTATATATGGATGAATGATAGGTATAGAAGTGCTCATAGTGGGAGCGATCTCTGGGTTTGGCTGTGTTGAAAATAGTTACAATCAAACCTGGTCCTTCTTTCGAGCGTCCTACACGACTTGTAGCCTGTATATACTCAGAAGTTGTCTTTGGTTGTCCTATTACAGTCATTAACCCTAATCTTTGCACATCGACTCCAACAGAAATCATATTAGTAGCCAAACAAATATCCACAGGGTAGTTACTTTCTGCAATTGGATAGTCTATTTCAAGTTCTTGTAGCGTTTCTGGAATCTCAGTAGATGATATCCGGCTTGTCAGTTCGATAGCTCTATTAACAAATCTCCGGGGATCAACCAGACCTTCTTTATGGATTCCTTTCCTCACCCAAACTGCATTCAAATATTCACGTATATCAGCCCGTATAAGTGTCGCTGCATGTCCAAGCTCTCGAAGGCTGTTGAAATAGACCACATTAGTCCAGTAGGGATCCCTCTTTTTCTCTTCATCTACGATTGCTGATTTTACACTTTGAAGAAGAGCTGCCAAAACGCGAACCTGTGTAGTGGTGTGAGAAGGTAAACCAGATGCATGAACTCCAGCAAACATTCTGCCTTCAGATTCATTATCAATCCGAGCAAAAAAAGAATCTCCGGCATCTATACATTGCGTAGGAAAAAGAGACACATTTTCCGGCCCACACCCGTATAATGCGTGTATTTGATCTGTTGCTCGCGTAATAGTTGCGGTTGATGCTATTATTTTTGGACCGATAATACCTGACTGTGTGTTGTTTTTACACAACTCATAGATAAAAGTTTCATAATGTCCAACCATAGATCCCAGTGGCCCAGATATCAAATGAAGTTCGTCCTGGATAATCAGCTCTGGTGGAGTTACTCTTTTATCCTTTCGGAAACCAAAAAGAGACCTTGCTTCTGGCCGCCATGACAACATAGCAAATTTATCGACAGTTCCAATAATAATCGAATCAGGATTTTCGTATATGTCTTCGTCAATGACCTTAAGAGGAAGGGTAAAATTATCTTTTGAGAATACACAAGCAGGATTGGCACATTGAAAAATCACAGTAGAAGGTTGCCTTATTTTTCTATAACCCATTATTCTCAATCTACCAACTTGTACGGGGCCCATCTTAGCGCCACACCAAGGACATTTCAGAATAATAAAGGGATTATCTTTACTTTCACCACGACTCAATTTATTCAAAGCTTTTACAGCATCAGACCTATTGTTAGAAGTCAAACCTGCTCCTACCCATAGACCAATAGTTATTCTATGCTCACCCAGTTTTGCCTCGTCTTCGCTACGAATAAGTTCACAAGCACAGATCAGTGAAGCGGCTCGCTGATATTGCTGTGCGGTGAGAAGTCTAAGCGTATATCGCATAAGTACGGTTGTTCCAGAATCATCACTATTTATTAATCGCCTGAAAAATATCGTGAAAGCAGCCAAGCCCAGATATGCTTCGGTTTTCCCACCACCAGTGGGAAACCAGATAAGATCTACCAGTTTCCTTTCGTCTGCCTCAGGTCTGGCCATAGATCTGAGGTTCATCAGAATAAAAGCAATCTGAAATGGATACCAAGCCCCAAATCTAGTATTTCTTTTCTCTTCTTCTGACCAATCCGGCCAAGTTTCCGGAGCTTGAATATCTGGTTCCTTTGTTGGTGCAATCATGGGAACACCATCGGTACCAGACTGCCATTCTCGCAATTTCAATCCGTAATGTATTTGCTGCGTAAGCATAGCACGATTCATTAAACTGAACGCCCGCTTGATATCCAGATCACTCTCTATCAATTTAATCCCATCGCGCATTCGTGCCAAGCAATCCATGCAATTCTGGATATGACGCTCAGCAGTTTGCTTATATCCTCCCGTCAGCTCCGATTGTGCAAATTCAGCTTTCCTGTTTATCCAATCTTCGTATCTATCACAAAGGGAAATAAGTTTTGATGTTAATTGACTTTGATCGCCTTTATCACTCATGTCATACATTATAAGTTGCAAATCGGGGAATCTTACAGGAATAATAGACTTCATTTCATACAACGGCAGCACGTTTGCACTTATTTCAAATGCATTTCCTTTACCGTCTTCATCCCAGAATGGAGCACAACCATGGCCGACTGCATAAGTTCTGTGATTCCTGTAGAGGAGCCGCGTTGATTTCTCATCATCAATATTTAGCGACTGTAATTTTTCGGGATAAGGTGAAAAACATGCTATTTTATCCTTTGCTTTAACACCGAATTCTACTTGGAAGAAGCAACTGTCATTGTCAATATGGCCCTTAGATGCTTTCAGATTGTTAACAAGAGCAAAAGTATAAAGCTGATTTTCAAAGCTCTTTTTACCCTCAATGGTACGATTTGTGATATTAAGGACAAGCCCTGTAGCTTGATTATTAATAGTAATCTCATAATTTCGTGAGCGATCATTAACGCCTGGTAAATCTTTTGTGTTGATGTGTATTACCGTATCAAGAGACTCTCTAAAATATGCCGGTTTGGACACCTTACTGTTCCCTTTTTCAGTAACAAAGGCTCGTTGCACATAGCGTCCTGCCCTAATACTGACCAATAGGCCTTCTTCTGGCATTTTTAAATGGCAACTGAAACCCATTACCGAGGGAAGATATGCATTAGCCAGATTAATAATTTCGTCGTTAGTGTCAATTGTATCATCGACATCACCAAGGGATCGACTCTCCCCTTCAATTTCTGGTATGGGGGATTCATTCGGTATTGGTTCTGCTGATTCTTTCAGTAGCGAGTTTTCTTTTCCATCGATAACATCTATATCTTGAGGTGTAGATGTCTGAGGAAAAAGGATACCAGCCCCGTACCTGAGTCTCGGTGGTTCGTTAGTAAGGATTTCCTCTCCATTTTCTTGAATAAAAGGTGGAACCGGGTCTGGCCCAATCAACTCTTTCTTCAGAAAATCAATTAACTGATCCCTCATATTTACCGTCCGGTCTTCAAGCTCTTTTTCAGTAGCTCATTGTAGTATTTTCTGGATTGTTCGTCCATTAGAATGATTAATCCCACCTTTGCCCGGGACATACCAATATATAGAAGCGATTTGAATTCATCATCATTTATTCTGTTGATATCCATCAGGATAATATAGGAATTCTCCAGCCCCTTGAAACCGTGAATAGTGGAATAGGTTATCATATTAGACATCGGGAAACGAATTTGCTCATTAAGGCTGCTTATTAGATAATCTGCTTTATTAATATTTGTCACGCAGGAATTCTCCAGTCTGAATGGTGATAAGAGGGTAACATTACCTGCAGGTATCTTTTGCCGCCGCAGTTTTGCCAGTATGCTTTCAAGTTGTTTAACTTCATCTTTAGAGTCCCTGTAAAAGTAATATTCAACAGGGATTCCCTCCACTTTCCCAGGTAAAAACACCGGGGCTCTAAATCCAGAAAGTACAGTTATTTCTTCACCGATAGGTCTGGTGTTGCGACAATTAATAGACAATCGAAATTTGGCGAAATTAGCACGTGATTCCAGCATCTCAAGCATCTCGCTGGCAGAATATTCAGAATATATAGCCTGCCTTTCAAAATCACAAAAAATCTGCCATTTACCACCCGCTAAACCACCTTTAAGCATTGCATCAAACACATCCAGATATTCCGGTCTTATGATGTCTTGGCCTTCGTCAATGATTAATATGTCGAAAGGAGTCAATTTTCCTTCATCGATAGCATCCAGAGCACCTAAAGGTAGCTCATTTCTAAAAAAGTCGTCTTTGTTAATGGCAGAATTCACAGCATCGTCTGAAATGTTCGTAATCTTACCGAGTATATGGTGCAAATTCCCCACAGTAAGATTGGATTCTAGTTCCTTCGGCTGAAATTGCGATTTTAGCCACTTGCCTAGCATTGAATTAAAGCAGACCATTAGAACCCTCTGGTTTTCGAATAAACTTCGGTGGACAGATTCCAGCGCTATCATCGTTTTACCAGTTCCCGCAGCACCCTGAAACATACATCGTGGATTTTCCTGCATTTCATCAAGACATATATATTGCTCTTTAGTATATTCATTCAGCTGTTCTTCAAAATCGTTTAGTATTTGTTTTTGAGTAAGGAGCTTCTCAAAATCTCCACGCAGGAAAGAAACAAGCTGAGTTATATCTGATTTATTTGGCATTGACGAGTCCTTGCTAAACCACTTGGAATTCTTAACCTTCTCGCAAAAGTGTTCGGAAAGCTGTTCAATGTAGTTCTTTACTGGTAATCGTCGTGAATCACGATCATATATTTGCCATGGTTCCATATCCGTCCCCTCCAGCTGAAACAACACGTGTGGAAACATAACTCCGAAGCCATATAGAAGCCGAGCTAAGCGTATGTTATTACCAAATCTACTCTTTACAGCTTCGATCAGACTGAACATACCTTCCTCAGCCTGTTGAAAAGGACCGCGAGGGCTTGTAGATACCTCTCCAAATCTATTCGTGAATTTCCATAGACCTTCCTTTCTTCGAATATCTCCGGACTTCACTTCCAAACAGAAAATACCCAGCTCTGGAGCAAGAACTAGGAAATCTATTTCGCCATATAAACGTTTTACGTGCCTCGACAATCCAAGTGAATGAAGAACTACCCAGTCCTCTGTAGCGGGCGCATTCTTAAAAAGGTCGAAAATCTGTTTTTCCCCTGTACTTTTCACATGAGGAGAAATATAAGGAGGGAGCATACGTGCCATCAGTCTTCCTCCGGAATTAGACAATTTACTGAATTTATTGGTGTCTCCTCCCAATTGTTAGCAATTTCTTCAATCCGGAGTATCATTACCCTGCCATATTCCTCAATATCGATTTGAACCGATTGTTGAGCACTATGACCTGTCCTATCTCTGTTAGCGATAATTTCGGGCAACTTGGCTAAAAGTCTATGCCTGATATAATTAGATGCCTGAATATGTGCACCACGGACAGTGGAGATCGCGGCTTCCACTTCCTCTAATTTTTCAATTAATAGCTTATTACCTGTTGCTCTTGAGATGTACCTGAGGTCTCTCCTTTTACCAGGGCCAATCTGGTTGTCATCATATAACCAATTCCTTATTGTTGATGGTAGACGTTTACATCCTGCGTCGTTTAACGACCTAACTAGCCCTTCAAAACTACTTGTATTATTCACATATGCTTCACGTAGAGCTTCTCTCCATAACCCTGCCGTGGTTCTCAGGTCAGGTTTCCCATCTTTTGCTAATCCTTTGTCTGCGATTTCGCGAAGAATATTTCTGTTCGATTCTTGAAAGAGAATATAATCACCAACGCGTAACTCGCGTACATATCTATGCGGAATCTCGCCTTCAGATACTCCTCCTTTAACGACGTCGGTAACAACAGGCAAACGGTGAGATTCTGTGATGAAAGCAAACATATTTTGATTAAAAACTACCAGCTTTGCCTTACACGTTTCATCTTTATCGCCAGTCAAAGAAGTATATACATGATATCGATATGATTTATTTTTCATTTCGAAGTCGAGGATGTCCAACTCATCTTTCTTCGCTGGTTCTGTTGGCTCTATAACTTGATATTCTATGAATTTCAGATCCTTCTCACTTAGCCCAAATATCTCAGAGAAATCCTTTGCACGTATATTAAAATTATTCCGCCTAACCCAACTTCTACTGGCAGAATCAAACCATTGCTTTTCGAAAGGATATGCCAGCAAAGTGTATTTTGGGGTAATATATGAATGTAGAAGGGAATACATGTTTTCGTTATTGAGCCAACCACATATAATTACTCTGGTTGGAACAGACGAACCATCTAAATTAAACAGGTCGGACATAGTTCTGAATTGAATATTTTTAAGATCCTTGTCAGGGAATTGGCTTTTCCAATAACTTGATGCATACTCTACTTCTTCTACTCTGGATACGACTATGTTTAATAATTCAGATTCCTCAGTATCCCTGATAATACCATAGAGTTTATCCACTTTGTGGCTCTTTCCGGCAAACGGTTGATTCACTATTTTTATGAGTATATTAAAGATTCCCTCCAAACCCTGATTTGCTTTATTGGACAGCCAATTTTGCTGTTCCTTGAATTGCTGTTGTAGTAGAGTTAATCTTGGTAAGCAGCTTTCTTGCCAAGATTGGTCAGGCATTCTTACCAATCTGGAGATATCATTAATAAACCGAATCAACTTGATGTATGGAATGTTGATTTCTTCTTGATCGCTAGATATTAGGCTACGGATGCCAAGTGCCTCGTCTACAGCGTCACTCAACTCCGGGTAGTCACATTGAATTTGGTCTATTTGTTGGTTACAGTAGTTGCGCAACGAATTGTTGATAGGGGAGAATAGTGATGATTTTGTTATCTCAGTTAGCGAATCACTGTTTATGATGTTCTGTTTGTTCCACTGCCAGATCAAGAAATCACGATCAGTAAGATACTTAAAATATTCAGCATCCAAGGTGTCAGATATAACAATCACAGGAATTGTCTGGTCTAATATTTCATCTAACAACTGAAGATTATTTACGTAATTCGTAGAACCATCAATAATAATACCCTTGGTTCTATCTGGGTTATCTCCGATATAACTACTCACGCAAAAAAGGTCAGGTGCTATTATACAACTGGGGTTGCCCTGAATCTGTTGCTGGCCGATGATCGACGTATCTCCATTTACATCCAGTTTACCCCATAGAAAAAGGTCTGTAATACTGATTTCGTTAACAAAGATCTCTTTAGCAAAGCGTTGCGTCTCTCCAATCTTAGAAACCAGAATAATATTCTTATCGAACAGTGTCTTATTCCCCATAGAACTGATACCAATAATAGCATCCAGCGGACCCAACTTACTCTGAGTATTTCTTACACCCACACATACTTTCTCCTGAGAGGATAGTTGTTTATTAGATGTAATCGGTTGATACAAGAGCTTCAGTTCGGAGGGAATACCATATTTAGGTAAATCTCGACATCTTACATATATATACATTTTTCCTAATTGGGGTTCGAATTCTTCCCCCAAATATTCCACCAGATATTTGTTATCGACCAGCAGCTTTTGCCCCTTGGCAAAATGTCTATTCGTGGAAAGATCCCCGTAGTCGTCTTTCATTATCTTCAAAGTACATATAATTGAAATCCATTGAGCACACAATAAATTAGCTGGGAATACAAGGGCAAGCCTGTTAGAAGTTCTGCTATATATTGCCTGTAGACTCATGGCAGAACTGATACGCAATAAGGGATGTATTTTTTCTTTGAGACCATCCGAATCTTCGATACTTATTCGGTCAATAAAATCATAGTTGTGTTCAATTTGTCTGCTCAGCTGTTGCCAGTCCATTGTTACACGACCTTCAAATTGATACTTGAACGGTTAACATCAGCCTTGGTGCTGTGAGAATAATAAACACAATACGCATTAAGAGGACAATTACTGCAAAGAGGTATTTGCGCCTTACATATAGTTGCCGCGAAGTCTATTAATGCAAAGTTGAATTCCCGGTGTTTCAACGGGTCCAGTAGAGACTGTAGTATTGCTCTAAATAATCTGCTCCTTCGAGACGAGTCATTAACCGTCAATCCGATCAAACGTCCGGTAATTCTAACTGTATTGGTATCAAGTATGGGCTCAGAATAATCAAAGGCAAAACATCGCAATGAAGATGCAATATAATGGCTTATTCCAGGGAGTGATGTGAGTTGTTCGAAATCTTCTGGGATTTGCCCAATGTATTTTGTGTCTATCTCAATGGCCATCTCATGCAATAACTTCCACCTCCAAGAGAGTCCTATTGAATAGAATAATCTATTCAATTCATCTGGCGTACTTCTTGCTAAAGTTTGAATGTTGGGAAAAGTTTCGATGAACAACCTGTAGAAAGGGACTACTTGCTCTGCTTTCGTTCTGTGTAGCAATATCTCAGCAATTAGCAATTTATAAGGATCATGTGTTTCCCTCCAGGGGAACTGGCGCTTACCGGATTCCCACCAACTGAGCAGGTATTTTCTAAACTCCGTGATGGGAAAATCTTTTAAATGTGATTCCACTTCTTCCGTCAGGACCACGTTTTTCACCATGCTTCTTATATCCCACTCTTCATCGCATCTAACCAGCGTTCAATTGTCTCCCGGCGAAAACGCCAGTGTTTGCCTATTTTCTGACACGGTACTCTACCTTCGCGAGCAAGTTTATATAATGTTGACTTTGGTATTCTTAAGTAAACCGAAAGCTCTTCGATTGTCATTATTCCGTCGTGATTATTATCCATATGATTTTACCCTTCTGGATTATTATAATCCCAAGATTTACTAGAAATTTACTGTTAATACTAGTTAATGTCAAATATTATCAGAAGTTGGGCTTTTTATTCTCATAACTTGTAGCTTTTCTACTGGGTTGGCTATAGTGATGCCTAACCTACCGTACAGGTCTCGAACTGACACCGGATAATTATGATAGGGAGTCAGGTACTCCGAATATCATTAGCCCCGTTTTCTTCTAATTGAGCTAAATCTCGATGAGTATTACTATACTCGGCCTAGGCATAGGCTTCTCTGATACATAGAAAAGACTATGTCTATAGTCTTTTAATGGCCTCTTAAGCACTGTAAAAACGTTCCTTTTTTAGTATTGACAAATCCTCATAAGAGGACTAAGCTCAAGTTCAAGCTAGTTGGAATGGGAAATCCTAGTTAATTTGGAGAGTTGGTACAAGCAGTCATTCCTCGTAAGAAGTCGCTTGGGAGAAAGGGAAGTGCTATGAGCTGCGCAAAAGGTGAGATGGAAATTAGACCTGTTGCCCTTGAAGACCTTAAGGCTATATTTTTAATCGACAAAGAAATAAGAGCGACTGGGAAAGCCATCACTTATGCAGATCTTACCACTGAAGATATCTTCACTATTAGTCAGGAAGCAAATCGCCATAAGATGCCGCTCAGCTATATAACAGAACTACTTGACTTTGGTTCTGTGGCTGAAATTGGTGGTCAAATTTGTGGCTTCATCTTAGGTCGGGTAGCACATGAGAACGATACCGAAGTGGGGCTGCTTCTAATGTTGGGTATTCGCCTCGATTATCAACGAAAAGGTATTGCTACTAAACTAGTAAATGCACTATGTGAGAAGTATCGCTCTAAAGGTATCAAAACAGTCCGCGCAACAGTAGATAAGCAAGACAAAGACTTACTTGGTTTCATTGAATATACGGGCTTCGTAGCTGGTCACCGTGTAGATTATTCCAAGACCCTGTGAGGTTTCACTGCCTATTAGGGTAAAACATGCAACTCAAGCTTTGCTTAGTGCCCTGAAGTTGAGATTTATTACCTTAAGGATAACAAGTAACGCTGCTGAGGTACTATCTTATGGCACTGGCGTTGTGCTGGAATAGGTAAGACGTACATTCTGATCCAGTTAAAGTTATTTATTCTCTGTCTATCTTTGATTACGAGCGTTATAATTGTTTTTACTAATTGATGGCGTGGTAGGTACAAATGGAATCTGACCTATATCATCATTACCACCGTCAACCTTGATACATTGTTGGGTATTTGTGGCAGTTATTAAAAAGGTATAAGTGGACTAAGGACAACACTTATGGAAATGAATCTAGTCTTAGCCATAGGAATAATAATAGTTATCGGTTTTTTGGGTGGGTGGCTAACCGAGAGAGTTAAGTTCCCCAGGATTACCGGCTATATCGTTATCGGTATTTTGTTGAGCCCTTCTCTTCTAAACATAATTTCAGCAGCGACCATAGAAAATTTGGACATAATGACCAATATCGCTCTGGGTATTATTGCCTTTTTGATTGGGGGGAGCCTTCACCTGGAACCTATACGAAAATTGGGAAGGAGCATTGCCTGGATAACAACTTTTCAAAGTTTAGGTGCCTGGCTTATCGTTACCCTACTGCTAGTATTCTTATCCCCTCTCATCTTGAGCATTCCAAACGCTACTTTATCTCAGACCTATTTCCCGATGGCTCTTATCATCGGCGCGGTATCATGTGCCACTGCCCCAGCGGCAATAATGGCAATAATTCATGAATACAAGGCGAGTGGTCCTTTGACCACAACCTTATTGGCGGTAGTTGCGCTCGATGATGCTATTGCGGTTATAGCTTTTTCAATCGCTTTAGGTATAAGCCAATCCCTAATAGGTGCTGGAGGTATCTCTTTTTATGAAATGCTAGGGGTTCCCTTCCTACATATTGCTGAGGCTATAGCCATAGGCATACTTTTTGGCTTTGCTATAATCTATATAACTAAACTGGCAAAAACGCCTGATTTGCTATTAGTTATAGTTTTCGGAATGATTATGCTGTGTGACGGTGTTGCTGAACTCCTTGGTATCTCAGCAATTCTGGCAAACATGGTTGCCGGCTTTATCGTGATGAATAGAGCGAAGAAAAGGGAGATGTTTCTTGTGGTTGAGAGAATTGAAGAGGTAATTTTTGCCATGTTTTTTGTTTTGGCAGGATTGCATTTTGATTTGAGCGTCATGAAAGCGGCTGGTATATTAGCGCTATTGATTATTCTAGGTAGATGTTTGGGCAAGTATTTTGGAGCTAGAGCCGGGGCTACCATCTCTCATGCCTCAGGTGAAGTGAGAAAATATCTGGGCCTTGCCCTACTGCCAAAAGCTGGGGTTACCATAGGTTTAGCGCTTCTAGCCAAGAGTGCCTTCCCTACCTTCGGGACTATAATGATGAACGCAGTTCTCGTCTCAGTCATCATAAATGAACTCGTCGCACCTCCTTTAACAAAGTATGCAATTCTGAAAGCCGGAGAGGCTCATTCTACCTCCGGCTACGAACAAGGTTAGCAGGAATTCTTTAACATTGGAAAAACGACGTGCTGTTGAACAATAGCGACTACCACTCTGGTTATTTCGCTACATATCCTATTAAATTGTTAAGACGCTTCTGCTTATCTAGAATCGTTCCTTTTTAACTTCACGGTTTTACGCTTAACTCTCAGGCGTGAAATTAGGCGGACCTTTTTATCCGTGGCCGTTAACCCTCCGGTTATAGGCGCGAACCGCTCCGTTTACCGGCGGCATTGGGCGCGGGAGTTCAGGGGAGAGGGGTGTAAGGACAATTGCTTGACATCCAGTCTGGTTACTAGCAAAATAGTCACATATGGCAACAACAGAACAGACCATAAACGACGCTCTCGCCGCAATCCTGATGGAGACCCGCAGTCTGTGGAGATACAAGGGCGTAGTGAAACCTGAGAACGTCAATGTCCTGAAGGGCAGTGGTAAGAAGCCGGATATTCTTATCACTGAGCCAAATGTTTCCCCCGTTATAGTCGAGACGGAAATACTGCCAGCCAACTCGGTTGAGTCAGACGCTAAGCAGCGCCTCGGTGAGCACTTGGTTTCAGGCAGGCCAATACTATCGGCGCTGGCAATCAAGCTGCCAGCAAGACTGAAGAATTTTTCAGGGCATCCATTAAAAGACGAGATGCTTAGCGCGTCTGACTTTGAGATGGCTCTTTACACCGGAGAAAGACCAGAATCATACGTGCGCTGGCCTCAAAGCGGATGGATACGCGGGAACGTTACCGACTTATCCGTGCTCATTCAATCGGCATCAGTGCCTCCAGCGGTAATCGAAGAAGCTGCCAACAAGCTGGTTGACGGAGTAAGTGAGGCTGCAGTACTACTGAAAGACATGGCGACGACTCACTCTGGGGCGATAGCAAAGATATGCGAGGAGCTGCGCCAGCAGGACGGGGAGCAGACGCGGAGAATGGCCACGACTATACTGGCCAACGCGCTGGTGTTCCATGAAAGTCTGGCGCATGGCGAGGGTGACTTGTATGAGGTGCGGACTCTGGAGGAGTTGCGGGGCAAGCACGGTGGCGTCAACAAAGGAGAGACGCTTGAGGACTGGAAGAAGATTCTGAAGGTCAATTACTGGCCTATCTTTGATATTGCGCGGCGCATCCTGGAGGTTATCCCCGCAGATACGGCGCATCCCTTGCTTGAGCGGTTGGTTAAAACCGCCGGTGATCTGGTGGCGAATCATATGATGCGCTCACATGACCTGACGGGCGCCGTGTTCCAGCGCCTAATAGCTGACCGCAAGTTCCTAGCTGCCTACTATACCCATCCAGCCTCAGCGGCGCTGCTGGTAGGATTGGCCATTGATACAGCCAAAACACCAGGCGGCGGCTCTTGGTCGAAAGAGAAAGGCGTGACCGCCCTGCGCATCGCCGACTTTGCCTGCGGCACAGGCACGCTTTTATCAGCCGCTTACCGCCGCATCAGCCAACTGCACGAGGCCGCCGGAGGCGATGCGGAGGTGATTCACCCCGCAATGATGTCTACTGCGCTTATCGGCTGTGATGTACTGCCAGCGGCAGCCCACTTGACTGCTTCAATGCTGGCTAGCGCCCACCCAACGGTCAAATATAAGGGTAGCAAGATTTTTAACGTCGGCTATGGTCCAAGGGAAGTCGGTGGCGTTGCCCTCGGCTCGCTGGACTTGCTGGACCTCCAGCGCCTATTTGAAATCGTCGCGGTTACCGCGAAAGCTGTGGAAGCCAATGGTCAGAGTGAACAAGAGGTGTGGAAAGTAATCAATCACTGGTCGATTGACCTGGTTGTTATGAATCCGCCGTTCACCAGAGATACCGGCCATGAAGGCGAAAAGATAGGGGTTCCAAATCCGATGTTCGCTGCTTTTGACTCTCAAGAGGAAGAACAAAAGGAGATGGCCAAAGCCGCACAGCGGCTGCTCAAGGGAACGAGCGCCCACGGCAACGCAGGCGAGGCGAGTGCCTTCCTCGTTCTAGCTGACCGCAAATTGAAGAATGGCGGGACTCTTGCTATGGTCATGCCATTAAGCTTAATGTCCGGAGAAGCTTGGGAAGAGTCACGTAAGCTTCTCCGCAAATCGTACGATGACCTTATTATGATATCTATCGCAGGTTCTAAAGATAACGAACTGTCTTTTTCTGCTGATACAGGTATGGGTGAATGCTTATTAATCGGCCGTAAGACCGGTCGAAGAAGCAAGAAGGCAAGGGCAACGTTTGTGGTATTAAACGAGCGCCCTTCTTCAACAATGACTGGCTTAATCACAGCGGTTCAGATTCGACGGCTTCAAGAAAGTAAACTTCGCAAGCTGGAAGACGGGCCGGTAGGCGGCAGCCTGTTCCATTTTGGTGATGACATTATAGGCTATGCAATGGACGCGCCGCTCCCCGGCGAAGGCCCCTGGAACCTAGCACGAATTAAGGACGGTGCTCTCGCCCAGGTTGCCTATCAAATAACCGACTGCAGTTCTATCTGGTTGCCTGGCACGGCAAAGAAGAACGCCATGTCAGTGTCTATCGTGCCAGTTTCAGGGATTGGAAAAGTCGGTCCATTGCACATGGACATAAATTATAACGATTCTAGCGGCGGAATCCGCGGGCCTTTCCGCATAGAAGCTCTGAAAACAAAGGCTGCCCCCACCTATCCAGTCTTGTGGGCGCATGATGCTAAACGTGAGAGATGTATGGAATTTGAAGCCGATAGCGAGGGTATAATACGCCAGGGAAAAGACGCCGATGAAGATAAATTTGCTCAAGAAAAAGCCGGCAGAATCTGGGCAATCTCGTCTCATTGCCATTTTAACAGAGACTTCAGGTTTAATAGCCAGTCAACCGCAATGCAGTTCACCAGCAAGAAGACCATTGGCGGCAGAGCTTGGACTTCCATAAAACTAGCAAACGTAGAGCAGGAAAAGGCATTAGTCCTTTGGGCAAATTCATCATTAGGGCTATTACTTCACTGGTGGCATGCCAATAAACAGCAGGCAGGTAGAGGCAGCATAGGTGTATCGGCATTGGAATCGCTCCTAGTACTGGATGTCACCACATTGTCCAAGCAAGCTCTCGCTAAGGCGGTAGCCATCTTCGATGAAATGAAGCATAAGGAACTGCGGCCAGTCAACGAAATCGCCCAGGACGCCGTCCGCGCGGAGATTGACACACGATTGGCGACAGAAGTGTTGGGATTTCCACCTGAACTGGCGGCAACTGATGGGTCGCTGGCGCTGTTAAGGCAGAAGCTGGCGCTGGAGCCGTCAATCACGGGGGCAAAGCAAGTTATGGTATTGGCCTTAGCGGAGATTAAGAATAGAGAGTAAGCGGGCTGAAGTAGACATAAATGTGGTGATATGTAACTATATATGGTTGGAGGCAGTAATTGCTTAAAAAGAATTTACAGTATTAATTCAAGGCCGAATTCAGTAATTGATGCTTTTATAATAGGCCACTGAATATTAAATAGAGGTCTAGGATGGTATACGCTATAAACGCAGAAAGTTATTTAACTAGAGCAAGAAAACAACTCGATGAAGGCACTCAAAGTGGATTGTATTATGCAGCTTTTGAACTGAGGTGCGGAGTAGAAGCCCGACTGCATGAATATCTAAATGCATACAAACGCCATACAAAAGTGCCAGAGGGCAAATGGAGAATTCCAGAGTTAGTTGGTGACCTCGAAAAAGCTATTGAAGCTGGAGAATTTCCATCAGGAGATAAAATTGTTCAACTTGATGTACTTGATAAAGAGGAAAGAAAGATAAGAGCGACTTTTTACTATACACCCGTTACATCAAAACTTTGTTCTATGGCTGGTAGAATAGGAAATCTCATGCACCACCCACAACAATTTATAGAAGATGATAATAAATGGTGGACTGAGACTAGGGCTTTTCTGGAAGAGATGTATTTAGAACTTCAAAAAGCATGCCGTGGAACTTTAATAGGTTTACCATTCCTGAACGAGGGGGACAAAAAGGCTAGTTTTCTTCTAGAATGCGAGAGTGGAACAGTAGAAGAGAAAATGAAAACCATTGGAGAAATCGGGGAACGACTTACTATTTCCACATATTACGTTCCTGACTTGCCTTAGATAGTTTACCTACTTGATTTATTATCTCAGGACGATTGAGATACACATAGAAGGCTTCGAAATATCAAACAAGTGGGTTATATCATATAGACAAAAGTCGAGAGAAAATTGACGCTGATTATTAAATCGTGGGCAGGCAAGATTTCTTTCGAACTGTAGGTAAATCAATACATCATCTTCTACTATAAAGACAATTTATTCGAGCCAGCCTGTCTTATATATTGTATCCGATCCAGTAAAACAGCCATAAGAAGCCGTATAAGACAAAATTGCGCTCCCCAACGAGCCTCGCTATAGGTAACTTGTTCAGTACGGGACAAAAAAGCGATTGTTTAGGAGCATTTAACAAAAAGGAGAGCTATGAAAAAAGGCTTGAAGACGAATAAAACGTTTGAATTACAAGTATGCTCTGAGGATGAGGACTGTGCCATCTGGAAAGATTGATGCCATTTCGCCCTCATGAGTTTGAGTTGTTGTTGCGAGTTTTTCTCCTTTCAATATGGTGACATCCTCTAGGTTTCCTTCTGCTATCGCTTGAAAACTCGTTTTTATGAGACCTTGGAAAATAGAAACTTTAACCTTAGGTCGTGAATCAAGTAGCTTAGGTAATTTAATAGATTTCAATCTCTTATACCTGAATGATTTACTTGGAATCCAATCTTCACTCCAACGACCAATATATAATGATTTATCTATCTCGATTTCCGTCATGTCTTTTGCAGGATAGAGATTATCCTCTTTAAAGAAGAAGCGCTTTGATCGCCTTTCCCACAGGATGTTATTCGACTCTACATATAATTCTCTTGATAGGGGGGTCGCACCGATGAATTGCATAATTCTTGCGAAATGCCTAAATCGATAATATATATCGTTGTCTTTACCAAACATTATGCCTTTATATTCCGGGTCCGCAACCACTATTCGTGGAGTCTCAGGTTTTATTCCTATAAATGTAGAAATCACTAGACCGATATCAAACTGATCTCCCCTGTTTTTACAGATAGCTTTCTTGTCGATTCCACCCTCTATTTGTGAGTCTTGAGTATATTCATACTTCGTTCCCCTTGATTCAAAAATACATTTTAAATTCCCTGATTGACCCCTGTAGTCGAATCTCGTCCCTGGCCCCGGAATCGGCTCTAATTGATCAAAAGGAATACCGAGGTATTTACTGGCTATAAGGCAAGTTAAACCTACCCCGACTCCCTGACTATAAAAAATCTGGAAATCCGAACCATGTCCAACATCTTCTTTATAAACCAAATAGGGTGACTCTAAATCTAATAACCTTGTGTATATTGATGCATATTTAAGACATTCATCCTCTCTATCCATTGGTAGGTTTGCCATTTTGCATCCTATGGCATGAATAAACTCTCGCGTACTAAACGAAAGTCCATTATTAACAATATTTCGAACTGGTCTATAGATTGAATTATTAGGTATCGGTCCATTAGGATGAGCGATCACAGGTACGCTATGGACTCTGTCGAGCAGACTATCAAGATACTGTTGCTCTGTTATCATAGATTTGTTCGTGGGTCAATTTTATTAAAATTTATTCCTATTTACATAATACGTCAAGTACGCTATCCAGCAATCAGATTACTTACTCGGCTATCCCAGAATCAGATAGAAAAACCCTTGTACCACCGCCAGAAAAGAAGTAGCTATAAAGCTTATCATATAAAGCACTCAGATAACACACTATCACGAATATTTAGAGGCTTCTTAGAGACACGTGCCCAGGTAACCGATTATTGGAAGATTTATCAGAACTGCGTCAGATTATTCGGAGAGCAGCGTGGTGTTCTTCCATATAAACAATTAAGCTCCGACTGGCAACCGCTAGTAATGCAGGCCGCTGGATGTATGGCTAGTGCTTGGGCTAGACTGGCCGCAGATGTGGGTGATGTAAATGCCACGTTTATTCTTGAGAAAGAGTGGGGATATGAGATACCACAAAAGGTTGTAGAAGCGGGGCTACTCCAAAAAGCACGTTTTGTGCATATGAGTTAAAGTAAGCTGCTCAACCGGTTAATGCGGCAATTAAGATAGGCGCGATTTTGATTGAGGTGAGTATTTAGACGGTCACCGTTGGTTGTTTATCAACTTTTTAAAGGCATTTTGCCAATTCATGAGCATAACTGTGATAGCGTTTAATCCTTTCACGTTGTGGTGCGTAATCTGTAACATGATGAGCGTCATCTGTAGTTTCGGATGTTTGTCCAATACGGTCTATTAGATTAGTGGGAAGGTCGCATTCAACCAAGCATTTTCGAACATTGGCTGCGTTGAGCTTATTGGCATCTTTGTGAATGTTCTTAGCTTTAAAGTAAAGCGCGCTGGTCAAGTCAGATACGACAAGCCTTATCTCTTCCTCGGCTTGTTGTAATCTTATGCTATCGGCTGTTGCATCCTTGACTATGGCGTCGATTTCATCCAAACGTTGTCTCCAACTGCACCAAGCTTTTTGCATTATATTAGGACCGTTTATGTTGTAAGAAGTTATTTCATAGTAGAAACCATTAAGAGAACGACAACCTGTACGAACCTGTTCAAGCCATTTCTTGTTATGGGAAAGAAGAATAACTTGTTTTCCACTAACCAGTTTGTACACAATCTCAATGAATTGGACACCATGCTCCTCGTCCCACGATTGTATTGGGTCGTCAATAAAAATGAAATCAAAGGGGCACCCTGGTTTTAAATTCATAGCAATGCTCAAGCAAAGCCCTAAAGCATTAAGCTTGGATTCGCTCAAGGATGATACGGCACTGACTAGGTCTTTGCCATATGACGAAGCTTTAATCTGTACGCGACGTGACCTTATATCACCTTTCTTGGTTCTATCCATATCAAAACCGGAGAAATGGACGTCTGGGTCTCCGGTGGTACGTATTTGACTATACCAGTCCATAACATCACGAGTCATTTCATTCGTTACCGCATCCAGCATTTTAGCGCCCACGTATTGGTCAACAGTCTTACGTAGTTCTTTCAGTCCGTCGAGAATGGAGTCAATCTTAAAAGCTTTCTCGATTTGCTTCTGGTTCTCGTTCAAGTCGATTAGCAGGCTAATGTCTTCTGTACCTGCCACAGAATCTAGTTCGTGTTTCAGTATCTCGTTGGCTTCTGACATGGGTGATACTAGTGCGGATACTGAGTTGATAGATGTTGAAACTATGCTTGAGTATGCAACAAGGTGTTTCCCAAGGTTTTTGATTAAGATAACGTCCTCTTTTGATTGTTGTACTGAGAGTTGAACAGCTGTTAGCGCATCGGAAGCGGCAATATAGTGTTGTTCTAGTTGGTTCTTGACCTCCTGCAATTGAGCGATTGCTTCTCGGATGGAAGTGAGGTAGGACTCATGCTTTGGCTGCAGTATTTTAGCAAGTTGCTCAAAGGAACTATTGATTGACAAAAATGTTGTTAACCTCGATAGATGCCGCTTTTGGCAACTGTCCAATCTACGTCTTAGTTCAGAGAGCATATCACTAACAGCTTGCCTTTGTTTTAAGAGTGCACTTGAACGCTCAGTTTGGTTAGTGAATTCTTGATGTTTTTTCTTTATGTGTTCGGTAACAGTATCACCGAGCTTCTGCCCACAGAATGGACACTGGTCTGGTTGTTTCGTCAGGAACTCAAAACCCATCCGGTAAAATTCTGCTTGTTGAATAATAATATCACGGGTTTGAAGCGCAATGAGTTCGCAATACTCTCTAATAATGTCTTCGGAAACAAATTTTACGAAGTATTCCAAATCTGCTGAGTCAGAAGTATTATCTTCAGCGCTATAGGATCTCAGGATTATGCTACCTGAGAATACCTTCTTTACGAACTCATCACGAATTCTAAGTAGGTTGGGTAACACCGATTCATCGAGGGTGCCTTCTGGTACACGACTCTTGCATTCATTCAACACGCAAGAGGTGAAAGAATCAAGGGAATCCCTTCCTTTTCTATATAGAGAGTGCAGACTTTTCAAGGCTGGGCGAGCAGCCAAACGGCTTTCAAGGGTAGCGATTTGGGTGCGGAATGCCACGACATCGCTGGGAAGTGATGCTTCAGGTTTAGTACAAACTGCGACAAAATTAGACTGTAAGTTTCCTAGTTCATCTAGACCAAGGAGTAGAGCAAAGCCTCTGAAGCGTTCGTCTGGACCGACGAGAAGTAGGTATTTTAAGGCATGTTGCATTATGAATGGTCTTGATAATGCAGCCAGTTCGGAATCAATTGGCCAGTGGTCAACTGGATTACCGTCAATACGCCTATCAAATCCGCCTTCGCCGACCAATTCTGCTTCATAATCACTCTGCTTACCTACGGAAGAAAAGCATGCCTTTACCCATGTGCTGATAGTAGAATCAAGATGGCAATTACGATAAGAATCTTTGTATTCTTCTTTGGATTCTCCTCTATCAACCTTAGATGTCCTTCCATATAGCAACCATTCAACAGCTTCGGTTATACTTGTCTTTCCGTAACTATTCGGAGCATAAATTAGAGTGAGGGTAGGATTCAAATCAATTGTTTGTTCTTGATTGAAACCCCGAAACCCTCGTATAGAAAGACTATCAATCTTCATCCTTCAATACCTGATTTAAAATACGACCTAGTTCTATTTCCATGGATTTCTTTGGATTGTCACTCGTATATGCGGCAATCAATTTTTTGTGGATAGGGTCTTCCGCAAGTTCGGATAATTCCTTCAAATATAGTTCCAATCTCGAAGTCTCCGGCATGTTGAACTCCTTGTGTGAGTTATTGCAAGTAGCGAAAATTGTACACTTGAAAAGATAGATAGTCAACTCTTGTCCATGCAATGGGTAGGTTAAGACCAGAGAGCGAAGTTAGGCTGCCTCTACTATATAAGTCTAGCGAAGCGAACTGGGAGCGTCCGAAAGGACGTAATGAATTGGTGCTAATTTGGCATTAATGATTTTCAAGCTGAAGCTAGATAAAGGATATTTAAAGTTAAAATAGAGATATGCACAAAACAACATTTTAGCTTTAAAAACAATAGCAAACAGGTTCAACATACAATTTACACGCAGGGGGCAGAAGCCCAAGTCCTCTACCGCCCACGATGCTGGACTCGAACTCGCGACCTCTAATGTGTAACGGACAACTCTAAAAATATTTGAATTTCGGGGTGTGGAATAGTTTTGTTTGGTAGGCCGTACAGGTCTCGAACCTGTGACACCCTGATTAAAAGTCTGTTAGACGGTGTCCCGAGTAGTCCCCTTACGTTCAGTTTGGTATTATCCTATTTGCCTCCAAAATCTTGGTTTGTGCGTACAGTACCGTTCTGTGTTATCCTTTCTCGTTCCGTCCGTTAGCTATTTGTTAGCTAAATTCCAATTACAATTTAGGTATGGTAGCTAAAATAAAAGAGATTCTTTTGTTAGTATATTGACAATATCGTATACGAGAAGTAAACTCAAGTCCCAAGATGTAAAATAGCCTGAAAGAGAGAATGGCTCGAGGACTAGATTAGAAGGCTGAAATGACAACTAGACGGTACTCCTTTCTGTTTCTTAGTCTGATTCTCCTATTTTCTAGTTTGGTTGCTGGCTGTGATTCGGATGATGAACCTGTGCGTGCTGCCATAGCTTTTCCCGACCCCATTATGGAAATAGCCATAAGAGAGGCTATCGGGAAACCTGAAGGTCTTATCTACGCTAGCGACCTTGCTTCTTTGACCAAGTTTCGTGCTGAGAATAAGGGCATTGTAAACCTGTCCGGTATGGAACACTGTATAAACCTGACTGAACTTTCTACCTACAACAACCAGATAATCGACCTAACGCCGCTCTCAAACCTTACTAACCTGACCTACCTTCACCTTGCGAATAATGAAGTAAGTGACATCTCACCACTATCTCTTCTCAGCAGCCTGGTCAACCTCAACCTTGCGGGTAACAAAATAGAGGACATTTCATCCTTATCCTCCCTCACTAACCTGACAACTCTTCGTCTTGGTGGAGCCCAGTTAAATGACATCTCACCACTATCCTCTCTCACTAATCTGACTGAGCTCTGGCTTGTGGAAAGCCAAGTGAGTGATATTTCACCATTATCCTCTCTCACTAGTCTCCGACGGCTCTACCTCTGGGAAATCAAGCTAAGTTCAAATTCTATTAATACCATTCTTCCACAGTTGAAGTCCCGTGGCTTGGGTATATCTTACCGTCCTTCTCTAGATACGCCAGGTCTAACACCCATTCCAACGACTACGCCAACCCGACCTACGAATGAGTTGAAAGTTCACTTCATAGATGTCGGTCAGGGGGACGCAATTCTAATTGATGTGGGAGAAACCGAAATTCTGATTGACGGTGGAGGTAAATCACCTGGCATCGTTTCGTATCTGTATGACTATGTAGATGGTGTGCTTGAAGTGGTGGTGGCTACTCATCCTCATGCCGACCACATAGGGGGTCTAATCAGTGTACTAGATGCCTTTGAAGTTGACGAAATCTGGCTTAACGGAGATACAAGCACTTCCCAAACCTACTCCATGTTCATGGCAACGGTCAATTCCGAAGGTGCTCCAGTATATAAGGCAAGGAGAGGGGATACTATTGAGGTTGGTGAAGTTGCGTTTGACGTACTTCACCCTGTCAACCTGAGTGGCACCGTTAACAATAACTCCATTGTTCTGAGCCTTAGCCATGGAGAGGTTGACTTCTTGTTTACTGGGGATGCAGAGCAGGAAGCTGAGGCAAGTATGCTCACAGCAGACATTGTCACCGATGTGGAAATACTGAAGGTGGGGCATCATGGTTCACGAACAGCATCATCAAGGCAGTTCTTACAAGTAGCAAAACCCGAGTATGCCATCTATATGGCTGGGGAGGGCAATAGTTATGGGCATCCACACCAGGAGACTACTACTTCTCTAAATGAAATGCGTGCCTTGATATATGGCACAGATGAGTACGGGACTATCATAATAACTACTGATGGCAATATATTTTCTGGCCCAATACATCATTCTGCAATACCAGAGTCAATTACACCACCAGAAGAAAAGCAGGTTATTAAGGATTTAGCCTATATCTTGATATCGGCAGGGAGTTACACTGATGATGCTGACCCCGAGCCAGAAGGTATCTCCCTTCGCATTAACTTCTATGACTCCAAAAGCGAGCGTATCACATTTAAAAATATACCCGTTACAGTAACTATTGAACTATATGGTTACAGGGACAGCTTATGGTTACTTAAGGGCGAGAAGGGAGAGCTTGTCTATCATGAGCAAATTACCATAGATTATTCCAACGAAAATATAAGGAGACCCTTTGAGGAAATTGCGGTTGACCAGAATAAGTATGATGATTATGGAACCATGGGGGTGACGGTCACAATACCCGAGCAAGGTAGCTTCCAAGATAGAAGCAGTCCCGTATGTCTATATTCTGAAGAGGTAGCACAAGAGGAAGACCTACTCCTTGAAATAGTGTCTGTTTCCTCTCCCATCGGGAAAGGCTATACAGCAACCTTACAGGCAAAAACAGTTCCGGGAGCACAGTGCACCATCACAGTATATTATAAATCAGGTGCTAGCAGTGCTTCAGGACTTTACTCAAAGGAAGCAGATAGTCAAGGAAATGTGTCATGGTCTTGGAAGGTAGGCACAAGAACTACACCCGGCTCTTGGCGCATTATGGTCACAGCGAGTCTTGATGGTGAGACTGTTTCACAAACTACTTACTTCACAGTGTACTAATACCCTTCCTTTTTAGGGTATTGACAAGCCCAAATAAGAGGACTACACTCAAATTCTAATATGTAGAACATCATAATAATTAAAAAAGGGGGTAAATAATAATGACCACGGAAGAAATTGCCAATATCATGCGTGATTTTGCACAGACGATGGTAAAAGAGGACGTAGAGAAAACGCTTTCTTTTTTTACTGAAGACGGTGTTTTTGTCACACCCAATGGTACCTTCAAAGGCAAGGATGAGTTGAGGCGCTATTTTTGTGCTGAGGCTGAGTCTCTGCAGGATAGGACGGTTACTGAAACTGGTAACGGGATTATAGTAGAGGGAAACAAAGCCTTTTTCGAGCATATTATAGCCGGTACGGTTCAAGGCCGAAGAGCAGAAGTACTGGCTATGTGTGCGTATGAGTTTAGCGATGGGAAGATCAAGAAGGTCAGGTCGGCATTTGACAGATTATCGCTGGCTCAGCAGGCAGCAAAGGGCTGGCTACCTAAAATGCTTGTGAACTTTATTGTAAAGCAAATGGAAAAAATGTAAAACAGAAAAAGTGTCGACTGTCGCCTACTCTCCAAGGTCGTAACTACATTCCGTGCAGAGAAAGTAATAAGCTAGGGGCAAGCCACATTTGCTGAAGCTATTGAGGAAAAAGGCTTAGTGTTGACACAGCCTCATAAGAGGACTAAACTCAAGCTCCATACCTTGCTCCTCACTAGTCCAGTAATCCACGCTGTTAAGCACCACACATTTCCTCTTTTTGTTCAACCCCAATAAAAAGGTCCGGTGAATCTTGAGCCTGAAAACTAGGTGTAGGAGCGCGAGATAAAAAAGGAACAATACTATTGCCATTACTCATTCTTTTTCTCTTCCTCTTACCAGCACCAAACAATCAGAAGCACCTCAATGATTGGATCAGGAAGTCAGTATAGCTTCTAGATAAGCAATAATCAAAGGGTGTGGACTATCTAACTCCGAACTTAGTTGTGGCTGAAAAGCAGTCGCTATGAAAAAGTGGTGGTCAGGTAACTCTACAATTCTAGCTTCTCCGTTTTCGCCAACACCAGTAACTACCAATCCCGCTAACTTGAGTGGTTTCTGAAAGTCAGGGTTCAATTCATAGTTACAATTAAACTCCTCTTCTATTTCTGATTGTTCATATATACGAAAAGCCAACGATTCAGGAGTAAGCTTGATTTTTAATTTACCCCAGAGCATGGGTGCCCCTTCTGGACGCTCAATTACTGGGCATGAAACAAGCGTAATAACAGGCTTCAAAGTATTTGGGTCATACTCTATGTCTCCAGCATCAGTAATTCCTAATACATTCCGTACATATTCTAATACAGCATGTTGAAAGCCACTGCAGGTACCGAGGAATGGCCTATCTAGTTCTCGTATAAATTGGATTGCTCTGAGAGCACCATCTAGGCTAGTATATGGACTACCTGGAGCTCCCCAGAATCCGTCAAACTGTCTCAATGTCTGCTGATAGTCGGATTTATCCAGTGAGTGTGTTGGTAACCATTTGATGTCTAATTGAACTGACAGACTGTCTCCTGCATGTTTTAGAGCAGCACTAACAGCTTGATGAGAGCGACGGTCTTCCTTAAAATCACCAACAATACCTATATTGATCATGATTGTAACCTCATAAGAGGCATTATACCACCTGTTTGGTAAGGGAAGAAGTAAAAAAGGAACGTTTTTATTAAGAGAGACGCTTGAATATATACTAACCCTGAACTGCGACAAAATACAGATTTTATCGTATTTCTTCTATCAACAGGCTTTATTTCCAAATCTGGCTGTTTTTTCACAGCTGTCTGAGTTTATACCTTTATATTTTCCATCAAGTGCCATACTCTAGCTAACTCGCCCTTTGTAGTCTCTCTTTCCTTATCGTTATTTGTCCCTTTATCTTTGATATTATCAACATCGTATTGTCTTTTATCGTAACTATTTCGGTAATCAGTCGCTTATTCTGCTCAGGAGAATTCCGGCACAGTCGTTCTGCAAAATAAATAAGCCTCAATGCTGCCTCTAGACGAACCTCTTTCTCACTCTGCAGCCTTAGCAGTTTATTGTCTGGCAGTTCTCCTCTTGTAAGGTGCTCAATCCCCCATGGCTTTTCTATTCTGACGACTATTTCCTCTGCTGGCACTTCAAAATAATCAGCCAGCATCTGCACATATTTCTCGGTAAACTCTGGGTTATTCTTCATTATTTTTCTGAGTGTTGAGCGAGAGGACCGGTGTTTTTTCTTTTTCCAGTCCTCAAAGTATCTGAGCAATGTCTTCATTGATGCAGCTACCAGATTTCCCTTGAATATTTGTGCCGGTCGGTATCCTTCACTAAATAACTCAAAAGCTTGCTGTCTTAAGGAGCGACCATTATTATCCCTCTTAATGGGATAATCTCTGCGTTTGAACCATAATATTCTCATCTAATTCTCCTTCTATGCTATTTGTGTAAGTATCTATCGGATAAATGCGTCTGCTCCTAGTTCAAAGCCTTACCCCAAGCTGCTCGGCAGGGGAGTATTCTTTCATCTTCGCCTCCACATCACTGTTTGCTATCTTCAGGTAACGACGCGTCATCTCCAGTGTCGAGTGGCCCAAAATTTGTTGCAGTGTAAAGATGTCACCGCCATTACGAAGGAACTGGATGGCAAAAGAATACCTGAGTATGTGAGGAGTGCACACTTTTGTTATTCCGGATTTCTCAACATAGGAATGCATCCTGTGCTCAAAATAGAACCGCGTGAGTGGCCGTCCGTCTTTATGAACGAAGAAGTAGTTAGAAGGTACATCTGGTCTCTGCTGGGAGTTGTATTTGTAAAGCGGTTTGTAAACACTAGCGCTCATGAATACGGAGCGCTCTTTTTTCCCCTTACCAATGACTCTTATCTGCCCGGAATCGAAATTAATGTTGTCCTTATAAAGCTCGACAACTTCACTAACGCGGATCCCGGTTCCATACATGGTAATAATAACGCAGCTATCCCTGTATCCGGTATATTCTTTCCTTGGGATGGCTTTTAATAATTTGGAAACGTCTGCCGGGGTTAGCGGTTCCACAATCCGCTCTGTAGTTTTAGGGGGCTTTACCTGTTCAAGGGGATTATCATTAATAAATTTCTCTCGTTTAAGCCAGGACCATAAAGACCTTATACTTCTGACATACGAGGCGATTGCATTGTTGGACAAATTGGCGTGGTCCTGTTTTATTGTCGGGTGGCCAGCCCATTTCGGTTGCTGCTGAAGATGCCGGATGTATTTCCTGAGATCTTCAGCCTGTACTGCCTCTATGTCTGTACATCCACCGAGGAAATCATTAAATTTAGTATTGGCGTATTTGACAGATTCTATAGTTCTGGGTGATTTATTTTCAGCGATTGCGAATTTTTCATAAACGGAAATAAAACTGCCAAGATCATCTGTTTCCATCTCTCTTTGCGGCTAGATGGTTTTTTGATCAGACAACCCTGGCTATCCGTTGTCGGCCTCACCAGGTATCTACCATTCCGCTCCCTGTCCGTTATGGGCTTAGGGTGCCTTTGGCCTGATACCAGAAAATTAGTTTTTGATGTACTTTGTTTTCTAGCCATCCTCCTTTATTAAAGTTGACATATTATATCACAACGAAGCTTCAATCTTCAAGTTTGAAGCTTCAAGTGTGACTAAAATAAGAATAACTACTTAATAGATCATGCAATAAGACCTATTCTCTCTTTCCCAGCTACCTGAGGATTTTGTTTGTTTCTATATGGGGTCATATTGTCTATTGGTGAGAACCGCCGATGCTGTTGCGCTACATCACTCGAAGCCAGGTTAAGATATGCTTTCACCATTTCCAGGCTACTGTGCCCCAGTATTCTTTGCAATGAAAATATATCGCCTCCTTCCAGGAGGTACATCTTGGCGAAGGTGTGCCTCAGGGTATGTGGCGAGCAACGAACTCCGGTGATATTTGCCTTCCTGCCAGTTCTCATAATTATTGACTGCACCGACCTCGGACGCAACGGGAAGCCAGCTTCCGATAGAAAGAAGTGTTTCTTCTTGGGGGAGGCAGGATGAGGTTGGTAGTCTCTTGTATAGCGCCAAAGGGCACGGCGAACCTGAATACCGAAAGGAACTATTCTTTCCCTGTTCCCCTTGCCGTTTATTATCATGCGGGATTGACCAAAGTCTATATCATCGATCTCAAGGTTAGTGAGCTCTGATAGCCTGATTCCCGTATCGAGGAGCAGTAGGATAATCGTATAGTTTCTGAAGCCGGTCGGTGTTCTGCGGTCCAGGCTATGGATCAGTGCTTGTATCTGTTCCGGTGTGAATGTGACGATAACCTTGTGCGGGACTCGCGGTAGCTTTAACCTGGCTATAGGATTTTCCTGGATGTAATCCTCTTCCAGCAACCACGACCAGAATGCCTTAATTGTCCTCACGTAGCCCTGTACCGAAAAGGGTGACAGTCTCCCCGAGTCGCTGATATTTGGGCTGTCTTCCCACCGGACTACCTCGCTCTGGAGGTGATGTATGAATTGACGGCCCTGCGTGACACCGATATCTTTCACCGATGCGGACATATTGTTGCTTTTCAGAAACCGTAAAAAGCGTTTCAGGTTGGCGGCGTACCAGTCGATGGTCTTCTGGCTTCGGCCCTCGGCGGTGAGGCAATACATATGATTTTGTATCAGGTCTTCAAAATCAGGCTCAATCAGGTGCAATGTTTTTCCCTCCTTTTTTCACGAATCAGGTGCTCAAATGGGGCCGAAATTTCGGGGTATTCGCGAAAGTCGAGGGGAATTAGCCTCAAAATGAGGGGTTGGTAGGCCGTACAGGTCTCGAACCTGTGACACCCTGATTAAAAGTCAGGTGCTCTTGCGCCCCTACCTTAACTATACAATTAAGGCAATATTGACTGGATACTGTAAAACCAGCCGCACAGTGC